>ODAJ011745937.1_pt1 | contig 11153 bp, 8 predicted proteins | sample 1539241 | NCBI WGS metagenome assembly ODAJ01 (sample SAMN02144231, study PRJEB22623) | gut metagenome | biome: sheep rumen | host: Ovis aries | place: New Zealand | reverse complement strand
CGAAGTTCATCTCTCCTATTACGTTCGAGACCCTCACAAGCCGCAAGTGCATCACCGACACCTTTGACAGGAATCATCCTATCGAAGTGGAACATATATCACTTGCCAAAAAAGCGGATCTCGCCATTATTGCCCCCGCGACAGCTAACATCATAGCCAAGATGGCTTACGGAATAGCGGACGATATGCTCTCGACCACTCTCCTCGCCTGCACCTGCCCGGTCCTCGTCTCTCCCGCCATGAACACGAGAATGTACGAACATCCGGCAACCCAGGCCAATCTCGCTGTGCTTAAGGAACGGGGCGTGAAGATCATTGAGCCCTCCAGCGGACATCTCGCCTGCGGAGATGAGGGCAAGGGCAAGCTTCCGGATCCTGCAGTCCTGGTTGACAGCATCCTGCTGGAGATCGCCTGTGAAAAAGATCTCGCGGGGAAGAAGGTTCTTGTAACTGCAGGTCCTACTCAGGAAGCCATAGACCCGGTCCGTTTCATCACAAATCACTCCAGCGGCAAGATGGGCTATGCCATCGCTCATGCAGCCGCCCTTCGCGGCGCCGAGGTCACACTGGTGTCAGGGCCTGTCTCCCTCACTCCTCCCGCAGGAGTGAAGCTGGTCCCGATCACATCCGCGCGCGACCTCTTTAATGCTGTCACCGCAGTCTCCGATCAGCAGGACATCATCATCAAGGCAGCCGCCGTCGCCGATTACCGGCCGGCCGCGGTCAGCGATGAGAAGATCAAAAAGGCTGACAACGACCTGAGCCTGGACCTGGAGCGCACAGAAGACACCCTGCAGTATCTGGGACAGCACAAGCGTGCAGGCCAGATTCTTTGCGGATTCGCCATGGAGACCTCTGATCTGGAAAATAAAGCGAGAGGGAAGCTTGCGAAGAAGAATCTGGACATGATCGTGGCCAATAATGTCAAAGTCGCCGGAGCAGGCTTCGGCACAGACACCAATGTGGTTACATTTATCACCCCCGATGACACACAGCAGTTGGAGATCATGAGCAAGGAAAGCGTTGCCATGAAACTGCTTGACCGCCTGATCACACTGTAGGGCATCGTATAATAGAAAGCGGCACTGCTCAGTCATGAGCTGTGCCGCTTTTTTTATAAAAAACCGCTTATTCTTATGCATTATCTGCATTTCGTTGATATAATAACTATATACCATATATTATTGCTGTTAAAAAAGACCCGGCGTCCAATGCTGTTTAGGGAGTAGGCATATCTGTGGACGCGAGCCTTTTTTAACACGATTATTATAAACCTATAGTGTTCATTTTTCAAAACCTTTCAGGTTATTAATTAAAAGATTCTGACCCTCTATAATTCTCTCATGGAGATTTTGCAATGAGTGATTATAAAGCAGCGATCGGAAAAAGAGTTTCGACTCTGAGAAAAATAAATGGAATGACGCAGGAGAATCTCGCTGAATTACTGGACTGTTCTGTCAAGCATATCAGCCACTCCGAGCGTGGAATTGCCCTCTTATCCCTTGAGAAATATCTCTTTCTCAGTGATTATTTCGGCTGCAGTCTCGACTATCTCCTAAAGGGTTCATCCTCTTCTGATATATCCTCCTGTCTTCCCGCCGAAGTCCTGAAGATCCTCAGAGAGGACGAAAGCGAGGAACAGGAACTGCTTCTGGCCTACCTGAATATGTACTCCAGAATAAAAAACTTACGCAATTAAAAAGCTGTGAAAAATGGACATCCCATTCTTCACAGCTTCTTTTTATCATCTCTTTATTCTCTTTACAGCTATTATCTTTACAGCATGTGAGCCCTCAGCTCTTCTCCGCTCATCGCGGAAAGATATGCCGGAGCAATATCAAGAACGGTCTTGCAGCCGCACTGACCTTCCTGATTGAGTCTGTAAGCTGCTCTCGCGAAAGCGACCAGAACGCTTCCCGTAAACTCAGGGTTGGAATCCAGTTTGAGGGAATACTCGATGACGTGTGTATTCTCGTCGTTCGCACCTGTCACACCGGAATACAGGACGCTGCCGCCATGGGGAAGTCCTGCGTGATCACGGGCCATTTCTTCTGCGGAGATGAAGTGTACGGTGGTGTCGTACTCGTCAAAATAGTTAGGCATGGTCTTGATCTCATTCTCGATCCTGGCCAGATCCGCTCCCTCTGCTGCCACGACAAAGCACTCTCTTGTGTGCTTCTGCCTTGTGGTAAGTTCGGGTGCCTTGCCTGCACGCACAGCTTCCAGGGCTGCAGGAACCGGAATGGTATACTGTCTTGCGTCGATAACGCCGTCAATCCTGCGGACCGCATCGGAGTGGCCTTGGCTGACGCCCTTGCCCCAGAAGGTATAAGGTGTTCCGCCGGGAAGGACAGCGCTCGCATATACTCTGTTCAGAGAGAACATGCCGGGATCCCAGCCGCAGGAAATAATGCCGATCTTGCCGGCTTTCTTCGCGGCTGCATCTACATCCGCGTAGTGCTCCGGAATATGTGCGTGTGTGTCAAAACTGTCGATAATATTGTAAAGGGCTGCATATTTAGGTCCCTGCACAGGCAGGTCCGTTGCGCTGCCGCCGCAGAGGATCAGCACATCCATAGGAACTTCCTGCTTCACAAGAGCTTCTTCTCCGTAAACTTTGACGCCGGCGGTCTTGATCTTAAGCCCTGCGGGGTCGCGGCGGGTAAATACACCGACAAGTTCCATATCGGGATTGCGGCGGATCGCCTGCTCAACGCCTCTGCCAAGGTTTCCGTAACCGAAAATTCCTACTCTGATTGCCATGTCATTGTCCTCCATAAATTTTGTATACAATAATACTAAAAAACTATAACATGCCGCAGTATCCGCTGACAAGTGAATTTCATTCACATTTGACAAATTGTTTCATGCTTTACATCACGACATTGCTCTGCTTCCCGTCCATCCAGTTCTGCAGATTCTCGAATACGATCTTCGCGCGAAGGCTCATGGACTCCTTCGTTGCAAACGCTACGTGCGGCGTCACAAGCACATTCGGCGCATGCAGGATCGGTGACTCGACATCCAGGGGCGGCTCCTTGTCGAAGACATCGATACCGGCGCAGGCGATCACGCCCTTGTGAAGCGCCTCCGCGAGGTCCTTCTCGACCACAACCGGTCCGCGCGCCACGTTGATCAGTATTGCAGTGGGCTTCATCATCGCCAGCTTCTTCGCGTCGATCATCCCTCTGGTGGAATCGTTCAGCGGGCAGTGCAGCACGACGATATCTGACTTCGCCAGAAGTTCTTCCTGCGGCACCTGCTTCACATAGGAAGCTGCTTCTTTGTGGATCGTCCTGCTCTGGGCCAAAATATCGCACCCAAAAGCGTGGAACAGTTCTGCCGTGCGGCTTCCGATCTTGCCCAGGCCAATAATGCCGACTGTCTTGCCCTTGAGCTCCCAGCCGACAAGTCCGTCCTTGGTCTTCCCATCGCGGCACCTGCCTTCTACTTCGCGCATATTGCGGGCCAGGGACAGAACCATGCCGAGTACCAGCTCTGAGACCGCCTCATTGGAGTAGCCGGAGGCGTTGCTAACCGCGATCCCTCTCTCTTTTGCCGCCTCAAGCCCCACATGGTCGACACCGGTAAAAGCGATATCTATAAACTTCAGGTTCGGGCATGCGCGCAGAACATCCGCGCTCATGGGCATGTTGGCCAGGATCATCGCGTCCGCGTCCTTAGCTTCCTCGATCAGCTTGTCCTTGTCTGTCGTTTTGGCAAAAGATTCGAAAACCACGCCTTTTTCCTCAAAGGGCTTCTGGCACTCTTTCAGTTCGACATCGGAAATGCCGAGGGATTCCATGATTACAACTTTCATAATACAAATCCTCCTTGCATAATCAAGCGTCCACATTCTTATGTTTATGCTATAATAATCAGAAATTGAATTTCTCCACGTAATTGTATTCTATTTTTCCACGAAAGGAAACTCCTCTTATGACCAAAGCCGACAAGCTCCTTGTACAGGACATTCACAATATTCTCGATAACGGCTACAAAGATGTAAATCCCCGCCCCAGATATGAGGACGGGACTCCCGCCTACACCATCAGTGTCAATCATGTCGTGCGCAAATACGACCTTAGTAAAGGCGAATTTCCCATCTGCACGCTGCGACGCCAGGCCTGGAAGACAGGGATCCGAGAGATCTTCACCATCTACCAGCACCCGACAAATGTTCTCTCCGAGATGAGAGAGCTGGGCGTTACATGGTGGGATCCATGGGATATCGGCGACGGCACGATCGGCCAGCGCTACGGCGCCACTGTTAAGCGCTATGACCTGATCCACAACCTGATCAACGATATCCAAAAAGATCCTTACGGCAGAAGAAAAGTCGTCTCCCTCTGGCAGGAGTCTGATCTTCACGAGACCAAAGGCCTCGCTCCCTGCGCTTTCCTGACTATGTGGAATGTCCGCGGGGAATACCTGGATATGAGCATGATCCAGCGCAGCGGCGATATGCTGACGGCATCCGGCGCGGGCGGTATCAACGAGATCCAGTACGCCGCGCTTCTTATGATGATCGCTAAAGTGACCGGTTATGAGCCCGGCGTATTCACACACTTCGTCGCCAATGAGCAGATCTATGACCGCCATATGGACAACGCGCAGGAAATGCTGCGCCGCGCAGAGGTCATGGCAGACGATACACAGCAACCTGTCCTGGTTCTGAACAAGGAAAAAGGCTGCCATTTTGAAGACATCACGATCGATGACTTTGAAATGAGAGATTACAATCCCATGAAGCCGCAGCTTACTTTTGAGCTGGGAATCTGAAGAAGCAGCAGCGCCCTGCCGGGCGCGGCTTTATTCATCCGGTTGTGATTTCATATTGTCGCGCCCAAATGCTGAATGCTGAGGGCTGCCGCCTCAAGTCCAGCCTCGCAGCATTCCCTGAAGTCCGCTCCGCGCAGCAGGCCTTCCATAAAGCCTGCCACAAAATTGTCGCCGGCTCCCGTTGTGTCCACCACCGGGACTTTCAGCGCGGGAAGCATAAAGCGCTCTCCGCTTTCTGACGCAGCAGCGTAGATTCCCTGCTCGCCGGCCTTGATCACCACATGGCGGATACCTTGTTCCAAGAGAGCCTCCGCCATTTCTTCATAACTTCCGTCTATACCTGTCAAAAAAGCAGCTTCTGTATCGTTTGGGAAAATATAGTCGATCATCGGCAGTACCGCCGCAATGTCGCTCAGGGACATACTGCGGAATGTCGGTATTTTGGTATCCGCGCAGACAAGCGCAGCCCTGCGTCCCATTGACGAGAGTACAAAGGACTCGTTGACCGCGTCGCCGCCAAGGTTGAGCGTGATGCTCTGCGCGCGCGTCTTCCCCATTCCCAGAGGATCACCTTCGACGCCCCTTGTTATGCAATCTACCACCGCCTGTCCGATGCAGATGACCGAAACCGCTGCCTTACTCTGTTCTGTCTCTTTCATGTCCGCTCTCATCGCTGCCTGTCCTCTGTAGAAAAACAAATGTTTATTTTCATTTCCATATTCATATGATAGTATTAGAAAGTCAAAAAATACAGAATTTTGTATATTCATAAAGGGGGATTTCAATGGATCTGGCAAGTATTCTCACTCAAATCGATGACGTTCTGTACACCTGGCTTCTGATCTATCTGCTGGCAGGCAGCGGCATCTATTTCTCAGTGCGCACCCGTTTTGTGCAGGTCCGCCGCTTTAAAGACGCCCTCCACTGCATGATGGAGAAAAAAGAGGGCGATAAGGGCGTCTCCTCATTCCAGGCGCTGATGATCGCCACTGCTTCCCGTGTAGGAACCGGCAATATGGCAGGCGTCGCGACCGCGATCATCCTGGGCGGACCGGGCGCCGCGTTCTGGATGTGGCTCATGGCGGTCCTGGGATCTGCCTCTGCTTTCATCGAGAGTACGCTGGCCCAGATCTACAAGAAAAGAGAGGGCGACTCCTTTAAGGGAGGTCCCGCTTACTACATAGAGAGGGCTCTCGGCTCCAGGCCACTCGGCATCGTATTCGCTATCTCGCTGATCGCCACCTTTGCGTTTGGCTTCAACGGGCTTCAGGCCTACAATATCGTCTCGGCGTTCGCGGTTTACACGACGAATCTTGAATCCAGCATCCTTCCCACTGCGATCGGCATTATCCTTGCTATCGCGGCGTTCTATATTTTCTTTGCCGGAGACGTCATCGGAAAGATCTCTTCCGTCCTCGTTCCCGCAATGGCGGCCCTTTATATCGCCATCGGTGTCTTTGTGATCGTCACAAATATCACTAAACTGCCCTCTGTCCTTGCGATCATTATGGCAGACGCATTTAACTTCAAGTCGATCTTCGGCGGTTTTACGGGCTCCTGTATGGTGCTGGGCATCAAGCGCGGCCTCTTCTCCAATGAGGCAGGTATGGGTTCCGCTCCCAACGCGAGTGCCTCCGCTACCGTCTCCCATCCGGCCAAGCAGGGACTGGCGCAGATCATCTCCGTATATATCGACACTCTTTTGATCTGCTCCACGACAGTTTTCCTGATCCTTCTGACCGGCGACTGGTCAGACAGCGGCTATTCGGGAATCCCGCTTCTGCAGCAGTGCGTGGCAAGAGTCATCGGCCCCGTCGGCATTCACTTTGTGACCGTCATTGTCTGCCTGTTTGCCTTTACTTCCATTATCGGAAATTACTTCTACGCGGAGGCAAATATTCTGTTCATAACCAAGAACAAGGTAGTGATGAACATCTTCCGGGCAGCAGCCGCCCTTATGGTCTTCATCGGCGCGGGCAACAGCCTCGACGTGGCCTGGAGCCTTGCAGACATCACCATGGGCCTGGAAGCTGTCGTCAACATCGTCGCGATCGTTCTGCTCGGAAACATTGCATTTAAGGCACTGGACGACTACGAGGCGCAGATGGCCAAAGGTCTCGACCCGGTCTTCCACGAGTCCAACATCGGGCTCACAAATACTGATGTCTGGAAAGATTAATCCTGAGACGAAACGCCTTCAGACATCTGATGATAAACTGCCATTCGGATGTAACAGTCCTCTGTTTCAGAGAAAAATCCCCGGAGTTCTTAAAGATCTCCGGGGATTCTTTTATGCGTCCTGACCGCTCAGGCTTTCCAGCCCGCGAGAAGTTCCTGAACTTCTTTTTCCGTCTCAAACACTTCATCGATTGTAGGATTGTCGATAAAACGGCATTTCTCCATGCTGTAACGGATCATCTGAGTGATCTCGGGATATCTGACCTTGCCGCTCAGGAATGCCTGGACAGCCAGCTCGTCTGCGGCGTTAAAGACAGTCGGAAGGTTTCCGCCCTTGCCGATCGCTTCATAGGCGAGCTTCAGTGCGGGGAAAGTCTCCATATCGGGCTTTTCAAAGGTCATCTGTCCGAGCTTGTAGAAATCCATCTTCTCGCCGCCCATGGGCCTGCGCTCGGGATAGTACAGCGCGTACTGGATGGGAAGGCGCATGTCCGGAAGACCAAGCTCCGCGATGATAGCGCCGTCCTCATATTCCACCATGGAGTGGATCACACTCTGAGGGTGTACGAGAACCTGGATCTGAGCAGGATCCACGTCAAAGAGCCATTTGGCTTCGATCACTTCAAGCCCTTTATTAACAAGTGTAGAGGAGTCAATGGTGATCTTGGGACCCATAGCCCATGTGGGATGCCGCAGCGCGTCCTGGGCGGTCACATTCTCAAGGTCCTCCGCTTTTTTGCCTCTGAAGGGGCCTCCTGATGCTGTGAGCCAGATCTTAGCGATCTTATTGCCGTTCTCTCCGTTAAGAGACTGGAAGATCGCGCTGTGCTCACTGTCCACAGGGAGGATCGGAACGCCCTTGCTCGCGGCCAGCGGCATAATGATATGACCGGCTGTGACCAGAGTCTCTTTGTTCGCAAGCGCGATCTTCTTCCCTGATTCGATCGCGGCAACTGTAGGGCGCACGCCGACCATTCCCATAATGGCGGTGACAAAATAGTCATATCCTTCCATTGACGCCACTTCCAAAATGCCGTCCATTCCCGCGAGGACTTTGACATCCATATCCTTAACGCGGATCCTGAGGTCTTTGGCGGCCTCTTCGTCCCACATCACAGCCGTCTTCGGCCTGAATTCGCGGATCTGGGCTTCTATCAGATCCACGCTCTTTCTGGCACACAGCGCCGTAACTTCTATGTCTTTCTGTTCTCTCGCAACGTCCAGTGTCTGCCGTCCGATGGAACCTGTAGAACCCAATATCGCTATCTTTTTCATTATGTCCTCCATGCCTTCAGTTTCTTGTCCTGTTTATGATCTTCGATACGATCGAATCCGCGTCGATTCCGGTCAGCCGGTATAGTTCCTGGGGAGAGCCGTGTGTGACAAAGGTATCCGGAATGGCGATCTGCAGAAGTTCCACATCCAGATCCTGCTCCGCGTACCACGCGGCGACATGCTCTCCGAAACCGCCGCTGTGCACATTCTCTTCCATCGTCACGATCATGGAATACTTTCCTGCCGCTTCCCACAAAAGGTCTGTATCCATGGGCTGTACGAAGCGGGCATTGGCAATGGAACAGGCAAGTCCCTGCTCCTTCAGCGTCTCTCTGACTTTAAGCGCTGTTTTGACCATACTGCCGACTGCCAGAAGGAGGATTCCGCCTTCGTCGTACAGCATTTCCGCCTTTCCCTCTTCGATCGGCGCGCGATGCCCTTCGAGCCCTTTATAAGCAGATCCGCGGGGATAGCGGATCGCTGCCGGACGTCCGAGATTCATTGCAAACCTCAGCATATCCCGCAATTCCTGCCCGTTCTTGGGCGCCATGACTGTCAGGCCCGGTACCGATGAAAAATAGGAAAGATCAAATATTCCCTGGTGCGTTTCACCGTCCGCGCCGACAAGACCTGCCCTGTCAACTGCAAACACGACCGGCAGCTGCTGCAGACATACATCCTCCACGATCTGGTCGTATGCGCGCTGCAGGAAGGTCGAGTATACGGCAAATATCGGTTTGAGACCGCCGGCAGCAAGACCGGCCGCAAATGTTACCGCGTGCTGTTCGGCAATACCCACGTCAAAAAATCTCTTGGGGTGCATGACGTGGAAAGAATGAAGTCCCACGCCGTCCTCCATGGCAGCCGTGATCGCCACCATTGAAGGGTCAGCTTCCGCGATCTTGAGGATCTCAGTAGAGAATACGTCTGTATAAGTTTCAACTTTCTCAGACTTCGCGGGCAGCCCTGTTTTGACAATAAAAGGCGGTGTCCCGTGGAAGCGGGATGGCTTTCTCTCCGCCGGCAGGTAGCCCTTTCCCTTTTTGGTGCAGACGTGGATCAAAACAGTTTTATTGACTCGCTTGGCGTCCTCGATGGATTTCACGATGCTCTTTATATTGTGCCCGTCGATCGGCCCGAGGTAAGTGATCCCCATCTCTTCAAAGTACATTCCGGGTACCATGAGCGATTTGAGTGACTGCTTCGCGCGGCTGATTCCCTTTACTACGCCGGGGACCGCGTCATTGAGCGAATCATGGATCTTGTCCCTTAACTGGATATATCCGTCCGAAGTCCTGATCTCGCTGAGATAGCTGGACATCCCTCCCACATTAGGAGAGATGGACATCTTGTTGTCATTGAGGATAATGATCAGGTTCGAATTGAGTCTGGATGCGTCATTGAGCCCTTCGTAGGCAAGACCGCCTGTCATAGCTCCGTCTCCGATCACGGCGACGATCGTTCTCTTCTCTCCGAGCAGATCCCTCGCCCTCGCCATTCCGAGAGCCGCGCTGATCGATGTGGAACTGTGTCCCGAATCAAACACGTCAGTATCACTCTCAGACCGCTTGGGGAATCCGCTGATCCCGCCATACTGGCGGAGCTTATCGAAGCCATCCTTACGGCCTGTCAGAATTTTGTGCGTGTAAGACTGGTGTCCTACGTCCCATACGATCTTGTCCTGCGGAAGATCCAGCGTAAGATGCAGTGCCATCGTGAGCTCAACCGCTCCCAGGTTGCTGGCGAGATGCCCTCCCGTCATGCTGACTTTGCGAACCAGAAACCGCCTGATCTCCTCGGCCAGGTTGTCTAATTCATCAGGTGCTATTTCCTTTATATCATTAGGTCCTTGTATTTGATCGAGCAGTGCCATCGGCAACTCTCCTTTCAACTCCCGTGTATGTAGATTAGTGCTATTCTATTATACTATCTTTATCGGCTTTTTTCATTCTTTAGCGGAAAGTTGGCAAAATCTTCAGTTTCCAACTTTTACGTCTGGTGCTAAAATGCACAATAGTAAGTTACTGTCTAATATAAATAGCATTCTGCCGCCTCAGGCGGCCAAAACGGTGATCATATGAAAAAACCAAATAAGATTCAGACCATACTGTCTGTTGCATCCTGTAAACTTACCCGCGGGATCCTTCGAAAGACAGGCCGCGGCGGCACGGCGCTTCCCGGCATAGTTGCCATGAAGGTCGCGAAGAATATTCTGGCTGTTCCCGCCTCCGAAATGGATATTATAGTTGTCACCGGCACAAACGGCAAGACCACGACCTGCAACATGATCGAACACGCTCTTTCTGAGAACGGCCACGACTGCCACCGTGACAAATCGGGTGCGAACCTGCTTCACGGTATCGCTTCCGATCTGGTCTGTGACACAAACTGGCTCGGCAAACCCAGGAACCGCTATGCGGTACTCGAAGTTGACGAGGCGGCCCTCAAACAGGTCGTTCCTTATATCCGCCCCAAAGTGATCGTGGTAACAAATCTGTTCACTGATCAGGCTGACCGTTTCGGCAGCGTGGAGAATACTCTCGCCGAGATCCGCAAAGGCGTTAAGCGCAGTCCGGGATCCGTTCTCGTTCTCAACGCAGAGGATACACAGTCTGCTTCGCTTGCACTGGATGTCCCCAATAAAGTTGTCTGGTACGGCCTTGAGCAGTCTGTAGGCGAACAGGGCCAAACTGACCTCTCCGACGCGGGCAGGTGCCCTAAATGCGGCGGTGAATACGAATATGACTATCATATTTACGCGCACCTCGGAGGTTTCCGCTGTCCCAAGTGCGGCTACTGCCGTCACACTCCGGATGTCGCTGTCACCTCCATTGACAAGATGGGCACGGACGGCAGCATGATCCACATGCGCACGGACGGCAGTGAAGAAGAGGTCTTCGTATCTCTTCCCGCCGTAT
>ODAJ012031916.1_pt1 | contig 11154 bp, 8 predicted proteins | sample 1539241 | NCBI WGS metagenome assembly ODAJ01 (sample SAMN02144231, study PRJEB22623) | gut metagenome | biome: sheep rumen | host: Ovis aries | place: New Zealand | reverse complement strand
CTTGTTTTTCTCGATTCTTCTTCCTATACATTAAAAAGCACCTCCCAAGCTCATTTTACTTGATTGGTGCTTTTTGTCTACAAGCTGACCGCTCCTCAATCAGGGGAACGGTTTTTTGTTGTCTGTTAAGTTAAAGTCTCAAGTCTTCGCGGCGCATGAGCAGGAAGCAATAATCTGACAGCCGGTTTAGGAAAATCTTATCGACCTCGTGGACAGGCTCCGATTTCGACAGCTCGCAAGCTAGCCGCTCTGCACGCCGCGTTATCGTCCTTGCTAAGTCTAGGAAGGCTCCGCCCTTCGACGCGCCGGGGATTAAAAATTCTCTCAGCGGCGGCAAAAGCTCTTCTAACGCGTCCATCTCCTGTTCAAGCTTTGCAACGTCGCCCGCAGTTATCGTCGGCTCTCGATTCAAGCTCGCGAAGTCCGCCATAAGTCTTGGCAAAAGTTTCTGTACGTCAAAAATTTTCTCGCGCACGTCCTCGCCTTCGACGAAAGCCCTTGCCAATCCCAACGCCGAGTCCGCCTCGTCAATCGCGCCGTAGACTTGAACTCGCAGTGAATCCTTCTCGACACGTTCGCCCGTGTAAAGGCTCGTCAAGCCCGCGTCGCCCGTCTTCGTATAAACTGACATCAAATCACCACCAAAAGATTACTTCATCGACATTTTGTACATCTCTTGAGCCGTTTTGAATTCCGTATCATCAAACAGAAAATGATCCGGCGGCAAGGTCGCCACTAATTGTAAAAATTGTTTCATTTCTTCCAGCGTGTATTCTTTCTTCAAATGCGCTGGAACCTTTTGTCCCGTCTCGCGCTCCACTTGCGCTCCACTTGCGCTATTATTTTCCGTTGTTGCTTGTTAAATTGACGACGAAGTTCTTCTAAATCCATTTGCATTACTCCTTATCCTATTATTGCTTGTCCGAAGTAGACGACCGCGCCCATGAATATCACGAATGGAATATAAATCTTGACCGCAAACGCCAATAGTTGAGAGTCCGCGCCCTTGACGCCGATTGCCGCCGAGCCGATTGCGATTGACAGCGGAGAAATCATCTTGCCCGCGCAAGCCCCCGTAGCATTAGCCGCCGCCACCCACGCTTGAACAGTTTCATTCGCGCCGATTGCTTGACTTGCTACGACTTGCAATTTGCCGAAAAGAACGCAACTTGAAGTCGCCGAGCCTGTGATATACGTGCCAACCGAGCCGAGGAACGCCGCAATCAGAGGATAAGCCGTGCCAGTCGCCGCAACCGCCGTATCCGCAATCTGATTCGTCATGCCGCTGTAGCCCATAACCTTAGCCGTGGCAATGACTGCGATAATCGTAACCATCGTAAATTTCAAGCCGTTAATCGTCTTCTTCAGCACGCCGAGCATTTCTCCGAAGCTTGCGCCCTGTTTACTGCCCGCAATGAACGCCGCCAGCAATATCAGCACGCCAGGAGTATTTATCCAAACGAACGTATAAGGAACGCCGCCTTCGCCGTTGTAAATTGGAACCGCTGATTTGAATTGCATAAGGAACGAGTTAATCGGCGGGACAAGTTTGCTCGTGAACAGCAGGAAGATAAAAATCAGTATGAACGGCAAGCAAGCATTGATTCCCTGCGCGGTCGTGATTTTAGCGTGCGCCTGGTCGCTCATTGCGAATTCGGGGTCGTTGATTGGAAATTTCTTCGCGAGGAAGACAATCGTGCCCATAGTGCAAATCGCGCCCGCCACGACTGCCAGCTCCGGACCAACGAACATTGACAGCGCAAGTTCAGGAATAAAGAACGCAAGCCCTGCACCAAGGCAAAGCATCGTCATGCCTTTTAAACCTTTTAGCCCGCCGCCCGTGACGATAACCATAAGCCACGGACAAAGCAGAGTTAAGACGCCCAGTTGCAGAGAAGTAAACGTGGCGAGCTGAACCGCATCAAAGCCCGTGACACTTCCCAACGTGACCAAAGGAATGCCGATTGAACCATAAGCCGTCGGCACCGAGTTAGCGATAAGACAAACTGAAACGGAAAGAATAGGATTAATGCCAATGCCCGCGAGCATACCTGCCGGAACAGCAATCGCCGTACCGAAGCCCGCCATACCCTCCAAAAAGCCGCCGAAGCCCCAGCCGATTAAAAGAATCAGAACGCGTTTATCGTGGCTGACGCTCGTTAGCATGTCTTTAATCGTGTCCATTGCTTTAGTATGCAGTGTTAGGTTGTAAGTAAAGATTGCCGCGACGATAACCAGCAAGATTGGCCAACACGCCAAGGCGACGCCTTCAAGCACGGATTCAATCGCCCGAACGCTTTCCATATCCCAGACGCCCATACCGACGGCTAATGAGATTGCCAGCGCGACTAAGCACGCCTTCCACGCCGCCATTTTAATGACGCTTAGCGCGATGACGAGCCATAATATCGGCGACAGCGCAAGTAGAAACATCAATTCCCCCGACCTCCTCACTCAATATAAAAAATAAATTCAACGCCGCCTTTTTCTATGGTTAAGGGAAAAAATCCTGTTGCGTGAAAAATTTTTCTGTCAACTGCCCGCTGCACTCGTCCCGGCGACGTAGCCCATAGCCCAAGCCGCCTGCAAGTTAAATCCGCCCGTGAACCCGTCCACGTCCGCGACCTCCCCGACGATGAATAATCCTTCCACGAGTTTTGATTGCATTGTTCGCGGGTCAATCTCTTTGACGGAGACACCGCCCGAAGTCACGATTGCTTCTGCTAGGGGGCGTGTCTTTGTTATCGTCAAGAGCAAGCCGCGCAGAACTTCGACGAACCGCCGCCGCTCAGCTTGCGTGATGTCGTCAACGCGTCTATTTTCGTCAAGATACGTCTGGTCTAGGATAATCGGTATGAGTTTGGACGGAAGCAGCTCGCCGAGTGAATTTTTAATCGTCCGCCGTTTGAACTTGTCGAAGTCGCGTAGGATTCTTGCGTCGAGTTGTTCGGGCGTAAGTGCCGGCTTTAAATTTATCTCCACCTCGACAAAGCGACCGTCCGCCAAAAGTCGTGCGGCTTGTCGGCTTAGCGTCAAGATTATCGGTCCGCTAACTCCGAAGTGCGTAAACAACATCTCCCCGAAGAGTTCAGCGACCTTTCGACCGTCAGCCAAGAGTTTAACGCGGATATTTCTAAGCGATAGCCCTTGCAGGTCTTTAACGAAGTCTTCTTCCGTTTCGAGCGGGACGAGTGTCGGCAAAAGTTCCGTGACGTTGTGACCGAGCCGCCGCGCAAACTTGAAGCCGTCGCCCGTCGAACCCGTCGCAGGATAACTCGCGCCGCCCGTCGCCAAAATGATTGCGTCCGCCGTTAAAACTTTTCCGCCGACCACGACGCCGCGAACTTTTTTACCCTCAACGATAATTTCCTTGACTGGTGAATTTGTCCGAACGTCGACGCCGATAATAGCCATATGCTTTAACAGCGCGTCGATAACCTCGGAGGCGTCGTCGCTTGTGGGAAAAACTCTGCCGCCGCGTTCAATCTTAGTGGCAACTCCGAGCCTGTTAAAGAAGTTCACGGTATCGGCGGGCGAAAATTTCTTCAACGCACTGAACAGGAATTTGCCATTGCCGGGAATGTTCTTCACGACTTCGGAAACGTCAGCCGCGTTCGTCAGATTACAACGACCTTTGCCCGTGATACTCAGCTTGCGACCGACGCGGGGCATTTTCTCTAGCAACGTGACGTTCGCGCCGCCTGCCGCCGCTTGAATCGCCGACATCATGCCAGACGCACCGCCGCCAATTACAATGATTTTTTTCAAGGCAAGTCTCCTTTGAGCCGTGCGACTTCTTCCGCTGTTAAGGCTCTGAACGCGCCGACTTTCAAGCCGTCCAATGTCAAACCCGCGAATCTTATCCGCCGCAACCTTTTAACGTCGCAACCGATTGCCGCAAACATACGCCGCACTTGCCGATTGCGTCCCTCGTGAATCGTGACTTCGACCAAATCCTTATCAAGCCAATAGACTTCAGCGGGGGCAGTCAGGCCGTCGTCGAGTTCAATGCCTACGCGGAGGAGGTCGAGTTTCTCTTCTGTAACGTCGCCAGAGATTTTAGCGCGATAAGTCTTCGAGACCTCGTAGCGGGGATGAATCAAAGCGTTGGTCAAGTCGCCGTCATTGGTTAAGAGGATTAGCCCTTCGGAATTCAAATCGAGCCTTCCGACGGGATAGACGCGTTCGGAAGTGTCGATTAAGTCTAAGATAGTTTTGCGCCTGCGTTCGTCGTGCACTGTCGAGACGTAGCCGCGGGGCTTGTTAAGCATGAGATAAATTTTCTCCGCGCCGAGGTGTAGCGGCTTGCCGTCCACGCAGATTTTTTGATTGGTTGAAGCCTTAGCCCCAAGCTCGCGAATGATTTTTCCGTCGACAGTCACACGCCCCGCCGAGATTAATTTCTCCGCCTCGCGCCGCGAACAAATACCTGCGCGGGCGATTAGCTTTTGCAGTCGTTCCAAGGTGTCAGCTCCTCTTTAGCGTAAAGTAAGCGATTTCGGGCGGGCAACCTATTCTGAACGGGAACCAGCTACCATTGCCGACGTGAACATAACCGATTGAATCACCCTGCTTGACGATGCCGCGAGTGTATTTGAAGACTGGGAACAGTGGCACGCCGAAGATACCGAACTGCGAACCGTGAGTGTGACCCGTCAACGTCAAAGCAAAGCCGCGTTGTGCACCGTCGTCGATGAATTCGGGGTGATGAGCTAACAAAATCTTAACGGCGTCTTCGGGGACATTCTCAGCCGCCTTGTCGACGAAACTTTTACGTATCTGGGCAAAAGCTTTTTCGCGTTCTGGGTCGTTTGAACTGGTAATCGGGGCACGCGACGGATAATCCACGCCGAGGACATAAAGCTTAGACGTGACGTGCGACGAGCTGTTATTGAGCCAATGGATTTTCGTCTGCTGAAGCATCTGTTCAATCGCTTTGATATTGCGCAAGTACTCGTGATTGCCGTGAATGTAGTAAATGCCGAACTTAAACTTATCGGTGAAGGCGTCGACGATTTTAATTGCGGCGGGGTTCATTGGCACATCGTCGAAGATGTCGCCGGTAATCGCTAGGAGGTCGGGTTTAGAGTCGGCGACGCGGCTAAGGAGACCTTCTAAACGTTCTAAAGAGTAATACGCGCCAAGGTGAAGGTCACTTATCTGAGCAATGCGGAAGCCTTCAAGGTCGGGCGGCAAGTCTTTAATCGGCACGTCGTAGAAATTCTCAACGTCGGAATTCTTTTCGATACGATTGCCATAAAGCGAGACCGCCAAAGACATCAGCGGATAAATCATGCCGTAAGCTAGGAGCCGCCGCCTTGACGGGTCAAAGGGTTTGGGCTTGTTTAGCTTGCGATAAACGAACCGCACGACGAGTGCGCAGATTACGAACACGCCGCAAATTAGCTGAGCCGTTAGGAAGACCGTAGCGCAGTTGCCGAAGACTGAGACGAACCACCCCGGCACGAGCGAACGGATTGCCCAGCCCCCGACGATTACAGCAATGATTGCAAGGTCAGCTATGGCGAAGAGTCGATAAAATCTCTTGGCAATGTGTTCGCTGAAGAGGAACCTTATCGAGACAAGAGCAACTGCCATTATCCCGCCGAGGAGCGCGGCAACGATTAGGATAAACATTGGAGCCGCGCCGCCTTAACTACGTTTTTCATGAGCATTGCCACGGTTAAAAGTCCGACGCCGCCGGGGACAGGAGTAATCGCGCCAGCAATCTCAATCGCCGCGTCAAAGTCCACGTCGCCAACTAATTTCTTCGGGGCAATGCGATTAATGCCCACGTCGATAACGGTTGCGCCAGGACGAATCATATCAGCCGTTACGAGCTTAGGCTTGCCCGACGCCGCAACTAAAATCTCACCTTCGCGAGCGACTTCCGCTAAGTTCTTCGTGTGCGTATGGCAGACAGTAACCGTCGCATGACGAGCCATGAGCAAATGCAGTAGCGGCTTGCCGACGATATTACTGCGCCCGATGATGACAGCGCGTTTGCCGTCAATCTCAATGCCAGCCAGGTCAAGCATCTCAATACAACCAGCGGGCGTGCACGGGACGAGCGCGGGACTACCGATTACGAGCTTGCCGACGTTTACGGGGTGGAAGCCGTCGACATCTTTAAGCGGGTCAATTCGGTTTAGTATCTCTTCCGAGTGCGCCTTAATCGCGGCGGGCAACGGTAGCTGAACTAATATCCCGTGAATAGCTTTGTTCGCGTTGAGTTCGTCAATCTTGGCAAGCAGTGCGTCCTTAGTGGTGTCTTCGGGCATTGCGACGACTTCAGAGAGGATTCCGAGTTCTTCGCAGGTCTTGTGCTTGTTGCGGACGTACACTTGCGACGCGGGATTTTCGCCGACGATTATGACTGCCAGCCCCGGTGTTATCCCGAAGTCTTTTTTAAGCTCCTCGACTCCCTGCCGCGCAGATTCTTTTATCTTGGCGGCGAATTCTTTTCCGTACAAAATCCTTGCCGACATGTTCTCAACCTCCAAAAGTTTTTTTGCAGTCTACAATACCTAAAGCATTTTCGCAACCTCAGCGGCTCCACTTCGCCTTGAGTTGACCGCAAGCGGCGTTTACGTCTGCACCCATCTCCTTGCGTATTGTTGCGTTGATGCCGTGCGTGTTGAGGAAATGGAAGAATTTTTTAACGGCGTGATTCGTCGGCGGGCTGAAAGTCCTTTCCACGACGGGATTAAACGGAATCAGATTGACGTTGGCGAGTTGCCCGCTCAAGACTTTGGCAAGGCGGCGGGCGTGCTCTTCCGTATCGTTGACGCCGCCGAGCAAAATATATTCGTAGGTGACACGCCGCCCGGTCGATTGGGCATAATCATCACCCGCCGCGAGCAGACTCTTCAACCCGAACGCAGAATTAATCGGCATGAGGGCAGAGCGCAATTCATCGTCAGGGGCGTGCAATGAGATTGATAACGTGACGGGAATTTTCTCGTCGCGTAATTTTTTTATGGCGGGGACAATGCCGCAAGTCGAGATAGTGACCTTGCGATAACTCATGCCTAAGCAGTAATCCGCGTGCAAAAGGCGGAGCATTTTAATCAGTTCGTCGTAATTCATCAGCGGTTCGCCCGTGCCCATTACTACGATTGAATCAACGACTTTTCCGAGGACTTCATTGACAAAGAAAATTTCGCCGAGCATCTCCGTTGCCGTCAAGTTCCGTTCGAGACCTTTAAGCGTCGAGGCGCAGAACTTGCAACCCATTTGGCAACCGACTTGGCTTGATATGCAGACGCTATCGCCGTAGTCGTGACGCATGAGGACAACTTCAATCGCCGCCCCGTCCGCTAAGCCGAGTAAAAATTTTGTCGTCAAGCCGTCAGCCGAGTCCAGACGCCTCAACAGGTCAGCGGCTTTTATCTCGTATCGCTCAGCCAGTTCAGCGCGTAAAGCTTTGGGCAAGTCGTTCATCTCGTCGAAAGATTTCATACCATGCTTGTAAATGTGTGCGGCGATTTGCTTTGCTCTGAACTTCGGCAAGGGTCTAAGTTCCGTTTCCAGTTCGGCGAGCGTCATTCCAAATAAATTCTTCAAGCTATCAACTCCTTCCGAGGAACAAGGTTATCAAAAGCAAGGCGGCTTGTACAGGAAAAAATATATTCGTGTCGAAAGTTAGCGGCGTGATAAAAGATTAGGAGGAAAAGAATTTGGATACTTTTGAAATGGAACTAGGCGGCAGAAAATTAATCGTCGAGCACGGCAAGATGGCTAAGCAGGCAAATGGGGCAGTTCTCGTCCGCTACGGCGACACGGCGGTTTTGGTTGCGGCAACGATGTCCGCTGAGCCTAGAGAGGGCGTCGACTTCTTCCCGCTGACTGTCGACTACGAAGAGAAAATGTATTCGGCGGGCAAAATCCCCGGAGGCTTCATCAAGCGGGAGGGTCGTCCGCAGACAAGCGCAATCCTCAAGAGCCGACTGATTGACCGCCCGATACGACCGCTGTTCCCAAACGGCTTCCGCAATGACGTGCAGATTATCGCGACGGTTATTTGCTTCGACGAGGACAACGCACCCGAAATCGCCGGCATGATTGGTGCGAGTTGTGCGCTTAGTGTCAGCGACATTCCCTTTGGCGGACCGATTGCGGGCGTGCACGTCGGACGCATTAACGGCGAATTCATCATCAATCCAACCAAAGAACAACTCGACGCCTCGGAAATGGATTTAATCGTTGCAGGTTCCGCCGATGCAGTCATGATGGTTGAGGCGGGCGTCAAAGAGTTGCCTGAAGAAGTCGTGCTTGAGGCGATACTCTTCGGGCACGAGGAGATTAAAAAGATTGTCGCCTTCCAAGAGGAGATTAAAGCGGCAGTCGGCAAGGAGAAAAAGGACGTAACCCTATTCCAACCCGACGAGGAGATTGATAAGGCAGTTCGTGAACTTGCAACGGATAAGATTGATAAAGCCGTCCGCAACCCCGACAAGCTGGCACGAGAGACAGCACTCGATGAAGTCAAAGCGGAAGTCGTCGAGGCACTAGCGGAGAAATTCCCCGCCGAAGATTATCCCAACGCCGAGAAAGATATTGGCGCAGTCTTCCATACAGTAGAAAAAGAAGTCGTCCGCCACATGATAACGCATGAAAAGATTCGCCCCGATGGTCGCGAGCTTGAGGAAGTCCGCCCGATTAGTTGCGAAGTCGGCTTGTTCGCTAGGACGCACGGCTCTGGATTGTTTACGCGGGGGCAAACGCAAGTTTTGACGATAACGACGCTTGGAGCAATCGGCGACGAACAGATTATTGACGGACTCGAACCCGAATACACGAAGCATTACATACACCATTACAATTTCCCCGGCTACAGCGTCGGCGAGGCAAGACCTGCCCGCAGTCCCGGTCGTCGCGAGATTGGGCACGGGGCACTTGCTGAACGCGCACTCGTCCCGGTTATCCCCTCGATTGAAGAGTTCCCGTACACGATTCGGCTTGTCTCGGAGGTTTTGGAAAGCAACGGCTCAAGTTCAATGGGTAGCGTTTGCGGCAGTACGTTAAGCCTAATGCAAGCGGGCGTTCCGATTAAGCGTCCAGTTAGCGGCGTGGCAATGGGGCTTGTAAAGGACGGCAACGCCCACACGATACTAACGGATATTCAGGGCATGGAAGACGCGCTCGGCGACATGGACTTTAAAGTTGCTGGCACGGTTGAGGGCGTCACGGCAATTCAAATGGATATAAAAGTTGCGGGCATTTCAAGAGAAATTCTAAGCGATGCATTGGCTCAGGCTAAGCGCGGCAGAAGTTTTATCCTCGGCAAAATGCTTGAAGTCATCAGCGAACCTGCGCCGGATTTGTCGCCGTATGCACCACGCGTCCGCACCATGAAGATTGCCGTTGATAAGATTCGTGAAGTCATTGGCACGGGCGGCAAGATTATCAACCGCATTATCGAGGAGACAGGCGTTGACATTGACATTAACGACGACGGAAACGTTTTCGTGACGAGCCGTAGCGTAGATGGCATTGACCGCGCCATTGAGATTATTGAACAGATTGTGCGCGAGGTAAAAGTCGGCGACGTTTACGAAGGTCCAGTTACGCGGATTATGCCTACAGGCGCGTTCGTGGAAATTTCTTTCGGCAAAGAGGCAATGTGCCATATCTCGCAACTGTCCGATAAACGCATTCCCACTGTCGAAGATGCCGTTAAGGTTGGCGACCGCCTCAAAGTCAAGATAACCGAGATTGACGACAAGGGCAGAATCAATGCAAGCCATCGCGCCCTGCTCGAAGGAGACAATCCTAAGCCGAAGACCTTCGACCGTCCACGCAATGACAGACCGCCGCGCAGTTATGACCGCACCTCAGTCAATGATAGACAGCAAAGAACATCTGATAGACCTAGGAGCAACGACGGCGCACGCAGGGAATCAAAGATACTTAAAGACTTCAGAGACTTAAAGAATAATCGTGACGGCCGACGGAGGAGGTAAGACCTCTTGAGACTTTTGCTCAGAAAACTTTCCAACGCGAAGAATTATCTTTTCAAACACGAACGACCGATTTGGATATATTCGGTGTGTATGCTGTTCGGGTTACGGCTTTTGCTCGGACGGTTGCAAGGTTACTTCATTGCGGGGGGCGGCTATCATGACGATATGTTGATGATAAAGTACTCGGATTTAACTGGGCACTTCATAACGCAAAACCTTCCCTTGCAAGATATGCTCGTTAAGGATATAGGCTTTCCGTTAATTCTGCGCCTCGTCAAGTTCACGGGTATTCCCTATTCGGAGATGATGTCTCTGCTGTGGTTCTTCGCCGCGCTGTCGATGGTTGCTCTTGTGCGCGTCTTGACGGAGGAAAAAAATCTTTGTCGAGACTTGATGATATTTGCGTTTGTCTTGTTTAGTCCCTTAGCCTTTGGATACACCGGTACAAGGATTTACCGCAACGCCGCCTTAGCGCAGATGTATTCTATCGTCCTGTCGATGATGTCAATCTTGTTCGTTTGGCATTTCATTAAGCCGAAAATTACGTCGCGTATGCTAATTGCCTTCAACGTGATATTTGGGCTTGTCTTCACGCTGACTTACTACATAAAAGAAGACGGTGTTTGGCTCCTGTATTGTCTGATTGCCGTCATGCTCATTTGCCTTGCTAAGATAATTATCGACGGTAAACATTTTCTTGAGCGTGTAGCGTTGCTGTTGGTGCCGCTTATTGTCTTCGCGGGTGGTACGGTTGCTTATAAGACTATCAATAAGATTTGCTTCGGCGTGTACTTGGTAAACAACCGCACGGAAGGTGAGCTAGGCAATTTCCAAAAGTTGATTTACAAGATAAAATCGGACGAGCGGACGGGAACTATTTGGGCACCGACGGACGCACTTAATCAAGCCTTCAATGCCTCTGAAACTCTACGCAAGGCACCCGCCTTAAAAGATGCCGTTTGGCACACTGGCTGGTTTGGCGGAGACATTACAACGAATTCTATTCAAGGAGACTTCCTAGGCTGGGTCATGTTGAGTGAGCTTTATGATTCGGGCACGTGTCAAACTCCTAGCGAGCAGGAAGAATTCCTCGGCAAAGTCAATTCTGAACTTCAAGCGGCATTTGAGGCTGGCACTTTGCAAAGGGAGGATCGGTTTCAAATAGTCTCTTCTATGGGCGGCATGACTT
>ODAJ011932167.1_pt1 | contig 11160 bp, 10 predicted proteins | sample 1539241 | NCBI WGS metagenome assembly ODAJ01 (sample SAMN02144231, study PRJEB22623) | gut metagenome | biome: sheep rumen | host: Ovis aries | place: New Zealand | reverse complement strand
TCGATGCAAACTCTGGCGTGTTAAAGGCTATGGTATGAACGAAAGTCTCGCTGGGAGCGAAACTGTTTTTGAAATAGCGGCACAAGGCAGGACTCTCGTCGTAGGTCTTCAGGACATAGGCAGCAAGCTCACCTGTTATGGCGAAGTAGTCGGAACCCTTATAAAGTTGCCAACGCCGTCCGTCGGCACTGAACTCAAGCTGTTTCTTCAGGAACGGCTCAAGGACATGACGCAGAGCCACACGCATACGACTCTTCCACGTGCCGTAGTGCCATACGTAGTTGTTGAGGAAGCGGTAACGCGTATATTCACGAGTGTCCTCACGGGGACGACCTATAAGACTCATCGCCTGAAGGAAATTCTCACCACGATGTTCCTCAAGATATTTCACTATCTGCTTGCCCTTCCACACAGGATAGTCCTGCCCACTTAACATAAAAAGGTAGTCACAGGGAAGGGCGGCACGTATCAGTTCCATCTGAAACTCCACCTGTCTGTAGCTTCCCCACATAACCTTTACACGGTGCTCAATAAAACGGGCACGTGTGGTAGCAAGAGCACTTCGGAAGGGTTCTTCGGACACGTTGGCATCAATATGTATAAACACTTCGCCAACGTCTTGAAGCGCTTCAACGAGGCGCTTCAGGTGAGGCGCATCGGTGAATGCTGATATGAGGAAAGCTATTTTCATTGGCGCAAAGATACGGAAAAAAGCTTCAATTATACAAGGTTTCCCTCAAAAAACATACACATTCTGTTTTTTGTGACCCATTTATACATACACTCAATAAAATTTTGTATATTTGTGCCCATAAATCAATATTGGAAACAAATTTAAAGTAACACGTTATATGACACCACAAGAAGAGAGAAACCAGAAACTGGCGGAGCGGATGATAAAAAATCTGAATCGCCGCAACATGGAAGCCTTCTACTGTCCTACAGGCAAGGAGGCAGTGAAGAAGGTTTCGGAACTCATTGCCGACGGAAGCAGCGTGACATGGGGCGGCACAGCCACCGTCCGTGACCTGGGCATCCCAGAGGCTCTGAAAACAAGGGGAACACTTGAAGTTCTTGACCGCGACCTAGCGGAGACTGCAGAGGAAAAGGAGGCCATCTATCTCAGAGCTTTCACGGCAGACGTGTATCTGACCAGTGCCAACGCCATATCGGAAGACGGCGTCATCGTGAATATCGACGGCAACGGCAACCGTGTAGCCGCTATCTCATGGGGGCCGAAGAAGGTCATTTTCGTCATCGGTCTCAACAAGGTGGCTCAGACGGTAGAGGCAGCACTATCAAGAGCCCGCAGTACGGCATCGCCTGTCAATGCCCAGCGGTTCGACATCAACACCCCTTGCAGAATCGACGGCACTTGCCATAACTGCAATTCGCCGGAGAGCATTTGCAGCTTCGTCCATTTCCTACGGAACAGCAGAAATAAAGGACGGCATATCGTAGTGCTGGTAGGTGAAGATTTGGGGTATTAGAGCTGTGGCTTATAAATGATTCTATGCGCGACTTTGGATGTAAGAATTATCAAATACATAATTAAAAATTAATTTTTTTTATATATAGTAGTGCTCTTTTGTTCGTAATTATTTAGTATCTTTGTGCGCAATAAATGTGCCTATGGATACTAACGAAGAGATGAGAGGCGACTTCCTCGTAACGGAAAAGAGGAAGAAACTATGGAAAATGGAAATGGACATGCTCCGTGTGGTCCTCGACGTTTGCAAGCGTCACGGACTGAACACATGGATGGACGGCGGCTCGCTGTTGGGAGTGGTACGTCACAAGGGTTTCATACCCTGGGATGACGATATCGACCTTACAATGATGCGCGACGACTATGACCGCTTGGTGAAAATTCCGCAGGAGGAGTTTGCGCCTTACTTCCTACAGACAGCATATACCGACAAAGACTATTTCCACGGACATGCTCAGGTGAGAGACTTCAACACTACCGCTGCGTCGCCAACGGAATGGACAAAGGACTTCTGTCAGGGTATCTTCATAGACATTTTTCCTTTGGATGCCGTGCCTGACGACAAGACGGAATATGAGGAGCTGAGCAGACGTTCTATGGAAATGAAACGTATGATGGAGGCAAAAGGACGTTTCTACCTCTTTAAACAGCGCGACATCATAGACAATATAAAGACCTGGTGGAAAGCGCGACAGCTCTTTAAGCGTGTGGACTTCAAAGACTACTACCGAGAGTTTGAAGACCTCTTCCGCAAATATCGTCCCGAGGACAATGCCGCTGTGGGAACAATATCGTTCATACCATCATTGGCACGCGACAAGGAGATATACAGCGACACGGTGTGGTTGCCTTTCGAGGATATGATGGTGCCAGCACCAAAGGACTACGACAAGGAGCTGCGCTCGTTATATGGCGACGACTATATGAAACCACGACGGGCACCAGCGTTCCACGGAGGACTGATAATTGATACAGAGAGACCATATACCGACGTAATAAGAGACATTCGTAAAGAGCATACTTTCTGCAAAGACGTTATGAGACGTCTGCGCAAGTTAGTGGGAATGAAGAATAAGACCCTACTCGAAGAAAAACTGATGGTACTATGAAAACACTTACTATTATTATTCCCACGTACAACATGGAAGCATATCTTGACGAATGTCTCGACTCGCTGATGACTGTCAGCAACAGAGAACGTATGGAGGTGCTGATAATAAATGACGGCAGCAAGGACTCGTCGTCGTTCATCGCACACAAATGGTGCGAACGCCACCCCGAGATGATGCGTGTCATAGACAAGGACAACGGCAACTACGGGTCGTGCATAAACAGAGGACTGAAGGAGGCAACAGGAAAGTACGTCAAGATTCTTGATGCTGACGACCGCTATGACACGGTAGCACTGCAGGCTATGTTGGACACTATGGACAGCGTGGACGTTGACGTGCTGATAACAGACTATGTGCTGACAGGCAACAACACCATAGCAAAGAAATACTACGAGCAGCAGTTGCCCAAGGAGACCGTATTCAACATTGCGGACTATCGTGACGAGCCACACTTTCAGGACATACGCATGCACTCGGTAGCCTACCGTACTACGATGCTCAAGGATGCCCACTACCACCAGGCAGAGGGGATATCGTTTACCGACGTACAGTGGATATTCCTGCCCATAGCGATGGCGCAGACCGCCTACTACCTGCCCAAGCCCGTTTATCGATACCTCATAGGAAGGGCCGGACAGACGGTTGACCCTTCGCAGAAGCTGAAAGGACTGCCCTCGGCATTAGGACTGGCAGAAGCGTTAGTTGAAACGAAGTGCGAGGTGCGAAATGCGAGGTGCGAGATACAAGAGTCGGACTATCTCACTAAGAGGTTGATGGGTGTGCTAAAATCCACCTACAGGTCGGTGCTGGTGGAGTTTCCCGATTACGACAAAGAGCGACTGAAAGCCCTTGACAGGAAAATAGCCAAGGAGCAGCCTGAGATATACCGTGCTCTCGGTGAGACAAAGCTACTGCCGGTAATTGGCATAAGGTTCATCAGTCAGTGGCGACAGCACGACTACAAGCCCTTACCACGCTACTACCAACCGCTATACACGTGCTACGCACAGATGTTGGAGAAAGCAAAACAGCTTACAGGAAAAACTAAGAACTAATTCATAATGGAATACGACTACCTTATAGTTGGCGCAGGACTCTTCGGAGCAACATTCGCTCATCAGGCACACAAGCAGGGCAAGCGCTGCTTGGTAATAGACCGCAGGGAACACCTCGGTGGCAATGTGTACTGCGAGAACATTGACGGCATCAACGTACATAAGTACGGAGCACACATCTTTCATACCAACAACAAAGAGGTGTGGGACTTCGTGAACTCCATAGTACCGTTTAACCGTTATACCAACTCACCAGTAGCCAACTATAAAGGAAAGCTGTATAACCTGCCGTTCAATATGAATACGTTCTACCAGATGTGGGGCGTAACGACACCCGCCGAGGCACAGATGCGACTGGAGTCACAGCGTGCGGCAGCGCTGAGGGCTCTTGACGGACGTGAGCCGCAGAACCTTGAAGAGCAGGCGCGACTGCTCATCGGCGACGACATCTACGAACGACTGATAAAAGGATATACCGAGAAGCAATGGGGACGCAGTTGTAAGGACCTGCCGGCATTCATCATCAAGCGTCTCCCCGTGCGCATGGTCTTCGACAACAACTATTTCAATGACAGATATCAGGGAATACCCATTGGAGGATACAACCGACTCATTGACGGACTCCTCGAGGGTGTTGAGACAAGAACTGGCATAGACTTTATAAAGGAAAGAAAAGAATGTAATTCTCAATTCTCAATTCTAAATTCTAAATTCAAGAAAATAGTATATACGGGAAGCATCGACGAATACTACGGCTACTGCTACGGAAAACTGGAATACCGCACCGTACGACTGGAACAGGAGCGAATCAACGACAGCAACTATCAAGGCAATGCCGTAGTGAACTATACGGAGCGTAATATTCCATACACCCGTATCATAGAACACAAGCACTTCGAGATGTTTGGCAGCGAGGTGGAGAGTATTCCCACAACTATTATCAGCAAGGAGTACCCCGCAGAGTGGAAAGAAGGAATGGAACCCTACTACCCCATCAACGACGAGCGCAACACAGCACTATATGCCAAGTACAAGGAGTTGGCAGACCGCGAAGAGAACGTTATCTTCGGAGGAAGACTGGCGGAGTATAAGTATTACGATATGGCGCCAGTTATAGAAAGAGCATTAGCCGCCATATAATATATAAGTACGCACGCGAGGAGGATACGCAGGACACACAGCACACGGCCGTCATGTATGCCCTTCAAGACATATGCCACAGCTATCGGGATAGTAAACAGCCAGTGGGAGCCCATAATGTAAACCTCGAGGATGCCGAAACCGAGGAAAAGATGTAGGAACATGTCGAAGGCAAACCACGAAAGGAGAATTTGCATAAGACGTTGACGACGCCCATACCACACACCGAGAACGAAGAGTGCCACGACGACAGTCTCAACAACATAAGGCAGTGCAGAACGATAGCTTACCACTACAGGACGACCTTTATTGACATCCACAAGGCAGTAGTCGCTATGAAACAGCAACGACTCTCCGAAGACATTCTCTATCACCACCGGCATGCGTGGCACCGTCATATCGGACCAGTCGAAATACTTACTATCAACGAGTTGCTTTGAGCGTCGCTCCTGCTGACGCGCTGCCGCCTGTTGCTGGTGTTTACGGAAAGAAGCATCGTTGGCGATGGTATTCTCAATGCGTTCAGCACGAGCACGGTCTTGAGGCTTTATGATGGTTTCCACCTCTACCTTATATAATATAGCAAAGAGCATTACAGGTATTATCCACATGCGAAGGATGTTCCAAGGGCGGAAGAAACGACGTCCCCTCATAAGCATATCGGCAAGGAATACCTTCACCATGTGGGTTGTGGTAACACCACCACCGACAAACGTCATTACTACTACCTGCCAAGGAGAAAGAGAACGGTGATGTTTCAGTCGGACGCCTATGATATATACGAACAGCAGCAGAAGAAACAGCGACATAGCAAAGTGGTCGGGTTGACAACCGGCTATCATGACGGAGGCAAACGAGAATAGCAAAAAGGTAAGAAGGAAGGCATCAAGACGACATACCTTTATTACTGTGCGGAGTAAACGATAGAGGAAGACTCCTGCATAGACGTCGCATACTACGACAACCGCTGCTGACAGCCACGCTGCAAGGTTGTAATCCGTAATGGCAAGAATAGCCATATTGAGCAGTGCCAAAGGAAGGAGGAAGACAGCAAGCAGCGGATGACGGAAAGTATTGAAACTAATAGCATTCCACCGCGTGAGCACGCGATAAAGGCAGTCGTCGTAGCCCGAAAGGCTGTATATAGGACTGGCAGCATCCCAATGGCTAAGGCTGTTTACCGCCAGCAGGTCACTATACGAAAGTGCCACAAGGACATTTAGCGTACCGAAGAACGCCAACAGGACTGTTGCCACCCAGCGTTCATCGCCAGAGATACGGAATATTTTCAGGGACTTTAGCATAGACACCATCGTTTAACTTGCCAAGTAACCTATTAGCAGGTTGAGGTTATACACATATAGCCACAGCACAAGCAAGATTACCAAACCACGACAGAACAACAGCGAACGGCGCCCATGAAGATGTCGGAACAGGAAACCCGTAGCTATCGGGACGACAAAGAGCCAGTCGCCGCTCATGATATACACCTCGTTGAGACCGAAGCCGAGTCCCATGTGCAGGAACATGTCGAAAGCGAAGCCTGACAAAGCCATCCACAGGAAACGACTGCGACGTCCAGCCCATATTCCCGCAATGAAGATAATGAGGATTAGTGCCTCAACAATATAGTTTATTGACCAACTGTAGCGCACTATGACAGGACGTTTACGAAGTGTATCTTCGAGAAGGTGGTCGCGATGAAGTTGTATGGACTCGCCGAAGAGGTTCTCTATGAACGACTCTGTTCGCGAGGTGGTAACGTCTGTCCACTGTTCGAACTCGCCATTACCAATAGGTTTCCCCTTGTGCTTGTTCCACGGTTTCGACTGGTCAATACGTTTCTGTCTGTCCGTCTTTGCCTGCATGACACGCTCAAAGGCAGCATTCTGTACTGCCGTATCCTTGATACTGGTAGTATCGAGAAACGCCTGATAGGTACGTTCGCGGTTTATCTTCTTTGTCTCGGCATTCTTCTCCATACGTGCCTTGTAACGTGGATACACATAATAGCCCCACTCCCAACGGGCAAAACCCCAAAGGAGTATCGAGGGGAGGATGACAGCAAACACCATGTATGTAGGACGGAAGAAACGCTTGCCATTAACGAAAAGGGCATCGATGAACACTTTCACTCCGTTGCTCAGCGTTACTCCCGCTGTGAAGAGGAACAGCAGTACGGTCTGTATGCGGTCCAGGTGACGTTCGCGCTGAATAGCCTTACCACAGAGGTATAGCGTTGTGATAATCATAAACATGGAGACAGCGAAATGATCGGGAACGATGAACGTCACCATAACATACCCGAAAGAGAAGAAAAGGGCTGTCAACATGGAAGAGTCAAAACGCGACAGAGCAATAACCTCGCGGAAGATGCGATAGAGGAAGATGAACGAATAGTAGCTGCAGAACAGCAGCGGCAAGGCTATGACAATCTGTACGAGGTTATAGCCAGTGAGGCTGATGAGTGCCTGGTTTATGAGATAGAACGGATAAACGAAGAAGGCAAGCAGCGGATGACGATAGACATTATAGAACACTCCCCATTCCGTGGTGACGGCATAGGTGATAGGGTCGAAGCCCGACACACGGAAGTGCTTTATGAAGACATCCCAGTAGTGTTCCTCGGGAGAAGAGAACTTCTCGAAGTACTTGCTTATGAGCAACGCATGAAGAACAACGAAGAGGAGCATCGACAAGAGCGACGCCCACAGCTCTTCACGTTTTATACGGAACAGTCGGATATATCTCATTTACGGAATGGTTTATAGTATCCTTCATCGGCAATGTCGAGCAGTTCATGATCGCCACGACTGTCGCCATAGACTATCAACTCGTAGGTATTGCGCTCTGGAAAACGTTCAAGGAAACGACGTACCTTCTCCTTGCCGTAGCAGTTGCGGGTATAGAAACGTCCTGTGAGACGTTCGTTCATAACCTCCACCTTAGTACCTATCACCTCTATGCCGGGAAGGAACAGTCGTACCCAACTGTCCATATTTGCGCTTACCACTACTACGGTATGCCCCTCCTGCTGTACTTCACGGAGTTTTTCCATAGCGGCAGGACGAAGTATCGACTTCCTCTTGCGAGCGTATGTCTCGCAGAAGTCGTTAAACACCCCTTCACGCATACCCTTAAAAAAATATGTAAAGAGCTGACGCTTACACTTACCGTTAGGATAGATACCCATCTTCATCAGCAAGAGCAACGGACTAAAACGAAGAAGTCCTAACAGCGTTGCCTTGTCACCTCGCACGAAGCGTATGAAGTCTATAAGAGTATCGCGCGTCGTCAGCGTACCATCGAAATCAAATGCATATATTTTCATAATACATATATTGTTATAACGAACGATATTATCCACAACAGCACCACAGCTTGCAGGAAGCGGTCGCTGAGGAGCAGTTTTGTGGGGTCGCCACTGCGTTTATCCACAACCGTCAGCTGTATATACCTCAAGAGACCAAGAATAACGAATACCGTAGTGAGATAAAGATATTCATTTTTTTCACTAGCACCCACATCAGGAGCAACGGTGTACATCACATAGCACACTATAGTTACCGCGGAAGTAATGGTGATAGCCTCATTAAGGAACGTCAGGTTATAACGACTTGTGTTGTGACGGGGCGCCTCACCGGTAGATTCCATACGCACCACGTCGTCACGACGCTTGGCGAGAGAGAGAAAAAGCGTGAGGAGGAAAGTCATCAGCACAATCCACTTACTAAGTGGTGTCATTGTTACCAAACCGCCAACCAACAGACGTAGAACAAAGCCGAAAGCTACGATGCAAACATCAAGGATGGCGTAGCGCTTCAGTTTTATGCAGTAGGCTATATTCATGAAGAAATAACCGATGATAACAAGCGAAGCCATGTATCGACCTGTTGGAATGAGAAAGAGCATAACGCCGGCGCAGGCAAGCATGACAGCCATAATGCCCCACGCCTGAGGAATAGTGATGGCACCTGATGCCAGGGGGCGCTTGCACTTCTCTGCATGACGGCGATCGTCCTCCACATCCATTATATCGTTAAGACAGTACACCGCAGATGCAGTAAAACTAAAGGCAAAGAATGCTATTACTGAACTGTACCAGTCAAGAGCACTCATTAAGGCTCTTCCACCGAATATCATCGGCAAGAATATAAACGTATTCTTTACCCACTGCTGTGGTCGTATTAACTTTATCATTTTATTTTCCTTAATATTACTTTCTCTACAAATTTACTCAACAGCCAAGCCAACACCAGTCCTACACTGAACGTGATGAGGAAGTTTACGATGTAGCCTAAGTGATAGGGTGATATCTTACGATATACGAACTCCACATGTATTAGGTACAACTCTAACGACACTCCACCGACGAAAGCAAGTCCACGAAGGATGAGCGACGGGGTATGTTCAAAGAGTTCGCAGAGGAGTAGCATCACCGTTACTGACAACGGGATATATACCAGACGTTCTATGAACAGTGGGAAATGTCCACGCCAGTGTTGCTCTAACTCCATACACATAGCAAGTGACATGACGAACAGCAGCAGGGTGAGCCACAACGCCTGGGGCTCCATACGCTTGCCGTCCATCACCCACTGTCCGCAGTTTATTCCGAGCAGGAAGATGGGTACACGACTCCAGAATATCTCCACATGACCGACAGAACTGTGAACGAAGGGCATATACTGCACCATAACCATCCACACAAGGAACACTACAGGCATCCAACGACAGGACGGATACCTACGGATAAGTTGCATATAGAATGGGGCACACAGGTATAGCACCATAATGGCTGGAACAAACCAGAAGGTAAGGTCATCGACACGCCAGAAACTCCACCCCACCGCGATGTTTGCTATGAGGTGATAGATGTTAGGACTGTAACCGCCATGAGGTGCATAAAGATAGTTAGGAATGTAAAAGAGCATTGCCATAATAAGCCACGCGGGGTACAGGCGCAACAGTCTGCGTCGATAGAACTGCCCGAGCAGCTGACTCTTGCTCCAAGAGAACCACAGTCCTATGCCACTGAGGAAGAGGAACATGTCAACACCTACATTACCACACTTGTGCAGGGAATAGAAGATGTTTGTCTTAGGCATTCCTATGTGGAAGAGTATCACGAAGAGCATTGCCGCTCCCATCAACTCGCCTCGATATTTACTTAACAGTGCGTAATTCATATTCTTAACTTCTTTAACTTCTTAACTTCTTATAAACAAACGCTAACGAAATAGCTGCAAGAAGATATATGGCGATGCCGAAATACACGTCGATACGACGGTAATGGCTTAACACCAGTTCTCGCATCAGTGGATGCATAACGAACAACTCGGCAGAGATGCCACCAACCCACACCAGAGCATTATTGCATGTTGCCGGCAGCAGTTTCACTGTTGCTGCAGCCCCTGCAACAACGAACAGAGGCACCCAAAGCCACGTCTCAAGAAGGAAACTGCCACCGATGACAGCCACCGTAGAGACAAGGAGTACCTTTATCCACTCCGAACTATTATCATACTTCGCACATAGTGCCTCATTCCTTGACAACCACACTCCTGCGCAGAACGGTAGCAGACCGCCAATGAAGTTATAGCGCACAAAGTTGAGCCAGCGGGCATCGTCCATGAGCCCTAACGCCAACTGAATGGCGAAGGCAATAAGGACGGTAACATAGAGGAGAGCGTTGCTACGCCAGCGGTGGAACACGAAGACGTAGAGGGCATAGATTTGAAGCATCAGTCCGAAATACCAGTATGGACCGGGCTTTATGATGCTATTAGGTTCAAAATATACAAAGTTGACCGTCATAGTCAACTGTGCCAGCACACGGTCCCACGAATATACCGTCATCCTGTCATCGTGGCGGAGGAACCATACTGCGATGAACAGCAGGTAACCGACAATCATCAGGTTAAACAGCTTCACGAAGTGCCGCCAGAGGAAGGACATGGGTTTAACATCTCCTCTCTCATACTTCTTCACTAAGCCATAACCGCTGATAAAAAGGAATATAGGTACTCCGTAATGACCAAGGAATGAGAATATATGAATAAAGAGGTCGGAGTCCAAAGACACCAGCTTGTCCCAGAACTGGACGGGACGCGCAGCATCAAACTTATACTCATTCTCCTTTACTGCCTGTCCCAGGAAATGGCAGTAGTTATGAAGGATGATGCCAAGGATGGCAATACCTCTCAAGGCCTGTGACTCTAACTTACTTATCATCTCTTAGCTTTTTCTTTTTCCTTTTCCTTTTTCGCTTTCTTCTTCTCGTAGTCCTCTTTCAACTCATCATAGTCCTTTTCATGTCGCAGCACTCTCGGACGCTTCGCATTATAGTTCTTTGCATCAAGGA
>ODAJ012156289.1_pt1 | contig 11166 bp, 15 predicted proteins | sample 1539241 | NCBI WGS metagenome assembly ODAJ01 (sample SAMN02144231, study PRJEB22623) | gut metagenome | biome: sheep rumen | host: Ovis aries | place: New Zealand | reverse complement strand
CCAGACATCTTTACTTCATGCTTGTCAAGTTTCTTCAGTTCCATCATGTTCTTGGGGCAGTTGTCGATGTCCTCACCAAAGTCCTTATATTCCACGTTATCCTGGAATTGTACACCACCACTGGTTGCTCCAAGCAGTCTTCCAATTGTACCACTCGCAGGCTCAAATGAATCTACGAGGATTCCCGCATTCAACTGGATGTTCTGAAATGCGGTACTAGGAATCTGTGTGTATTTCATTTTCCTTACCTCCTAATCTAAAAATTCGATGTTAACGTTAAGCACTATACGCCTAATGTCATAATTACTTGCGTCACTAAGCCTTTGCGCCCACGGTGTACCTTTTCTTATCCAAATGGACCCGCCATCAAACGGAACCATCTTTCCACCTCTTGTAATATAACTGGATATTTCCTGTTCCTTTTTAGTGATCTCGGACCAACTTTTCGATCTGTACCATATAGAAGCAGTCTGCATGACGTTGTTGCCAAAATCATCGCTTGTTACCCCATACGTAATGTAGGGTAACTTTGCGTCATCTGGTACTGTCATTTCATCGTATGCTTTTAGTCCAAATCCACTCCAAAAGGAATGCAACGCTTGTATTTTATCCATATTAACTCTCAAGAGTGTATTCTTCTGCGCTTACCTGCCTCATGTTAAGACCTGCACTGGTCGGGGTTTTCTTGTCATCACCATCAGATGTAACCCTAAAAATCTTCTTGTCATCCTCGCGTCTAAACACATCATGAAACTGCAAATTCATGCTCCTCTGAGTTGTTACCGTGTACAACGCCGTAACACCTGCCTGTTCAGCCGTACGCGCCTGCATGGAATTGTCAAGTACGATAGCGGCATCAAATGATATCCCATCTACCCACTCTGTGGTGTAACCACCATACCCATCGTCCGTAGGCGTTTTTACAAGGTATGTGCATTTTGTCATTGATTCTGATAACAAACTCATAATAAGGACACTTTCTTATATTGACCCAATCTTGATTTAAACGCATCCTGCCAAGACAAAGAACTACTTCCGTTTGATGATGATCCCTTTGAATACGTATACCCACCAAAACTTTCACTTTGGAACGGACCCATGTTCGCTGAATCTAATGATCCATACTTTTCCTGCCACGCTGATATTTCATCAACTATTGCAAGGACATTACTGGGAACATCCATGATCCACACCATACCGTTAAATTCCTTGTTGTCCAAGGTATCAGTACCGTATACGTAAACCCCAGTTACAAAATTCTTACGAAGTAAAGCAAAATGCTGACCCTCATTTATGGATATCTGCTTATTATCGCAATAAACAACGCCATCCTCGATTTTAATTAATCCAGAATAACGCTTTACATCGAAATAATTGTTCAGATATCCACAAACTTCGGTCAGCATCTTAATCCTCTTTCTTCTTGCGTCCAGGTTTTGACGGTGCAGGAGTTGTCTCGGTAACCTCTTCAATGAGAGCACCGCGCTGACTTGTGGGTGTCATCAACTGATTAACCCTCTCCGCGTCTGCCTCACCAGAATGGGGGTAGGTGTCCCCACTCTTGTATTCATACCCATCATCACGCAGATCCTTAAAATCCTTTACAACTTTGTACTTCATATCAAACCCTCTTCAGTTCCAATCCCGAAAGGTCAAACTTCTGAATACCAGATCTGGTACCATCGGTAATAACCACCTCGAAGATCTGATTGTTGATGTCGGTAACTTTTCCGAATGCATTCATGTCTTCATCAAGTTCAACCAAACCCGATCCCTCAGTCGGAATAAATCCAACCTTTTTGGAAGTAGCGGAGGCATCCACTTCAGAAAACTTCAACGCAAGGAAATAACCATCACCTGCAAGGATACCACTAGGAGCGATACCACCCTTGATAAATTTCAAGGTTCCAGTAATCTTACCATTGGCAACAACAATGTTCTCCTGCATGTCAGATACTTTCTTGGTTGAATCCCAAGGCGACACCGTGGTGCCGCTTTCGGATTCAACTTTTACATCTTTCATTACAGTGGACATGATGCTGTCAACGTGGCTAACCAGTTTCATAAGATCAGAGATCTGTCTTTCATCCATGGTTTCAATAACACCACTTGCCATATCACACCTCCTGTCGATTATCCGAGGGACTTAATACGTGCAATCGGAATAGCCTTGGTCGGGAAGTATCCGCCATCGGTATCCGTTACGAGTGCCCAGTTGGAAGCCGTTGCAAGATCGGATGCCATAGGACTAACCTTGGAAGTGTCCACGTAAGAGAATCCTACGGGTGCCAGTAAATGACGCTGACGGGTGATCAGCATGTCAATACCACCATCGGTAAGTTCGTCACGCTTGGTTTCGTTAGGAACTTTCGCACCGCAGTCGCAGTAGTCGATTGCTCCCTGTCCAAGGATGTATGTAGTGTAAACGGGATCACTGCCAGATGTGTCAACAGGTACATCGTCATCAACGAGAACGGTTCTACCATTCCAAGTAGCAAGAGAAAGTTCTCTTTCAACGCCGTCTGCGTCAACACCCTTCATGTACTGAAGCAACTGCAGGTTCTCCAGATTGGTTGCAACCTGTGAATGCATGATCGCCATCGTGAAGATGTTCTTGTTTGCACCAACTGCCTTCTGAATTGCGTTGTTGAGAGTGGATGCTCCAACATTCTTATCAGAAGCACTGGTGATGTCAAGAGTATGATCTGTGTTGAAGTTTCCATCGGTAACTCCAAAGATACCTGCGAGAACTGAAAGCAGGTCGGTCTGGTCTACATCATCCCAGTAATCCGATACCTGTACGGCGATCTCTTCCATGAAGTCTTTACCAGTGATATCCTGTGTAAAGTCTTTCTCCTGCCATGCCTTTGCACGACCAAAAACGATCATAGACTGAAGGAATGTTCCAAGTCCAGTTGCAGTAATGTCGGTGTTTCCATCATAATTGAGGACATTACCACCGATACGACCAACGATGGGAACATTGATGTAATTGCCGCCAACCTGGTCAGTCAGCAGGCTCTTCAGATCTGCACGTATACGAAGCACGCCGCTCTTTAACAGTGCGTTCTGCTTAACACGCGGTACGGTTTCGAGATACTTCTGGAACACCGCACTATTCCAATTTTTCTTGTCAAATACGCCCATAATTTACCTCCTTACAGTAAACCATTCATTTCATTCGGGTGTTCGTTTGCATATTTCATCTGCTCCGCTAAAGGAAGTTTTTCAAATGCCTCTTTCGACATATCACTTCCTCCTGTGGGAGGTGTCGAAACATCTGCACCCTGTGCGCTCTTACTTGTAATGAAGCCCGACCACTCGGATTTAATGCTTTCGGAGAGTTTATCTGAGTTTTCAAGTTTTCCATCCTTTCCTTTTTTGATGTCCTTGAAATCAGTAACTCTAATGATCGAATCGATGTGGTTTTCGCCAACACCATTTTCCAGAAGTAACGCCTTGTATAAGGTCTTGCACTCGCTCTCCCGCTTTTCCTCAGCAACCTGCGCTTTGTACTCTTCGAAATCGTTGTGCTCTTTCTCGTACTTCCTCTGCCACTCCTCAAAATCAGTTGTATCAACCGATTTCTTGAGTTCCTCAAGTTCTGCCTTTACTGCGGGCAATTCTTCGGCATCTGCCTTGTATTTGTCCCTGTCAGCCTTAAGTCCATCAATAGTAGCGACATGTTCATCGATGATTGCTCCAACCTGTTCATCGGTCAGATTCATTCCCTTTAACATATTCCTTGTCAGTGCCATCATTAACCTCCGTTTCTTCGGGCTTTTCTTTGCCTATGAGTTGAGGAATATACTTCTTTTATTCCCTCTTTTATTATAACACCTAATAATCTATTTGTCAATTGGAAATCATTGCATTGACAGTTGCAGATGTGGCGAGTTGTATTGTATTGTATCCACCTAAAAGGTGGAACACAATACAACCACAACTCAAGCCACCAACATCACATACAACCACAACTACTTGAGTTCGTCTTCGATTATCTTCTTAAATTCATCAAGGTGATCTTCAATAGCGGGTCTGAGGAATGGTCGCGGGCGGACATACCCGTGACCTCCCCCAGATCCTTGATAAGGAGAAAACTCCTCCCAACTGGGAGGTGGAGAGAAGTGGGGACCCGTTCCAAGTTCTACGAATGGAGCGTATACCACGTTTGAACCGATTGTAACAAAATCATCGCCAGTTTCATGAGTTATAGAATTTCTAAGTGTACCACCACGGTACCCTTTTTTGCCAGTGCTCTCGGATGTACCAACTGGACATAACGCTTTTGCATACTTTTCAACTGATATCCCTATTTGCTCCAGAGCACGCCCAATTGCGGCGTTTTTCGCGGCAATAACCTCATGTGTATGATCGTTTACGATAGTAGCCATTCCATTTCCTTTCTATACCTTTCGGATCTTTCATAATCATTATCAGTTAAAGGACGCGAAGACGATATGCGGGATAAATCGGAGTTATGCTTAAGGTCGGCGATCTTCACAACTCTCGCGACTTCATTATTTTTAACTCTTTCCAGATATGCATCCCTGTCTTCATTCTCACGCCTTGTTATTGCGTCTACTGCATCAACAATTTCCTCTGTAAATCCTAATTTAAGGAGATCCTTGGTTGTTATGCTCGTATCCTCCACAACATCATGCAACCATGCAACGGCTTTTTCAGTGTCAGATGCGACAAATGAAGCGACAGTAGCAGGATGATTAATGTAATCGTTCCCACCTTTGTCAAGTTGTCCCGCGTGAGCCTCCATAGCCACTATTTTTGCAAGTTTAACATAGTCCATACTTCTTCCTCCGTCATTGGCTTAGTAGGAATATCGCCAGAGTAGATACCGCCAAGAGTTAAGTCCTCTTTCCAGTTAGAGCCATCGTATTTGTACGGGATGCCCGTTTCACTATCAACTCTAATGTATTCATTTGTATCAGTCAAAACTCCGTATCTAAACATGGCGTTTTCCTCCGATTTTATTATACCACAATAGATTTTATGTTGTCAAATGATTTATTGTCATGTAATGTTTTTAATTTCTCCAACTTTCGGCGGGGTTGGAATGGATACGGCATTTTTATTTTGTGTCGTAATAAGTTCCCTTATTTTATCCGCATCCTTTACTTTGTCCAGTTTTCGCTCCTGTTCGTATAACTTGTGGTTGATTTCTTTAATCTCCATACTTTCAGCCGTGTGGAACTGTAACTCAAACACGTAGCCATCTGGAGATTTCACAAGTGTATTAATTCCTCGGTACGATGTGTAATTAACAAAAGTATTCGTCACCTCAACCATTTTGTATCCTTTAGATTCGAGATCACCAACCATTTTAAAATAATCATCGGTAAGTGTCTCTGTAGGTGACAAATTTGTGAATCTCAGTGCATCCGTTATTCTCTCCGCGTACTGTTCCTTTGACAGACCTTTTGATGCCGATTTTGTAGTTATCTTCCTAAATAAACTGTCAAATCCCTTGTATTTATAATCAAGTGATGTTTTATCACCAACTTTGTAATTCACTGTACCACTACCGAGTTTTGAGGCTTCAAGTAAAGTTTGACTTATTTTCTCGGTCCTCTCAGCATTAACGGCTTTCTGCATAACGTTTTTGGTTGTTCTCCAGTCTTTGTAGTTCAAGTTATCAACCGTATCTGGTCCGAGTTTGTTTATCACTTGTCCAGTTTCGTTATCGCGCCTTGAGTAAACACTTGAATATTTTTTGATGTCACCTACCATGGTACAACGGCAGTTATACACCTCAGCAGGTTCTCCGCCCGCTTCCCCAGGATAATCAAGACCGTTGGAGAATTTACTGTCTACTGGTACGCTTTCACCATCTATGTCTGCATGTGAATCTCGCGTGTGGCTGTCAAGTGATGCCATCCACTGTTTATATACCTCAACACCCTTTTCGTTGGCATTCCTCAAACTTTCTTTCCTGCCCGCATTTTGCGCTCCCGTCATAGCCGTACGGGCAAAAGTCTTGGCGAGGTTTTCGTTTTGCATTGTCAGCCCATGTGATATACGCTTTGTAATTTGGTCTATTGTCTCACCCTGTATAATTCCTTGATTTACAGAATTGTTAACCTTCTTCTCATTCCAGTTATAATCCTTCTTCTCATTGATCTTCCACTTCGGCAACATTTGAGGGTTATCTTTTATCAATCGTTCAACCGAACGTTTATCATACACGCCAAATCCAAAGTCCATTCCTGCTGAATGCTCAAGTGAGTAATTCATGTATGACGCGTTCACTGCAAACACATCTGGTCTGTTGTCGTTTATCATTTGGACAGCGATCTGATTTGTGTTATTCAGTGTTCTAACCACTTGATCACGCTTGGCTTCCCACTGCTTGCTTTGAAATTCCTGCCCACGTCTCCAATTGTCGAATTGAGCCTGCGTCCATACACCATCTTTCACTTCCTGCATGTGTATGGATTCCTTGGCTTTATAAGCCTTGTTGAAATCATCCAATTTCTTTTGCAGGTCGCGTTCTGCTTCAGCATAGATAGAGTGTATATGTCTATCGAGTTTTGCTATTTCTTTATCAGTGTATTCATGAGCAACGTCTTTCATATTTTAACCCATTGACCTAATTTTGTTGTACGCCGCGTCCTTTGCGTTCTCGAAATTCTGTTTATTTCCTGCCTTGGCAAGTTTCGTCAGATTTCTGGCAAGTGTCTTCTTCTCTTTGACATCCGTTTTAACGGATTCCTTTTTACCTTTGATAGATTCATCGATTTTTGCCTTTGAACCCTTGACGGCTTCACGAATCCCAGCAATGGTGCTCTGAACCTGCTCACGCAACATTTCCCTTTGTTCCTTGGGCATGGTTTTTAAAATTTGACGTATGCCCTCAATTTTCTGCTTCGCCTGCTCTGCAATCGCCGCCTTTTGCGCTCTCTTAGCCTCGGTCAACTGCTTTAGGCGTGCACTTTGCTCCTCGGACAACTCCTTTATCCGCTTGTTGCGCTTCTCTGCAAGTTCCCTATCCTTGGCGGTCTTCTGCTCCTGTAATTGACTTTTAGCATAACTCCACTGCTCTTTCTGCGACTGCGACCACCCTCGTGTGGAATGCCGCCGACCCTTCAAGTGCCTGTGCTTCATGTAATACTCGTGCGCCTTTACGGGGTCATAGTTCGGATTTGCGTATGCCATAGATTATTCCTCCTTTGTCAATTCTTCCAACATGGCGATGATTTCATCACCCAACTCAGAAATTACATCATCGGTCGCACCCGCCTCGGCTTCTGCAAACGCTTCTTCGTCCTCCATGCCTTCTTCCTCTTCCATCATTGGCTCTTCTTCAGCCTCGAATCTGTCCATATCTTCCTGTGTCTTATTTGCGAGGATCTTTTGGATTTCATCAACTGTGATGTTAGGTAACTTCTTAAGAATTGTCTCTTCATCAAGCCAGTTGGCTTCCATCGCAATCATTTCTACCTGCTCTTTTTCATTGGAAATTCGGTTGCGCTTGAACACTGGTGTGTCCTCTATTCCGTTAAGTGCAAGAATCTGCTGAATGAACTCACATACTTGATATTCAAAATCATCTGCCTCTTCATCAAGTGGCTGATACGCCGCCTCAAGGTGGTCATTTGTACTTGCCGCATCCACCGCGTGTACATCAAGCCCACCGAAGTCTTCATATATTCCAGATTTGATGTCATCGAGATAAGTCTTTCTTGCTTGATACGGAATCTCATTTGTGTAAGGCGTAACCTTGCCACCATCTGTATCGGCAACGGCAATGTGGTTAATCTTTAACCTGTCACGGAATCTCGCTAATTCGGAATCCGTCATACCACCGTAATTCTCAAGTATCCAGTAAATCTGGCTACAATCGGTGAGGTCATTTGCAAATCCAGATCTTATTAAATCAAATGAGTCGATTGACTGTCTCATGCCGATAAGCGTTGACTGCTTTAACTGCGATCCCCAAAGAGGGACGATCGGAAGTGAGCCGTAGTTCTCTTCGCCTATCACCGCATCACCATCTGCTTCTGTATGCTGAATTATGGTCTTGTACGCTTTCTTCGCCTGCACTTCTTTGAAATCATACCCAACATCGGCTTCGGATTTGTATTTCGTGTATCCATCTTCTTCATAAAGGATCGCCATGGTGGGTTTATTCGGTGCCAACTTCCAGAATCGGATACCTGCTCTCAGTGCTCCAGTATCTTCATCCCAAAGCGGTACAAACTCGGTCAGCGGGAACACGTACAACCTGTCAACATTCCAAAACCCGAATGTTACACCATGAATAAGCGAGTAATACCCTGCTTTCTTGAGGTCTGAATCAAATTTCTTTCCGAGAAATTCTTTGGTCTTGTCGATGTTGATTATCACACCATCGTCATCCTTTGATTCTACCACATTATCAGAGAATGACACTCCATTACCCAACAGGTAAGTGTTTCTCTGTGTATTCAAGCGGTGGAAGAAATTTGAAGCGATCTTGTTATTCGAGGCGGTGAAATCCTCGATTGGTTCGCCAGTCATAGTGAAAATCATCTGCACGTAGTTGTAGATGGTCTCATTCAACTGTCTATCATACAGGTCCGCCGTTCGTGCTGTCATATACATTGGATTGAGCAAATGATTTGAGATTGCCCTGCTCATGAATGATTTCTTATCGGATGTCTCCTCAAAATCCTGGAAAGTTATCAAATCCATCATATACCTCCTTTACAATAATGATGAATAGTTCGGAATCTGCTTTACAATTCGCTTTGTTCTAACAAAATATCTCATTGAATCCATCAAATGGTCGTATTCTTTGATTGGTTTGTCCGTTATGGCTGATTCATCCCACACATAAGATTGCGCCTCTTTTCTCCAGTTCGTACACCTCTTGTGCACTTTAATAAGCCCCTTGTGAATCGCTGAGTTGGTGTCTCTTATTCCATTTAACACGTCATTGTCAGCCGATAACGGTCTAAACCACTTCGATTGCCTCAAAAGTGCGATAAATGATGCCGCTGATGGGTCAATTATCACTGGGATCTTCTCAATCGTGTCTACTCCTCCAAATGCGCTCTGTGCTTTCGGGATATGATTTTTAATCGGTTCAATGAAATCCTCAAGCATCCGCAGGTATTCATCATCCGTCTTTTGCACTCCGCTATCACGACCAGAGTAGTACAACTCATTTGGCGCATACCACACACCGCCGTGTTTTTCCCACAATAGCCCCGCGAATGGATTTGAGGTACCGTAGTCAATCGATATGCAGTAAGCATCGGCTGTATCGGTCAGATCTTCTTCGTATATTGCCTCTTCAAAATTTGGGAAGATCAAACCCTCTGCAAGTGTCCAAAGTCCGAGAATATAACGATCATACCACACGGTTCCTGCGTACTCAGCCTCCAGACTATGAACGTAATCTTTCGGCAGGAACGGGTTATCGTAAATCGAGTAGTCCTGCTCGAAGATGTCAACTCCTTGCTCTGCTGATTCAAGGAATTTCTTAAACCAGTGATTCGGTGATGATGGGTTGGTTGTGATGTCGCAACATGACCATGGCAAGGAAAGTCTGGATTTGAGCATTTCAAACACTTCTTCGTTGAGGTCGGTTGCTTCGTCTACTGCACAGTATGCCACTTCAGATCCTTTGATTTTCGACACTTGGCGGATGTTATCACCACCAATGCAGTACACCTTTTCGCCAAGGATCTTCGCATAATTCTTTGATGAAATCTCGGATGCAACCGAATCTCCATATATGTCCCGCATCGGTTGCAGAATATTTCTTTCAATGTTCGCACGTGTGGCACCAAGGATAAGTCTCAATCCTCGCATGCCACTCCGCTCCATCAATCGGTTTGGAATGGTGTACGCAATTTGCAAATATGACTTTCCAGATCGCACTGCTCCACACGCCACATTCCACCTATGATGTGCGTTCCGTATGTATTCTGCCTGCTTAGGCGTTAATCGGAATTGCTCTTGCATATATCGTCAACGTCTTTCTTTGTGTCTTCCTTGCGTTCTGTGCATTATAGACGGGTGAAAGCCCACCCACGCCAAGAGAAGCCAAGGAAGAGCCTCTTTTCTTTTTAAAAAGGAAACGCTCATTCAATAGTGCTACTTTCAACCACTGCCACTTCAGTATCTTCGCCAGTTTCGGCAACTTGTTTCATAGAAATGAGAATGTTCTTGATGGTCTCGGTATACTGCGTGGTCTCAAGCGGCTCTTGAATAGCGCGCCAATGCTTAGGATCTCTATTATAAAGGAAATTGAGGATCGCTTTGACATCAGCAGGTACATGCTTAATCACTTCCTTTGTAAGAATCATCTGACCCTCTACAAGTTCAAAAGTTTGTTCCTTGTAGTCATAGCCAGTAGCACGCTGAAACAAGGAATGCTCCACCTTGGCGATGGTAACTTCCTTACCTACTGCAATTGCGTCCTCAAATTCGGGATACTTCTTACGCCATGCGCGGAGAGTTCGGATGTCGATCTGCATTTTATCGCAAATCTGCTTAACCGACAGACCTTGACACCGCCACCCTCTGATGAGGTCCAGACCATCCTGGGTTTTCCACCAGTCGACTTTCTTTGCAAACTTATCATCTGGATAATCCGTAAAAATGATTTCGCCTACAACCTTTTCCATGAAAATCCTCTCTTTCCTTTTTCTTAAGTATAACACCGATCCCAAAAGAATGTCAAGTGGAAAACATTTTGTTGTCAAAAAGAAGCCTCCCGCGCAAGCATCAATATTATAAAAGAGGCTGTGTTGTATGGTTGAGTTGTAGACGGTTGTGGTTGTATTTCGTTCCATTCCAAAGGAAATGGAACGCAATACAACTCATCACCAACGCGTGGTTGCAACTCTACAACTGGATTGCCGAAACCCCGTCCGTCACGGGCTTTGTCCGCGTTTCGTTTCATGAGTTGTATTGAAAGTTGTAATTATACAACGAAACTACTGGTTGTATTGATACAACTCGCGTTTCATTATGCAATTTGCACAAACGAAAGTCCCAAACTTTGTGCAATCTGCTAATAGTATAATATATTGACAAAAGGGTATTTTCCATGTTATAATGTTTTTGTGAGGGGGAGATAAAGGACAAGGGGTGGTACCCGAAACGGAAGTTTAAACGAACCATTCTCCCCTCAAATAGAAACCAAGACCCGCCACG
>ODAJ014741414.1_pt1 | contig 11167 bp, 9 predicted proteins | sample 1539241 | NCBI WGS metagenome assembly ODAJ01 (sample SAMN02144231, study PRJEB22623) | gut metagenome | biome: sheep rumen | host: Ovis aries | place: New Zealand | reverse complement strand
AGTTGTTACGTCGGACGTCTTCTATCTCCCCTTCATTTGTATCTTATCCTACTTTTTTCATATTATACATAATTTCGTCGTTTTATTTCCGCATCTTAACCTTTGTTAACATTAGCTGCTGTTTCGGTTGCTATGATAATAAAACACAATAAAAGCCAGACTCATATAAGAATCTGACTTTTATATCTTTATTTAAGTATCGCATGTTTTACAAATACTCAACTTTTCAGAGGTGAGAGGTAAGAAGTGAGAGGTGAGAGATTACTTTTGCAGCTACTGTTTCTGCATTTTTTTAGCCAACACGACATATCTCTTACCTCTTACCTCTCTCCACTTACCTCTAAAGACTGAGCAAGAATAACTTGCGAAAGTCGAAAATCTAACCACCGAAACAGTATCGTGCAACTATCGTGTAACCTCCGTGAAACTATCGTGTAACCTCCGTGAAACCTCCGTGTAACTATCGTTCATGGTTTGAAGTTCTCTTCAAACCATTTCTTTCCGACTGGCAGGAAGAGTGCATGTCCTGCTTCATTGAGGTGGGCTGTGTCGGTGCCTTTTCCTCCTTGGAAATATTTCTTGCGAAATTCCTCGTCACGCACTTTTATGACGCAGTCGGCATCATAGTTCCACAATACCGGTATGCCTTCGCTCTTGCATACCTTTTTTATTGTATTGCAAACATCTTTAAATCCTGCTCTGTCAACATACCAGGGCGTTACGAAACCAATTTGTGCTTTGGGACATAATGTCTTGATACCCTTAATCATTGTCACAAGGGAATCTCTGAACATCTTCAGAGAGTCTTTATACATTTTAGGATTATTTACGGCACGAGCTACCATGTCGGCGTCATTGTGACCTGCTATTATGATAACGTAATCAGCGTTAGAATCCATTGCCTTGTAACGCTGCCACATGGCTGGTCCGAAATTCCACTTTCCGTCATGGGTTCTGTCAAAGGCTATACAGGAGCCGTTCTTGCCGTAGTTGTTATAGACAAAGTTATTTTCCGTTGCCAACTTATAATGCCATGTCTCTGTATAAGGACGACGATGGTTGGCTACGTAAGAGTCACCTATAATATTAAATATCTTCTGCCCATGTGAATATATTACGCATAAGCAGAAGATTAAAGATAAATAATATCGATACATGATATATTTGTTATTGCAAAATCTTTAAATTGTCAAAATCTATGGTTTGTCCTCCACGAGCAAAGAAGCCAATACCTGATGTTCCAAGTAAGAAATCATCTTTTGAAACACGACGACGATACGACATTGCCCTTACACCATTAACCTTGAAATTAAGCTCGTTAAGATTATACTCAACTTCAAATTCTATTCCAACAAGTTTACCTTTTCTTAATTTCAATGCTTCTTGTTTTTTACCAACCAGCTTGCCTTCTTTCATGATATCAAGGTTGGCTTCATCTTCACAAATATAGAATAGAATATAGTTTTGGTCATCTTCATAATCAAGTAGAATACCAAATATTTTGTCATCGTCAATTTTCTTTGCAAGAGCTTCTACTTGCATAATGAAAGGTTTGTTGATATCAAACGAACCATAGCATGTAGACGTGAGAGGGGCATCCTTACTCTCCATATGAAGAACGCCATTACTTATCAATGCTTTTCCACGTTTTCCAACAGACTCCGTCCAACCATACTGATTTGATTCAAAATCATCATACATCTGTTGAGCATATGTCATGCAAGGCATTACAGACATCAACAATATTGATAGAAATATTGTTCTCATAGTTATTAAAATTTATTTTTTTGATAAACGAGATTGGAATTCACTAATCAATGGTTCAAATTTTTTCAATATACGAACAACTTCCCTATACGAGTTTTCATTACTCATACCTATAAGTGGAGCTTCTTCTGATGATATCTTTATTTGGAACGTCAAGTCATCATCTGATATACCACTTTGTTTTACAGTAACCCTGGTGCGAACGGCTTGTTTTGACTCACTGAATCTCTCATAATCCCAAGGTGTTTGAATAAATCCAGACGAAATATCTGTTGTCTGCATTTCATCAAAGTAGTTGAGCAATATTTGATGTATCAGTTTCCATGCTTTTTCTGCATCTCTTCTGCCGTTTTTATCTACTGTGTAGAACTCTGGAGAAACAGAAACGCTGAAGAACTTATTTACCAAACCACTTGGTACAGATGCCTCGTAGAACTTATCTGGGCGCATTGTAAAAGAAATAGCTTTTCTTTTATCTGTTCTGTAGAATTTTGTTTCCTGCGTAATATATCCTTCTTTTTCTAATTTTATTGCAATAAAGTCAGACTTATCCAGAGTAACCTCAACTACTCCATCACCTACATAGTTACCATCAACTGATATTTGGGCATCAGAAGGAATTACAGTAATTTTTAATGTCTTCTTTGCATTAATCTGCATTACACCGACTATAGTTAATACTACAATCAAAAATAATTTACAAAAATTGAGCTTTTTCATAATTGTTTTTTATTAATTAATTTATATTATAGATTTATATTATAGCGTTACACCATTTTTGAATATAGATATTTCTTGATAACCGTTTATCTCGTTCTTGGCTTTCTCACCAGAAGCGACAGCAAGAACCTTGTCGATAAATTCTGGAACAAGTTCTTTCATTGTCTTTGCATCAACCAGCTGACCGGCATTAAAATCTATCCAATTCTTCTTGCGGTTATAAAGGTCGTTATTTGTAGATATCTTCATTGTTGGCACAAAGGTTCCGAATGGTGTTCCGCGTCCAGTGGAGAACAATACGAGATGACATCCTGCAGATGCCAATGCCGTTGCAGCGACAAGGTCGTTACCCGGTGCCGACAACAGATTCAAGCCGTTAACCTTCAAGCGGTCGCCATATTCCAATACACCGCTCACAGGAGCCCTGCCACACTTCTGGGTACATCCGAGTGCCTTGTCCTCCAATGTCGAGATGCCACCAGCCTTGTTACCTGGTGAGGGGTTCTCTCCCACCGGCTCTCCATGTGAGAGGAAGTATTCCTTGAAGTTATTTATAAGAGAAACTGTCTGGTTGAACAACTCCTTTGTTTCACAACGATTCATGAGGATTGTCTCGGCACCGAACATCTCCGGCACCTCTGTAAGAATAGAAGTACCACCCTGTGCTACGAGCCAGTCAGAGAATTCTCCCTCAAGCGGATTGGCAGTAATACCAGAGAGTCCGTCAGAACCGCCGCACTTCAATCCCACACGTAGTTTTGATACAGGAATGTCAACACGCTTGTCTTCTTTTGCAAGGTTATAGATGCCACGCAGAATATCCATGCAGTATTCTGTCTCGTCGCCTTCCACCTTCTGTGTAACGACCAGTTTTATGCGGTCTTTGTCATAGTCACCCAGCATTTCCATGAAAGCATCCGGCTGATTGTTCTCGCAACCCAATGACAGTACCAAAACACCGCCAGCGTTTGGATGGAGAACTATATCGCGGAGTATCTTTCTCGTTGCCTCATGGTCTTCTGACAGTTGCGAACATCCATAGTTATGATGCCAAGCATGAATGCCGTCAATACCCTGCATGCCAGTCTCCTGTTTCAATACTTCCACCAGATGCTCTGCGATGCCGTTGACACATCCTACTGTCGGCACAATCCATATCTCATTACGGACGCCGACGTCTCCATTCTTACGAACATATCCTTTGAAAGTCCTGTTCTCCTTTGGTATTGTAAGCTTTTCGTTTACAGGATTATAGGTATATTCCAATGTTCCGGACAGGTTGGTCTTCAGATTGTTTTCATTTACCCACTCACCGGCTTTCAGTGCCTTGCGGGCATGACCTATAGGATAGCCGTATTTTATTATGTCTTCTCCTTCTGCCTTGTCGGTGAGCAACACTTTATGTCCCTGAGGAGTATCCTGGAGCAGGGTTACTGTTGTTCCGTCAACTGAGATTTCTTCGCCCTTCTTCATTGGCTGCAGGCAGACAACAACAGAGTCAGCAGGATTGATTTTCAAAAATTTCTGTTCCATGTAATAATTAAAATTAAGAATTATGCTTTATGAACTAAATCTGCGTTCTTCGATAGAATGCCATATTCTCTCTTGACAATATCTCAATAGGCATATAGTTTACCGGGGTAACATTACGCTTCAGCACGACCGCCCTTACAAGGGCATCAACACTATAGTAGCCCTGCTGGTATCCATGCTGCGCTATAATGAAGGAGATGCTTCCCTCATCAAGACATTTGGCATTTTTCTCCACCATGTCATAGCCCATTATCTGGATATTCCTCCTGTTTGTCTGCAACAGGAAATCACCCACCAGATGGGCTTTGGAATTCATCGTTATGCAGTGGTGTGTCTTAGGATGTGTAGAGAAATATTTCTCCAGAATAATCTGGTTCTGCTTCTTTGTATTTTGATATGGCAGGTCCAGGGTGTTTATCTTCACATCAGGGAAATGGTCTGTCATATAGTGACGGAATCCCACTTCACGGTTGTCCTGTTGTTTTGATGCAACATTCTTTCCGTCCAAAGTCTGCTTCATCAGCATTATCTCTGTTTCCTTAGATGCTATGAGCATCAGCATCTTTGCAGCGAAATATCCTGAAGCGAAGGAGTCCTGACCATAGAATGCCAACGGTCTGAGGTCTGGCAAATATGAATCGAGCAAAACAAAAGGGATGTTCCTCTCGTGCAGTTCGTCAGTAAAGACGCGGGTATAGTCAAGCTTTGCCGGCACAATTACAACACCGTCAGGATTTGACTCCAGTATCTTTTCGTATTGTTCCTTGAAAGACTTTACATCATTGCGCACATAGTATAAATGGTTTATATGCACATTGAAGTCCTTTCGCGTTTCGCAACATTTATTTTGTCCTTCTTCCACCTCCGACCAATATGCTTCGCTGTCATGTCGGGGCATCAGACATATAAATTCGTATCGTTTATTAGATGCCAAAGCACTGGCATAGGCATTGGGCTCATAATTCATTTCTTCCAATGCTGCCTTTACCTTGGCAAGGGCTTTCTTCGAAACATTCGGACGATTATGAAGTACCCTGTCAACAGTTCCTGACGAAACGCCGGCTCTCTCCGCAATGTCCTTTATCGTTATTCGTTCGTTCATTGTCCCTAGTCTTATTCGTTTTCTTAATTTTAGTATTGTTAAATTGTTGTAATGTTGTTATGGTTTTAGACAAATCGACGTCAAAAGTACTAATTTTTTACGAATTGTTTATTACACAACCCAAATTTTTGACGTACACACAGTGAAATTTTGTTAATTGTAACCTTCATATTACAATTATTTAATTGTTTATTGCTATCTTTGCAGGCACAAGTGTTATTTTAAATGTAAACTTTATAAACTAACTTTTTAGAAAAATGGCAAAAGTAGTAACTTTAGGTGAGATTATGCTCCGCCTTTCTCCTAACGGTCAAGACCGTTTTATCCAAACAGACATTTTCCGTATCATCCCTGGCGGTGGTGAAGCTAATGTAGCAATCAGTTGTGCCAACTATGGTCACGATGCATATTTCGTATCAAAGCTTCCTGCACACGAGATTGGACAGATTGCAGTCAACTCTCTCCGTCGCTATGGTGTAAACACACAGTTCATCGCACGTGGTGGTGACCGCGTCGGTTTGTATTATTGTGAGACAGGTGCTTCAATGCGTCCTTCTAAAGTTATCTATGACCGTGCCAACAGTGCCATAGCAGAGGCTTCTCCTGAAGATTTCGACTTTGATGCTATCATGGAAGGTGCCCAGTGGTTCCACTGGTCAGGCATTACTCCTGCTATTTCTGACAAGGCTGCCGAACTTACAAGACTGGCTTGTGAGGCTGCAAAGCGTCATGGCGTAACTGTTTCTGTTGACCTCAACTTCCGCAAGAAGCTATGGACTTCAGAGAAGGCTATCTCTGTAATGCGTCCTCTCATGAAGTATGTTGACGTATGTATCGGCAACGAGGAAGATGCAGAGCTCTGTCTTGGTTTCAAGCCCGATGCAGACGTAGAGGGTGGCGAGACAAATGCTGAGGGTTACAAGGGTATCTTCGAGCAGATGATGAAGGAGTTCGGCTTCAAGTATGTTGTTTCTACTCTGCGTGAGTCTTTCTCTGCTACATTCAATGGCTGGAAGGCAATGATATATGACGGCAAGGAGTTCTATCAATCAAAGCGTTATGAAATCAATCCTATCATCGACCGCGTAGGTGGTGGTGACTCTTTCTCTGGTGGTCTTATCCACGGACTTCTCACAAAGCCTACCCAGGGTGAGGCTCTGGAATTTGCTGTTGCAGCATCAGCCCTGAAGCACACCATCAATGGTGACTACAACCTCGTCAGCGTTGCTGAGGTAGAGGCTCTTGCAGGTGGTAATGCAAATGGACGCGTTCAGCGCTAATTCAAAATTCATAATTCAAAATTCATAATTAGAATATCGTGGCAAAATTTGATAAATTTCAGGTGATGGCAAAGATTGCTGCCGCACCTATGGTTCCAGTTTTTTATAACAAAGATATTGAGATTTGTAAGAATGTCATCAAGGCATGTTACGATGGTGGTGTCCGCGCTTTTGAGTTCACCAATCGCGGCGACTTCGCTCATGAGGTTTTTGACGAACTCTCAAAGTGGGTAAACAAAGAGTGTCCGGAATTGGCACTTGGTATCGGCAGTGTTGTTGATGCTCCTACGGCAGCTCTCTATATTCAGATGGGCGCAAACTTCGTAGTAGGTCCGCTGTTTAATCCTGACATTGCCGTTGTCTGCAACCGTCGCTGCGTAACCTATTGCCCAGGATGTCTTACACCTTCTGAGATTGGCAAGGCACAGGAAGTAGGCTGTGACTTCACAAAGGTTTTCCCTGGAGATGTTGTAGGTCCAAACCTCATCAAGGGGCTTATGGCACCAATGCCTTGGTCAAAGATTATGGTTACTGGCGGTGTTGCTCCTGAGAAGGAAAATCTTGAGAGTTGGTTCAAGGCTGGTGTCTTCTGCGTTGGCATGGGCTCAAAGCTTTTCCCGAAAGACAAGGTAGCAGCTGGTGACTGGAAGTATGTTACTGACAAATGTAAAGAAGCTCTTGGCTACTGCAATGCAGCTAAGGCATAACATTACGCTACACAATGGCTCCACATGGCTTATCATGGCTATGTGGAGCCTTTTGTTATGTGCACCCATCATGGCACAGACTCCCCAGAAGGGAACCTTAGCCTATGAGGTGGTACAGATGGACTCCTGTCGCATGAAGGCTGACAGCAAAGAGTTCTATCTGCATAAATATAATTTCGACAAGCACATCGACAAAGCCACTCCTGCCGAGCGCATACAGGCACAACTCATATATGCAGATTACCTGCTCCAGATGAGACAGTTCCAGGAAGCTCGCGCAGTTGTCGATTCCGTTGCTCCACATGTGGCTTACACTGATTCCCTGCTTTTCCTTAACTATCTCTACCATCAGGGAAAAGTAAGTTTCACACCTGTCAATATACAAAAAAACAAAGCACTCATACAAAAAGGCTACGACGCCCTTGTACAGTGTTATATATTGTCAACACGAAGAAAGATAGACGAATACCGGGCTCTCTCAATGCAGGCATTGAGCATGTACTTTTCCTATGACAGCATATTTGCGATGGCTCGCACCTTTGATGCTCCGTCCATACGATATATCAACGAATACAATGTGCCTGACTCACTGTTGGCAGGCAACCTTGCAGAACGCACTCTGAGCATCCTGCTCAATGGGAATAATTCCTATCAGATTGCCGATGCCTGGCGCAATCTCAGCAACTGCTATTTCCGCATCGGAGAACCGCAGAGGTCGGTAGAATGTCTTAACATGGCACTTGCTATTCCGGCTATTGATGACATGCCGGAACTGAAGACATCTATAGCAGAGCAGATGTCCCTCTCCTACTCTGCCATGGATGACAAATTCCACAGCGACTATTACCGAAACATGTACCTCGACCTGCAGGACAGCACCCGACAAGACAGACAACTGGAAGCCCGCGCAACAGCACTTGATCAGACTGCCAGTCGTATATGGATTCTCTTCTATATTGCCTGCGGGATATTCCTATTACTGCTGATTGCCATTATTTTACTTATCCGAAACCTAAAGGCTAACAAAGCAAAGGAGGCTGATTTCGAAGAGTTGGAAGAAGAATTGGCACTCATGAAACTTGAGAACACCAAAGGCATCCGTGCCATGGTGGAACAGCGTGCCTGCGTTCAGGTCATCAATGGCATGCTGCCGCTTATCGAGCGAATGGGGTTGGCAGCAAAAACAGGAAAAATGGACTATTGCCAGGAATTGGCTCATGAGATAAATCGGCAGAATGACATGCTGACAGAATGGATAAAGATGCGCAGGGGAAACATCCGTCCACACATAGAGAATGTAAACCTCAACGACATATTTGCCGTCGTCAAAAAGACATCCACAACAACTACCAAGACGAGAATAACAGCAGACACTTCAACGGTTGTGAAAGCCGATAAATCCCTTACCCTGTTTCTTGTAAACACCCTTGTTGACAATGCCCGCAAGAGTGGAGCCACAGAAATAGAGGTCAAAGCGATTACCAATAGCAATTATGCAGAAATAAGTGTCACAGATAATGGCAAGGGAATGACAGACGAACAGTTGGCACACCTCTTTGAATATAAGCAGATAGATGGCAAAGGAGGCTTCGGGCTCCAGAATTGCCGTGGTATCATTGACCGTTACAGGAAGATATCATCACTCTTTTCTGTCTGCATGATAAGTGCAAAGTCTGCTATAGGAAAAGGTACTACGATATCTTTCCGACTGCCTCTCGTCAAAACTGTACTTATACTCCTTCTGTCACTTGCCAGCATCAATCTGCAAGCCAAAGAGATAGACAGATATGCTGACAGCCTTTATAATTGTAATATTCAGGGCAGATATGCTGACGCGCTCTTGTTTGCCGATTCATGCAGAGCCCTTAGTGCTGATGCCGATTCTTTAGTACTGCTATCAGTTTATAATGAAGAGGCTGTTGCATCTCTCGCTATGCATCAATGGGCACGTTATCATAACAGTAATTGGCTATATACCCTACTCTATCGTGAACTGACTGCCGACAAGTCATTACCTAATTATTACCGCAGGATGCAGCAGGCAGAATTACATGCCAACATAGCAATGCTGGTTATCCTCATAATGATTTTGTCTCTCATACCTTTGCTGTGGTTCCTGTACCTGAAACCTGTCGTTATTCAGCGTCGCAAGGAACGTGAACGCCGCAGCAACCTCGAAGAGCAAATAGCGGCTTTGAAACAGGAGAACGAACGCCTGCATGTTACCTCCAGCATTACTGACAACCAACTGTCAACAGTAAAGCATGAAACGATGTATTATCCTTCCCGCATATTGCAACTCATTGACAACAATGCTCCGCAGGAAGAAATAACAAATGCCATAGAATACTATAGGGAACTATGCCTGATGCTTACATCGAAAGTCCTGAAGCAACAGCCCATGAATCCTGATACACTGCAAGAGTTACGTGACTACCTGCAGTTTCTCATAAAACGTCACAAGGACGACCCTCTGACAGAAGAACAAGTATCCAGTCTCTTTACCCTCGACACACCTCATACCGACTATCTCGTAATGCGCCAGATAATGCGCGAGATTGGAGAGATAACCCACAATCGTAATTCCGGCATCACTGCCGTATATGAAAACGGAAAGGCAACAATATGTCCACAATAGCAGCCATAGCAACAGCACCAGGTGGTGCAATAGGAATCATTCGTGTTTCTGGAACCAAAGCCATCGACATTGTTAACAACATTTTCTCAAAAGACATCCGCGATGCCAAGGGATATTCTTTGCACTACGGGCAGATAACACAGCAGACGCCAGAGGGCAGCCCTCGTGTTATCGATGACGTACTTGTCAGCATATTCCGCTCTCCCCATTCCTATACAGGAGAAGACTCCATAGAAATCTCCTGTCATGGGTCCAGATATATTCTTGAGACCGTTCTCTCATTGCTCGTAGCAGAAGGATGCCTCATGGCACAGCCAGGAGAGTTTACTCAGCGTGCTTTCCTCAATGGCAAGATGGACCTCACACAGGCAGAAGCCGTTGCCGACCTCATAGCATCATCAAACGCTTCACAACATCGCATTGCCATCAATCAGATGCGAGGGGGAATCACATCACGCCTACACGATTTAAGAGACAAGCTGCTCCATCTGACCTCCCTTCTGGAATTGGAACTTGATTTCTCCGACCACGAAGAATTGGAGTTTGCCGACCGCACAGAGTTAGAAGATGTAGCCCTTTCAATAGAGCAGGAAATAAGCAAATTACTTTCCTCTTTCTCTGCCGGCAATGCCATAAAGAACGGTATTCCTGTCGCTATTATCGGTGCTCCGAATGTCGGAAAATCAACCCTCCTGAATGCTCTTCTCGGAGACGACCGTGCCATTGTGAGCGATATTCAGGGAACCACTCGCGACCTCATCGAAGACACTATCACCATTGATGGCAAACTGTTCCGATTCATTGATACAGCAGGTATTCGCCATACTGATGACACAATAGAGAGCCTTGGTATAGAGCGTTCGCTAAAAGCAGCTAAGAAAGCCCGCATCATCATCCTTATGCGCGATGATGAGCATGATTACCCGGAACTACCGACCTTAGACCTTAGCCCTTTGACTTTAGACCATCAGTCTCCTGTTATCATTCGGATACACAATAAGTCTGCAAACTTCCAAGCTCTAAATGGCATTGGCATCGATGAGTTAAAACAGAAGCTCGTTTATTCTGCCCCAACAGACGATGATGCCGTCGTTGTCAATCAACGTCATAAAGAAGCCCTGACACTCGCATTGTCAGACATCCGGCGAGCCATTACAGCCCTCAAGCAAGGTCTTAGTGGCGACCTCGTATCAGAAGACCTCCGCCTCTGCATCCAGCACCTTGCAGACATCCTCGGCGGCGAAGGCACTATCACCACCCCCGAAGTCCTCGCTAACATCTTCAAACACTTTTGCGTGGGAAAATAGTTCGTCAGCAGTTTCAAGAAAGAAAGAACCCGATTATCAAAGAAGACAAACAATGACACTACAAGAAGCTATTGAAGCCCGGCATAGTGTAAGGGCATACAAAAACGAGCCTT
>ODAJ012110347.1_pt1 | contig 11167 bp, 11 predicted proteins | sample 1539241 | NCBI WGS metagenome assembly ODAJ01 (sample SAMN02144231, study PRJEB22623) | gut metagenome | biome: sheep rumen | host: Ovis aries | place: New Zealand | reverse complement strand
GCAAGGAGAATTTGGGTAATATGACGGAAAATATGCAAGCAGATGACGTGCAGAGGCGTTAGCCGCGGGTTGTGCGGTGTTGCCTTAATAATTTGGTATTATTATATCACATCCTGTGCTTTAATGTCAAGCCGATCCCATTGAGAGTAACAGGAGTTCCTGACAACGCTGTATATGTGCTGTAAGGAGCTTGACAAGCGGTTTGCGGTCATCGGCAGCCGCAAGGTGACCAAGCAGGCAAGAAACGGAAGAAGTCCGCTCCGAACACGGAGTACCTCAAAGGGCATTACGATGATAGGCATTGTGGGTGAGAGCGAGCGCCTTTCGGGAACAGTTATATCAGATACGGTGAAGCGGAAGCCGCTTTTGAACTTAATGCCTTAGCCGACAATGGCATAAACGATCATGCAACGGATATGTACCTCGATTATATCAACGGTCTGTCCGATGACAGTGGAAGCGTGTTCAGATCTGTCAGAAAATAGGAACAGCGCATTGGGACCTGTCGCCCAATGCGCTGATTTTTTTTGCGGATATGCTGTTTTCAGCTGTTATTTTCTTCGTCTTCGATGATGCTGTCGGTCACGCTCTGCTGTTCTGCCGGGATGTCCTGCTCAGGCTTCTCACTGTCATCGGGCTTTTCGTGATCGGGATCATCGTCGGTCATACGAACATCCTTTGTCTCTGAATAGAAGTTGATGATGATAGATGTTATCAGCGCCACCACAACGATGCCGTATATTCCCAGCACCACCGAAAGCACCCGGCCTATCAGTGAGGTCGCGGTGATGTCTCCGAAGCCGATAGTAGTAACTATCGCAAAGCAGTACCACAGCGCATCGCCGAAAGATGACATTGATTCCTCAAAACTCATCAATACCAGCGAAAATGATACGATAAGTATGAGCAGCCCGAGAAAGACCTCGGCTGCCATTGAGCGGATAAAAATTCGCTTGAGTATGTCAAATCTTATCTGCGACATTGAGATCCCCAGCAGGCGCACAAAGGTCTGTATCGTTATGCCCAGACTTATCAGGATCAGGCCTTCAAAAAGAACCGGCTCATTCTCTCCGACAGCTGCTTTAGGCACGAGCATCAGCATCATCGACGCAAGAATAAAGACAACGTCTCTGATAATAACAAATGCTTTTCGCCTTTTGATTATCGAGACGACACGCGAATATATCAGCGAGATGCCGTAGAATACATAGAGCAGCCTGACAGAGGTAACAGTATCCGTAATTGACATTGTGATCCCGCCCGCGAGAAATATGGCTGCAAGACCGGTATATCGTATGAACTCCATTTTGTCCGTCGGTTTCATTCGCATCGCTCTTACAATGTCGGATATGCCGAGCGAGGCGAATACCACCACCACCGTATATTTCAGCGAAACGGCGACACCCGAACCTGTGAGCAGCTTTATCGAAAGTATCATCGCACCGAAAAGCATAAGCACTTCATCGGTCTTGAGTCTGCTGTTTTTGCTTATTTTCATAAACTGGTTCCCCTTCAGGTCAATGTGCCATTCATTGAAAGCTTCATATACTCGCACACGAAATGGAAAACTCCGTCGATATAGATCAGCGCAACACCGGCAACGCCGACGAGCGGCACTGCAAGATCAATGAGCTTGTTCTTATGCGTTTTTGTGTAGCTGAACAGCAGGATGACAGGAATGATGATGATCATTTCAAAGGTCTGTCCGATACCGCTGCTGAAAATTACCTCCAAAGCCTTCAGCATCTGCTCCTCAGTTGGGTCCGTATATCCGAGGTTGACAAGGTGTAACGCTGTCAGAAAGATAAGCAATAAAAAGTCAAGTGCAGAAAATATCAGTATATTCACTGCCAGCTTCTTTGAAAAGCGCAGAGAATTGTGATTTGTTTTCAGATAGGCTTCATAATCCTCATGGGTCTTGCCTTTTTTCAGAAACTGTGTCTCGGTGACCTTGAAATAACGTGCTATGGCAATAAACAGTGCAAAGGTCATCGGCGGCTTGGCGGTCAGAAATGGGAAAATATAGGTCGGAAGAACTAATACATGGGCAGCGGCAAGTGTTTTCAGGCAGCCGCAGGCGATCTCATAGCCTATCGGCAGAAATATCAGTGCGCGGAAAAGGTATATTTTTTTGCCCTGAAAATACTTCTTTGGATTATAGTTGATGAAAAACATAACAAGGGTACAAAGCGTCAGGTCGATAAAGATGTTGAATGAGATAAATCCCGTTGAGCTTTTAGCAATGGTTTCTTTTATCGACTCGGCGGCAGCCGCGTGTGAACCTAAAAAGGCCTCTGCACCCGTCATAATGAAACGTTCAAACACGATAAAATACAGTGCTGTCAGTCCGGCAGCGATAGCGGCATTTGTGATTATCACAGTTTTATAGTTGCCCCTTCCGTTAAGGACAGCCGCAAAGCCGCTTATAAGGAGCAGCGGCACAGAAAGGTTCTTGCCGGCACTCAGTACGGAGGAAGCAGTCTGAAAACCGCTCCCTTCGCCGTAAATGATAACATACATACCGCAGATCGTTCCGATACAGGCTAACATAATAAGGAACCAGCCCAGCATTTTTAAGTAGCGATATGAGAGAAAGCCCTTGTATTTGATGTCGTTTTCGGCAGTTATCTCGTAAAACCGCGGTTTGCGGCGGGGCTTATCCTCTGCCGTTATGTCAGATGTCTCTGCTGCTTCGGAAGCATCTGCTGAGGGAGCAGTATCTTCGGTATCCTCGGCAGCTTCAACGACCTCGGTCAAATCGGATCTACTGTTCTCTGTCATTATACAAAACTCCTTAAACTAACAATATGTATATTTTACCGTTTGTATTATAACACTTTTTGTCAATAATGTCAATAGCTATACTAAGCTGAGTGTTTCAGCATCTTCATACATATCATATAGTTCAGATAGACGGGATACGGCCGGATCGCTTTGTGTGTGAGGTCAATGCATAAGCTGCTGCGCTGTCAGCTTTTTCTTGCTTGCGGCTATCGAATGGAGCACGGCATACTTTTTCCGCGACTGTTCAAATCCGATTATCGCATTTGATACCGCTCCGAGCAGCGCCAGTATTCAGCCTATGCTTATCATACTGTAAATGACCGTTCTGGATGCTGCGGCTGTTTTCATCGCTGTTTCTGACCACGTTTTCCCTGGCCTCCACAACCGCACTGCGGAACTGCCTTTCCACCTCCGACGTCACCTTATCTATATCCTCGGGGGAACGGAGGTTTATGTATATATTGTCCACATAATCATTCAGGTTATCTCTGAACCATTTTTTATTCACGACAAAGGACGTATTGTAATAGTACAGCGTGCTGCAAAGACCTTTGACCTTAAATTTATAAGTGCTGTGTTCTTCGGTGCCGTTTTCGTCTGTGCTGTACGAATCCAGATCCTTTATCTCAACGGTATCGCCCAACTTGACGCCCGGCTGACCGGCATAGCCCTCGCAGATATAGACCTCGTCTGCTTCAGGCTCCTCGCCCAGACCGCTGATGCCGGTGTAGAGTTTGAAATCACCGTATGCAGCAAAGCTTATAAGTGCTTTCTTTTTGCCGTTGACTTCGGAGTTGATATAGTGCTGATACAGATACTCGCAGTCCTTTATCTCATCCAGGCCCTTGATGAATTTGTCGGCCTTGCCGGTATCGTAGCCCAGTTCGATCACTGCATCCATATTGTAGATATCGGGATTGTAAAGCTGCGATATAGACAATGAAGTTATGAAGATCGCAATAGTTATCGCAAGCTCGACGAGTTCTTTGAAAGTAAAAAAGCCGGCAGCGCATAAGAGTGATACTCATATAGAAGTTTTACGCCATAGTATTTCTGATGTAAGGTCAGAAGTACTATGGCGTTTCTATTGACAGTGCATAGATGACGTGCTATAATGGTAACTAACATAAATCGTAATTTGGAGGTGTATTATGATTTTTGAAAAAGCAAATCAAAATGATATAAATGATTTGGTTAAATTGCGAATTGCATATTTATTGGAGGATTATGGTGAAATATCATCTGACAAATTATCTTTGATTTCCTATAATCTGCCTGCTTATTTTCACTCTCACCTCAATAAAGATCTATTTGTTTTTGTTTGCAGAGATGAGAGTATACTGTTAGGCTGTTGTTTTTTATATATTTCAGAAAAGCCTTCAAATCCAACTTTTATCAATGGAAAAACGGGGACGGTAATGAATGTATATACAAAACCTCAATACAGAAAACAAGGTATTGCAGGCAAGTTGATTCAACTATTGCTGACACAGGCAGAAGAATTAAACCTTGATTTTGTAGAACTTCAAGCTACCGATGCCGGATATAATCTTTACAAATCAATGGGATTTAATGATGTTATTTCAAAGTATCATAATATGAAATACATCATCGATAATCGAAATAAATTATGATTTGTCTTAGCAGTTGTATAAAATACAATGCCCCGAAGCACTTTGAAGTGCTTCGGGGCAAAACTTCTATATGCGTACCCGTCTTAACTGCCGGTTTTGTTCTTGCCCCTATTTTGACACCCATCCTGACACCCATACTTGTGATATTTTGCACACTTTTACGCACGGTTACAACACAGAGCCAGAAAAAGTAAAAGTGCCTCAAACCACGAAAACGCGCAGTTTAAGGCACTTTTTGGATGGTCGAGGTGACGGGACGTTGAACAGTGGCTTCAAGTCTGCGTTTCGACAAAAAAATCTCGCCAACATTCCGGACGAAGCCCGAAATATTGCCGAGATTTCTGGTCGAGGTGACGGGACTTGAACCCACGGCCCCTACGTCCCGAAGGGCTAAGAACAGATGTTCTGATTTAATGTTTTCTGCCGAAACGCGCCGTGCTGCGCAGTTTCGTGCGAGAGGATTTCAAGTGTTTTGCTGTGGTCTGGTGCAGTTTGCTGTGAGCGTGGTGTCCTGGTAGTGTCCTGAGAAATCAGTCCCCGGCAACTGCTTCAATCTCCTCAACAGTCGTAACTGTAAGCTTCCTCGAATTCGTCTCATCGGGCAAGGCATAGGCCAGCGTCTGAATGTCCCAATGCCTTTTGAGCAGATAGATTTTCGGCTCTGTATAGAACACGGCATAGTCGGATCTGTACTCCTCACCGCTGCCGAACAAAGAGGGCTCCGCATCAAGGACGATCATCACCTCTGCGCCCTCATTGACCTCTCCGTCGTTGTAGTAAGTTGGGACGTCACAGGTGGTTTTGCCGTCGGTGAGAAGGACGGAGGCTCTGCCGTCCTTGACAGACTGTACGGTGCCGAAGAAGCGGTAAAGGTCAGCATTGCCTCTGCTTTCAGAGCTGACTTCGTCTCCCTCATGTATTATCGCTTCTCCGATATAGCCAGGTATCACTTTGTCGTTGGCACCGTCGTTGAAGAGGTACCCTGAAAAGTAGATGCTGTCCGAATAATCACCGAAATCGGCTTTCATGCTGTTGTCAAGCTCATTGAGATCGATCTCAAGCTTATAGAATTTGTTCCCGAGCTCGTAAATGCTGCCCTCGATACGTTTCAGATAACAGACACATTCTGTCAGAGGAGCCGACCCTTTATTCCCGCCGAGCTCGTACAGCGTGGAAAAATTGATCTCAATAACATTCTTGTCGAATACATTACAGTATTCTACGGCAGCCTTATCTTCACTTAGCCTGATATCCGCCTTGACGGGCAGCCCGAAACGGTTGTTGATGATCTTTTCGGACACTGTCTTTTCTTTTGATCCGTAGATGTGATCCGAGAATGCGCTTCTTTCGAGCGTCACCGTGAGCTGTTCGCCTTCGTATTCATAGGTTAGGTTTTCGCCGTTGTAGCTTATAACGTCAACAGTTATCAGCTTCGGCTTTTTTTGTCTCACCGTTGTCGTTGACGCCGCCGTTTCCGCAGCGGGAGCGGTAGTCGTCACAGTCTCCGTGACCGATGCCGGAGACAGACTTTCCGCTTGCGACGGGCTTTCGGTATCCGTACACCCGACAAGCGAAACTGCTGCGCACAGAGCTGCAATATACGCTTTTGTCATTTTGCTTCCTCCTACTTATCTATCGTTATCTCGCCTGTCACAGCATTGACCTTGACGTAGTTGTTTTCCATCCCATTCAAGGTGTTGACCGTGTATGTAAAGCACCATGTCGGTTCATATCGGGCAGGCTTGACTTCACCGTAATCAGCATTGATGCTCTCGTTTGTCTTAGAGTCATTTGTCCTTGCAGGCCCGGTAGTTTTCAGACAGTAGATCAGTCCGACCTTTTCAAAAAGGTAGCTCGAATTGGGGGCGAGCTCTTTCTCGAGAGTATCCACCGCTGCCGCAAGAGACATTATCTGCTCCTGCTTTTCGGCAGTGAATTTCCAATCGCCGCAGGTATAGTTGACAAATCTGACATCATCTATCCCATAAAGATCTATCGAGAATGACATAGGATTATATGACGTTATCACTTCATAAAATCCTCTATCCTGCACCTCAAACAGCGGAGTGAACTGAGATTCGATCTCGACCCCTTTATACTTGAATCCCATTGTTACTCCCGCAGCATACTCATCAAGATCGGCGTTGTAACATGTGTAGAGGCTCTCCGGGAATATCTCAAGGTCATTGAAATGCCCTTCAAGCAGATAGCTGCTGTATTTCACAGCAGCATCGAACAAATCTCCGACTGTACGATTCTCCGTTCCGACCTCGATCGTAACATTATCATCCGTTCCCGGATAGTATCTCTTATCCAGCTGATAGTCGTTGCTTCCGAGCGGAAGACTACCGTTTTTTCTGGAATTATCCGGGCTTCCGTTTACATATACGGCAAGATCGTAGTCATTCAGACCCTCGGAGTAAACAAATCTTCCTTTCTCGGGGTTTGTGATGTTTTTCTCATTATACTTCTCGCCGAAAAAGCGCTTGAAATATTCCTTGCTGTCAGTCTCATCGTTTCTGTTTTCGCGTAACTCGGGCAGAATGCAGTAAACCTCTGACACCACTGCCGGTTCTATCTTATCCGGCATAGTGAGCACATTCCCGAAACTCTTGCCCTGCAGGTCTTCATAGCCGTCCCAGGCCTGAGAGGGTGCAACCATTTTTGTTATCTCTGTTTCTTTGGTATGCTCTTCGTTGTCCTGAGAAGCACATGAAACAAAGACAAAACAGAAAAAGATAATACTCAGCAGCGATATTGGCTTTCTCATAATTGACTAACCTTTCACAACACATAATACACATTTAAGCTTATGATAGTTGAAATATCATTTATCTATCGTGATCTCGCCTGTCACGGCGTTGAGCTTGATATAGTATAACTTTGATCCGTCTGACGTATTAGTATTGACGGTGAACACCCATGTCGGGACAAAGGGCGGGTCAACGACCTCACCGTAATCTTCATCTATACTTGCATTGATGATCGGGTCGTTTTCGTAGATAGGAGAAGTTTTTTTCTTGCAGTACAGCAGCTCCACCCTGTTGAATTTGTATTTTGAATTCGGCGCAAGTTCACGTTCAAGGATCTTGACCGTTTCTTTTAACGGGATCATCCCGTTCAGCGTTTCGGCTCTTAGTTTATTATCCGCCCAATAAACGCTGAGGACGCCTATGTCGTCTATCCCGTAAAGGTCAAGATCAAATGTTGCCGGAACATAGTAAGTTCCGACAACATAGAACGATTTGCTTACTCTTTTATCGAGAGGTGTAAAACGGTATTCCAGAGGGATTCGTTCATATTTCAAACCGATCGTTACATCTGCTGCATAATTGTCGGTATCAGAATTATAAAAATGTATAAGATCAGCTGCATACAGTTCACATTCCTTAAAATGTCCCTCAAAGATATTGCTGCAATACTTCAATGCAGCATCGCATATCGCACCGACAGATTGTTTTTCTTTACCGATATCCAGCAGTACATCCCGATCCTTTGTAGGGATGTACCTGTTTTTAAAGCTGTATCCGGATGTAGTCATGCTCAGCGGAACAGCTCCGTTTTTTGATACTGTACCCGGACCGTGCCGGAATACCGCATAATTGTCGCTTGACTTTTCTGAATATGTATAATCTCCTTCTGGCATATTAACGATACATTTTTCATTATAATCATCCCCGAAGACCTTTTTGAAATATTCTTTGCATATATCCTTATCGGCCTGAGCTTCATCTTTTTCGGCAAAGATGCTGTAAACATTGTCAACTGTAGTGGGCTCTATCTTCTCCGGCATAGTGAACACATTCCCGAAGCTCTTGCCCTGCAGGTCTTCATAGCCGTCCCAGGCCTGAGAGGCAATGACCTTTCCTTCTTCAAGCTCGATTTCCTTGGTGTCGGTACTGTTGTCTTGTTCGGAGCAGGATGTGCTCAGGATCAAAGCTGAAAGCGCAAGCGACAGCAGCGATATGTTTCTTTTCATTTTTCTGACCTCCTGAAAAAAATGGGTGCGGAACACTCCACACCCATATAAACGTCAAAACACCCCGATTTGTGAGACCTGATCATTCCAATTCTTCAATTTTCAGCGTTTTGCACAGTTTGAGCAATTCGTTCTTGGGCAGATCGCCGGTTATGAGGAAAACATAACCTTGCTGATACCATACCACAGAATAATGATTCTGGCCTTCGGCCTCGCCGAACATATACTGTATGCCGTCCTCCTCATACAGAGACAGCGTCATTTCATCAGGGAAAAAGGCATCTTTATATGCAGAAGGAATAAACTGATAGAAATGTATAGAGTTGCCATCATCCGGAGCATCTACCCAGATCTGTACCGAGGCAAATAACATATTCTCGCAGATCACTCTTGTGTACTCCTTCGGGATGCCGTCCAGCGTATAGATCTCATCGAGGGACAACTTGAGATCTTCGACAGAGCCGATATTGAAATTCACCGTTCTGCCGCCGTCGGAGTCCTCGGCGGTGTAGTTCCACTTCATTTTGTTGGTCATACCGATGCAAAAGCCTGCCGCAAATATCGCAGCGATGATAAGTGCGGCTTTGAGTCTGCCTCGCAGGAAAGGCTTGCGCTCCTTCCCGATGATACCGCTCATCTTAGCCTCAAAGCTCTCGGAAAACTCATAGTCCTCGGGCAGAGAGAGTTCCTCGGCCAGCAACTTTGTTTCACATATTTCTGCAAGTGCAGCACCGAATTCTTTATTATTCATTCCTGCGTTCCTCCTCCAGCAGCTCGCTGAGCTTCTGACGTGCGTGACGTATGCGCTGCCTTGCGGCATCTGCGGAAATGCCGAGTGTGCGCGCTATCCCGTCGTAATCAAGTTCGAGTTCAAATCTGAGATACAGTATCTCGCTGTCCGTATCTGCGAGCAGACTGATACAGTGGGCAAGCTCACAGCTGTCACTGTCGGGCAGATCTTCGGTCTGAGGTACAGCTATGGTTTCCTCCGAAAAGCTTATCTCCTCTGTACGATTCTCACGGCGCAGCATATCTACTGAGACGTTCCTGACTATTATAACGAAATAGGACTGCAATTTGTGAGACGGCAGATTGTGAACTTTCTGAAAACATTTTGCAAGCCTGAAAAAAGCCTCGGAAAGCGCATCCTCAGCCATCTGGATATTCCCCAGAAGGCTGTACGCCTTGCTCATCCCGAGACGGCGGTTCTCGTTATAGAATTTCTCAAATTCCCGCCTGACGGGCTCGCTGTCGATAAGCGCCATATAAGCCGAAAGCATTTCATCACATCCCTCGATTCGGATATCGTCAGGTTTTATTTTATCACAAGGTGCAAGGAAATGCAAGGGCACTTTCTCAGATCTCATTTTGCTTTTTCCTTTTCGCTGATAAAGAACACACTGAAAATATGGTGTAAACGGCAGTCCGATTTTAAGCCTCACCAGGCGCGAATAATGGAACAGCCAGCATCGCATCCGGCAGTCCACCTGCCTCGCCGTTGGCGGGCTGGCGACCTGCCGAAGGCAGCTGGCTCGGGGGCGGCTGCCCCCAGACCCCCGCTATGGCGTAAGGAGAAATGCGGAGCCGAACCCCGCAGCTGATATTTTCATCAGCTCTATCCCCCGGTAAAATTGCTAACAAGCTAACAGAGCTATCCAAAGGTCGCATATGCGTTGTTTGCCCTGTTAGCTTTTTGTTAGCACAATTGCAAAGTCACCCACCACAACTCCCTGTGTGACCTCGACAGCCAAGGTCGGACAGGTAAGCGAATGAGAGGACAGAACGCCACAGTGCGCATTTGTGACCGCCTGTGGGAGAGGTTATGGCGAAAAGGAAAAAGCAGAGGTAATTGTCACTTTGGAGCGTAGTCCGAGGGCTTGTTTCGGTAAGCGGGTTAAAAATCGGACGCATAAGCGCCCGATCATTCACATCGGACGGGCAAAGCCCGCCGATTTTGCGAGGTTTGCGGGGCTGAAATGCAGCTCGAGTGTGTACGCACATTTTGGAAATTTGCTCGAGGGTGGGAGCGCAGATGAGCTGAAACTGTCGTGAAACCGCCTAGTTTGGGGCTCGAGCGAGGGTGCATATGCCGAGATGATAACTTTCTGTGTTGTGAATGGAAACTCTTTCTCTTCCGCTGGATTTCCGCAGACTTTTATGGTATCCTTGACGGTTGAGAGGAGGTGGTCGAATGGCATACATCGAACCGAGGACAAACAAGAAAGGCGAGATCATATCCTACCGCATCAGGGTGAGTCGGGGATATGATAACGAAGGCAACAGGCTCAAGCCGTACTTTATGACCTGGGTGCCGGAGAAAGGAATGTCGAAGCGGCAGATCGAAGCGGAGGTCAACCGTCAGGCGGTGCTGTTCGAGGAAAAATGTAATATGGGAAAGGTCGCTGACAGCAGCTTGAAACTCCGCGATTTCATACCGGAGTACCTCGACACAGTGTCCGTTACAATGTCCCCGACAACGCTGCATTTTTACAAGCAGGTCATCGAGAACCATATCATCCCGAAGCTCGGAAACAAGAAGCTCACTGACATCAAGCCACTGCACATTCAACAGTTCATCAAGTACCTATCCGACCTTGAAGCTAAACACAAGTCTCCGACCAACGATTCAGGAAAGCTGTCTGCAACAACGATACGCCGATATCTGTGTGTACTGCAATCAATTTTCAGACTTGCGGTGAAACTGGATATCATCGCAGTCAATCCGGCAAAAGCCGAAAAGCTGACCCTGCCGAAAAAGGTCGCGCCGAAG
>ODAJ011833049.1_pt1 | contig 11169 bp, 9 predicted proteins | sample 1539241 | NCBI WGS metagenome assembly ODAJ01 (sample SAMN02144231, study PRJEB22623) | gut metagenome | biome: sheep rumen | host: Ovis aries | place: New Zealand | reverse complement strand
TTTCATATACAGGAAGTTGTTTCCAACCGATAATACCGTTGTCTTCTGTTACATTAAGTAACATAAAAGTATTACCGTACTTAACAGTACTTCTTGTAATCATTGGGAAAGTAATGTCACATGAAAGTCTGTTATAGATAAGGTCTTCAAGAATTGACTTAATACGCTCTGATTTTGATGTAACGTTAATCATCATACCGTTAGGTTTGACGTATGTTGCCTCTTCCATATAGATATCAAGGGCTGCACCGATTTCTGGGAACAAGTCCATCATATCGGCTTCCCTGTACATCATCTGAACTTCAGTCATGTTTGCCAAAGCGTTGTTGGAGGTTTCATATTGGGCTCTCCTCCACTGTTTGGCTAACATTCTCTGTTGTCTCAATTGAGCTAATTTCTCATTATAGTCTTCCCTAGACCTTGTGGTATATATAACGTCATTACTACCAAGACCAGCATAGCTATGAACCTGTCTGGTATAGCTGGCTGATGTTGGAGAAGGGGCGCTTGTACCGCCACCGAACGCCTTATTTAATCTTTGAAATACTGTTGGCATATATTAAAATATTATATTATATAAATATAATGATTTTAAAACTAATAATCAATAAAAAAAGCGAACTGTGAAAGTTCGCTTTATATCAAATTGTTTGGGTTCATTAATCCATCCAACCGTAATCGTCTTCGTTACTAAGCATTATGTCACTGCTATATCTACCATTCTCATACCATAGGCCATAAACATATGCATTATATCCACCGACCTCAGCCAAATATTTATCACAGTTTCGAGCAGCCTCATCTTCACTTCTAAAATTATGTTTACTAACAAATATTCTATTTCCAATTTCAATTGTCCAATAATATGTTGGTTTTCCTCTTTTCAGTCTTTCCATTCCAAATTCGGTTATAACTTGTTTGACTGTATTTGGATTCATTTCTTCACTCCGCACATCATCTAATGCATTACCAGTGACAGGATGAAATTCTCTAACACCTAATTGTAACAATTCTTGACATGCTTGTTCCATTTCTGGTGATGAATTTGATTCATCTTCATAAACACCATTTAATGATTCGTTAATAGCTCTTATAATTAAACTTTTTAGTTTATTTTCTGTTATTGTAATCTTCTTTGTCATGATACATTAGTTTATTTATAAATATCATATAAATATCATTTTATTATTTTTTCTTTCTAAATCCAGCTAACATCATCATTGCCACCATTTGCTGTTGTTTACGTCTTTCCTGATTGCCTCTTGTGTAAAATGGCATTGGCCTGGCGTTAGAAATAGGTTGGTCTGGTTCAATAGCAGCTGGTTGGATATCCCTGGCCATGTTGTTAACTCTAAATGAAGTTAATATTTTCTTTGATAAGGCTTTCTCTTTGTCAGATTTAATGACATAGAACTGTATAACAAACAAAGCCATAGCCAAGCACGTCAAACTATCATCGTGACAACCATCCATGTGGTCTGGTCTTCCGTTTTTCCAAATCCAAGTATCCATTTCAGTGATAACACGGGTACTTCTAACCCTGAAAGCATTGTCTTTCAACATAGCTACAAAGTTACCAATCATCTGGACACGAACGGCGTTGGTTCTGAAACCAGGAAGTTTATCACCTGGCTTGATATTGAAGGTTGAATATGCCTTTTCTACTGTGTAGGTCTTCAAGCCTGGGTCATCAAAGTAAATATTCTTATATTTCTTGGCCATTAAGGTCAAAATAATGGCATCGCCATAACCGCCGATACATTCAACAACAACCAAAGCGTTGTTAAATGCTGTAGCATAGTTATAAACCATTTCGCCTATTTCATCACCAGTCCTCTTACCATAATATTCAAGCACTTGGTCGAAATACGGCATACCTGTTTCTTCATCCACAGCATCAATATCAATGATTTCGATAGCAGTTCTATCCTCGGCTGAACCAGATGAAGCGTCAATTGCACATACATATCGGTGTCCTGGGATTGGGTCTTTCCAAATCCAAGTTTCTTTTACAAACGGGTCCCATAACTCCCAACCCTCTATCTTGGTGACATCAACAACATTTTGGTTTGAATGGGCTTCAATTACACTAACGGGAATAACGTTGTCAGATGAACCAAGGAATGATACATCCAACTCCTGGGCAATTTTCTGTTCATCGTTGTTGAATGATTTACACATCTTAGTATACCAAGGGCTTTCTGGCAACCATCCTTCACGTTCCAGCCTACGCCATCTTTCCTCATCATATGGAATGTCACCTTCGGCGTTGATAACAGGGTCAATATCCCACTCAATTTCACCAGTCTTCTCGTTTTTCTTTGACCATTTCAGATGTCTCTGGTAACGTAAATCCTGGAACCATTTGAATTCAACTGCGTTGTAGTTATTTTTGTGGGTCAACGCTTGTTCATATGTTCGATAGTAAAGTTGGTCCTTACCATTAGGGGTAGAAACCATGATAATTTTAGCGTGTTTAACTGAAGCGGTAGCAGCAACAGCCTGTGAATATACAGCTGGGCCGTTCTCAATGAACGCCGCCTCGTCGAAAATCAAAATTGATACAGCTGAGATACCACGAGCTGCGTTAGGACCAGATGAACGGGCATAGATTTTACATCCATTGAAAAGTTCAATCTTATCTTTATTCCTGGTTTTGAAAATACTCTTAGTGTTTTTCTCACTGTTTGGGTCTGGTGACCAGAAATCATTACCCCACATCCACCTTGGGACCTGGCCAATGAAATAACTGAGTTTTTCAAGCAACTGCTCAGAAATGTCCAATTTGTTACCTATACACAAAATGGTTTCAGGGGCATCCCTCTTTGCGAAAACGCATTGTGCGGTAGCCCAGGCTGCGGATATCGTTGTGATACCAGCCTGACGGTGTTTAATGGCAATTGTGTTGTCATGTTCACAAATGCTCTTCAAAAATTCATATTGTCTTGGGAATACCTTAAAGGGGACCTCATGACCTTCATCAGCACTAAATGTAGACAAATAATGTTCTATAAAATACTTTCTCGTTTTGTCGTTATAGCACTTTACATATTCTTCTTTAAAATTAAACGCCATAAATGTTGTTTTAGTTAATTATTGAAATTTTGCAAAATTTATATAAATAGTGCTATAATTCAAAAAACTACTTACATCTGCTCAATTTCTTTCAAAAGCTCGGCTGGAGAATACTCGTTAGTGTTATCGTTAATTGAATACTTGCTGTTCTTAACTTTGATGAAGTTATCAAACTCATCTGCTTGTTTGTTGTATTCAATTGTATCCATTAGTTCTTTTGTCATTGCAACACCCTTTCTTGTCTTCTTAAAGGCGTTTTGTAAGTAATCATTGAAAGTCTCTGGTTTAAGTTTTGAAATCTCCATCAATATGAAATTGGAACCAACAGTATCCAACTCATAGCCACTTTCCTCAATATCAGACATCAATATGCTCCATAAAGGAATACCAAGTCTCATATCCCAATTCTCAGCTAACCTATAATCTGTTTTCTTCAAAATATAGTCGGCTGTTTCCATATCACTAGGTAGTCCGTTTTGGGTTGCAGCCTCAAACAAGCCCCTAACGGTGTATTCAAGTAATACTGGGAATATAATTCCTTCGGCTTTAATTTTAATCCTGTCATCCTGACCGCCGATAAAAACATCAACCCTACCACTGTTACATTTCTCAATCAATTTAATGGTATCTGGTTGATTGTACAATAAAGCCATGTTATATTTAATAATCTCAGAATACAATCTAATCAACTCAGGGTTTATCTTATAAATCTCCCTGACATAAAACTCCAAATTATAACCATAATAAGCAGCTGCGCCAACCATTAGAACATCGACCATCCTTCTTTTGTAAACCTCGTCCGTAAGATATCTCAACTCATCAATATCATTGAACGTAAAATCAGGTGTTGGCTCTGGCAACATTCTGTATTTTGTCATATCACAGCTTTCAACCAGCTTGGACTCAATATCAATTGTGTCGTCTGGGATATTAAATATAGTACAACAGACATTATTACACAGGGTCTCAAGAGCCTCTTTACTTCCAGCTTCCACATTCTTGCATTCAGTTATCAATTCATTTAATTTTTTTGACAACTCTTTAGGTGAAATATCCTGGCCTTCAAATGGTTTCATTACACCTTGATACTGGTTTTTTAAAATAAAGCCGACAAAGGTTTCTTCCTCCTCTGGTGGCAGAGCAGGGTGTGTACCCAATGAAGTGGTATTGTTTCTTATTGCTTTGGTTAAAAATTCTGGTAGTTTCATGTTATTTCAAAAACTTATCAATCTTAACAATATCTGAATTCTCTTTCAATTTTCTAAGGCGCATTTCGTTCAATTGTTTCATTGTGATAATAACCGATTCACGTACATTATTATCACCACTGACAGTGATTTGCTGTTGTTTATTGTCATTGTCTGGGTCGGCTGTAATCGATACTGAATTATCAATATTTGGATTTGATGGAACCCTTTCAGCGGCTTTTGTAGCGTTTACGATGGTTGAACCAATTTCACCTGGAGTCTTTGGTGTTGTTGGGGTTGAATATTTTAATTGTAATGAACCACCATTTGGGTCCAAAAACTCATTAATCTTGCTTTTAATCTCTCTGTCTTGCTCTTCGCTTATCTTAATTTGTTTCATAGTCAAATACAATATTAAATACCTTTATTTTACATCATACTGCGCTCGTAATCATTACGACTCTTGTATTCATCCCATTTTCTGAAATCATACATCCTGAAAATATAAGCCAGACATTGTGCCAGGGCGTTATCACCCATAGACCTAACAATGGCTGCATTCAGTTCGTCGTTACCCAACTCACTTGCTGCCAAATTATAAGCATCCTGAGCTTCATCTGGTTCAACCACCCAACCGCCACTTTCACCTTCACGTAATATATTCTCAATGATTTTATGTAAATCACTTTCTGTAAGTTTAACTATTTTCTTCATATATCTATGTTTATGCATATTATTTATTATAAATATATTCAAATTAAATAAAAAAAGAAAAGCCTCTATATTTCAAGAGGCTTTATTGTTAGTTTTCTTTACTATACGGGAATGATTTATACCCCTTTTGTTGTTTTTGTTTTACTTTGTTTTTAGTATCGTTGGGTTTGCTTGATGGCATTATTCTTTCTTGTGTTAGATGTTTATCAGTCATTTCTTTAATTATATCACTAACAACCTTTTTTACACGTTTTTCCACCATTTGTTGATTTGGGTCACCACCCATCATGCTCGGGTCACCACCCATTGCGTTTGGGTCTTCCATACCTTGGTCTTCACCACCCATATCCTGGTCTGTGTTGTCATCATCTTCATCATCGCCATCGCTCTCGCCACTGCCGTTCAATTTGTCGCTAAGATATTCAATCATGGAATTTTTATCTTCGTCATTCATACCGTCAACAATAGCTGAAGCAATCATTCCAAGAACCTCTTTTTTCTTGTCCTCATGTGAATTAATTCCATCACTCTTTAAGTCGTTACGGAAAATTGAAGCCAACTGGCCAGCCAATGATTCAGCTTTCTTCTCTGGGTCGCCTGATACATCAGCGTCACCTTCTCCTCCATCGAAAGGGTTTGCACCCATTACAGGGGCATTTGGGTCGCCACCCATTGCGTTTGGGTCAGCCATAGCATTTGGGTCACCAGGGTCACCCTGTTCACCAACAGCACCACCGTCTGGGTCAGTACCCATCATAGGGTCAGCACCTGGAGCAGGAGGCATAAAGGAAGCGTCACCACCCATAGGGTCCATGCCCATAGGTTGTGACGCTTGGTTATTATTTCCTACACTTAGGAAAGTATTTTCATTCAGTCTTTTTTTTTACTTGACAATGCAGTAACGACAGCGTTAGTAATAGCGCCTACAACATCATCGAATGGAGCTGAATCACCGATTTGTTTACCATAAGGCTCTTCACCCTTGGCTGACTCATCGTTCCAGTCTTCACCCCACTGTGAACCATCGGCGTTCTTAGGAAGTGACATAACAACTTTCTGGTAGGCTGGATGCTTACCAAAGTCATTTAATTTAGTTTCAACAATTCTCTTAATGCTCTCATAAAGTTGACCCATACCATCATCACCAAACTCATCATCACTATCGTTCAATGGAAGTTCGGCAAGTGGGTCATATTGATTGTCTTCAAGATTGCCATAAATCTGGTCATCAACTTCATCATCATTACCTTCAAATGGCTCACCACCTGGCATGTTGATATCAGGGAATCCGCTTAAATCAGCATCGCCCTCTGCATCACCAACGGTTGGTAAAAAGTTATTATCAAAACCATCGTCTTCACCGTCAGGAACAAATTCTAAAATATTTTCACTAACAGGTTGGGTTACACCATTCTGATTCTCAAAAGGTTCTTTGTATTTCTTAGGGTCACCGATACCAGCGCTTGATGGAAGCCCGTCATCCCATTCAGTAGTCTCAAAGTTTTCATTTACTTTGTCATCGTAAGGGGCTGTGTCACCAATTTCGGTGCCGTGTGAACGGTCAAGTTCGCTATCGCTTGATGGGTGTACAAATGCTCTGTCGTCTCTCCAAGCCAAAACCTGTTTCTTCTGTTCCTCAGTGAGTTTAACAACACGCTTCTTGTTCTCGTTAGCAACAGTCTTGCCCTGCTCTTTTGAAGATTTAGCCTTTTCCTGATAAGCGTTACCGCCTTCTTTGTCAATATTGTTGTCACCACAAGCAGCTTTATATTCACCGCTTGGGCTGGTTCCTTTAACACCATTTTTATTGTAAACAGTCTCAGGATTTACCTGTTTGCCATCGTCAACATAACTCTTGTCCTTGATACCCAAGTTCTGTTGTTTACCCTTTGGACCCTCTGTACCACCACCATCTTTTGTTGAAGGTTTGTTAGTGAATGGGTCATTTTTGTCTTCTCTAATATAGTGAACATTCTCACCCAAAAGGTTGTCAACGTTCTCACACAACTGATAGAAGCGGCTTAATTCGGCTTTTGCTTCTTTGGTTTCAGCATTTTCCCACTCAGCTGACTCGTTAATGTTAAACTGTGATTTAACTGGTTCTTTGCCACCGCATGACTCGTTAACGTGGATAAGTTCCAAATTCAAAGCGTTTGAAGCTTTGGTATATGAATCATAACCCTTACGGTTAAGGAAACCGCCAATGTAATCATAATCTTCTGCCAATACTTGGGTGTCTTTTTTAGGAGCAACTTTTACGAAATATTTGGTTCCCTCACGAAGAATACCATAGGTCTGACCATCAGCACCCTTCTGGCTGTATTCAACAATACCGTTTGAACTATTGGTATTTTTTGATTCGCTAATACCGTAATTCATAAGGTGTTGCATTTTTTCGAGTTCTTTTGTATAATCTTTACTCATAATTTTGTTTATTAAGTATACTTATTATTCCTTTTATTAAATATAATTATAAATAGTCAGATTTTCAAAAAATTATTTTCTTCTGTAATATGTATCAAGGATTTCCTCTGATAAACCAGAATCAATCACCACAATTTCAGGTTCACCGTCCCTGTTTACCATACCATAAGTACTTATTCTGGTCAAGTCACCCCAAGGTAATTGATAATCACCCATCAAATCAAATAATCTGGGAATAAAACCATATTCATCTTGGTCATACAACTGGCCAATTAATTTATCACACTCTATTGGTGACAATGTGTATGTGTTTGCTTCTCTTCCTCTTCTACAATATCTGTTAAAATAATATTTAACCAAATCGCAATAAGTTTCAAAAGGTAGACCAAGAATTTGTTCAAAATCTTTTTCCTTTGCAGGAACACAATTTTCTTCAATCAACCAACTGTAATCATCTGCACATTCAAAAACTTTTACTACAATACTACCATATCTTGAAGTTTCTTCCTCAAATTCATTTTGTGCTATACCCTTCTGGTTTTTAGCAAGTTTCAATACCTTGTTGTCGTCAATCTCGAATATAACCCTCGATGAACCAGAACCAAAAGTAGGTCCCAGCATTTGTTTACAGTATTTAAGTTTACCAGCAAATGACCTAATAGATGAAAGAGTCTGTATGTTAAAATCTGGCATTGCAGCCTCATTCAATGAACTTATATCGTCCATACCAACAAACTCACCCATCTTAGATGCTCTTGGCGTGTAGTCTTCGGGTGGTATGTTAGCGTATTCTTGCTGTCTGGCAAAATCACCCTTCTCCTTTACAATAGCATTTCTCAACATGTTCCTGTTCTGGTAATTTCCAAGATAGGTAACCAAGTCAGCACCGAAAATACAACCGCTGCGGTACTTGTCATGTATTTGAGTTTTTAATTTTGGAGAGCCAACCGCCGTTAAACATTTACATACAATCTGCTTATCTTTTGGGTCATCTGGATTTAATTGATACTCACCTTTTAAAGGCAGTTCCAAATTAAGGTAATTGAAATATCTTTTAACTGGACCAAACTTAGCTAACTTGGAAGCATCGTACACCTCGTTAATCTTCTTGGCCTGAGCCTCAGTTATCCTTAAAATTTTTTTTTCATCAATGGTATTTCTGCGGTCATATACCTTGTTTATATATTCCCATAGCTTGCTGATATATCCCATATGCTTGATAATCTTCCAGATGATGTTTCCTGTTGACATTTCCTTTTCCTTGGTTGCCAACCCCTCGGCTCTCATATTCTTTAATTTAGTGTATATAGCCTCGACCTTGTTTGAAAGAGTTTCAAGCTTCTTTCTGTCTTTCTCGGCATCCATTTCCTCGAACAAATCATCAAGTTTTGTCATCTGTTTTGCGCAGAAATCTTTAATATACTCCTTGTTAAGTTCTGAGTCATTCATGTTTTCAGGTTCTTTGACCCACTTATTTTTCTCCAGTGAATACACACCAGTTGATTGGGCTGGATTGTCACTGTCTTCGACACTCAACTCAACAGGGAAATCTTTAATTGTAAGTTCGTCATGGGTGTTGTTCCAAAGTTCTTTCTTTGAATTGAAATAATCTTTCACAAATTCGGTTTTCTCATAAACATCACTGAACTTATATATAACATGAATGTCAACATCTGAGAACTTGGACCAGTTGTAATTGGCAATTGAACCAGTCAGAACAATGTCCAATGGTTTAATCCATTTAATTTCCAAAGTCTTTACAAAATCGTCGGCAATATCCAACAACCTCATCCTGATTTGTGAGTTTAGCTGGCCTTCATCATTAAAGAACTCTGGGTTTAATTTGTCTTTAACTTTAAATGGTTTTATATCAATGTCATTAGCTTTTACTTCATTAATGTTTTTCATAAAGCATACTATATCATATATAAATATAATGTTATTAAATAAAATATACTAACAAATTTTTGCAAAATTTGTGCGGAAAAAACACCCAAATTTTGGTTATATGAGTAAAATAAATTAAAAATAGTTAAAAAAAATTATAACATTTGTGGAAAAAACGAATGTTATTTGGTTATATTGGATGATTAAATTTAAACTAATATATGAAATTAAACAGTAGTAACAGTAACCCAAACACAAACTCAGCCGAATTAACAGCAAAGAATATCACACGACTGGTAAATGGTGGAAAGATACCAACACCAAAGGAAATAAAGGCTTACCTCGATGAACGTGTCATCGGTCAGGAAGAAGCTAAAAAGAGACTGGCAGTTGCCGTCCACAATCATTATAAACGAGTCTTTTCAAACGTATGTGGCCTTGGAAACGACGGCGAATTTGCCGATGTTGAGATTGACAAGTCTAATGTCATTATGCTCGGTCCCACAGGTACAGGAAAAACATTTTTAATTCAGAATATTGCCAAGATGCTTGGTGTACCGTGTCATATTCACGATTGTACCAAGCTAACTGAGGCTGGTTATGTTGGTGAGGATGTTGAAAATATCCTTACTGGCCTTTTGATGGCCTGTGATTATAATGTTGAACGTGCCCAAGTTGGTATCGTCTGCCTTGACGAAATTGACAAAATTGCCAAAAAGGGTGAAAACATGTCCATCGTCCGCGATGTGTCTGGTGAAGGTGTCCAGCAAAGCTTACTTAAAATTGTTGAAGGGTCTGTTGTTGGTGTTATGCCCCAGGGTGGCAGAAAACACCCAGAACAGGCTCTTATCCCAGTAGACACCACTAACATTCTGTTCATTGGTATGGGTGCATTTGTTGGTCTTGACGAAATTATTAAAAAACGTACCGCTAAAAACAAGACCATCGGTTTTAACAGTTTCGAGAAAAACGATATTGAGGTTGACGAGAACCACATTCTTGACTACACCACAGCCGTTGACTTAAAGAAATTTGGTCTAATACCTGAACTTATTGGCCGTTTTCCTGTTATAATCCACACAAACCAGTTGGAAAAGAAAGACTTAATCAGAATTATTAAAGAGCCTAAGAATTCCATCATGCGCCAATATCAAAAACTGGCGTACATTGACGGTAAGACTCTCACGTTCACTGAGGACGCTATCGATGTTATCGCCGAAGCTGCCATTATTTCTGAAACGGGGGCCCGTGGTATCAGGTCCATTATTGAAACCGTCTTGAATAACTATATGTTCGATTCGGATAGCAATGACACTGAAATGGTCATTGATAAAGACTATTGCAAGAAGACTCTGGACCGATTTATCAAGTTTGATGATGAAGGTGCATTAAAAAAAGCAGTCTAACGCAAAGGGGGGTCACAATTTCGACTCTACCACGCATTGGATAGGCTGCTATATTATTAAATACTATTCAATTTTTAAAAGTGACTTTTTTTACGATATTCGTGAAAAAGTTGTATATTTGTAATTAGTAAACGTTTAATAATTTTTATATGAAAACCTACCATTTTGACACAGAATTAACTGAGGGCAGACTGAAAGGAAAAACTGTCCGTGAAGCCTTTAACGAAGACAAGAAGGCTATCTTCAAGCTGATTAAGAAATACAAATACAGTTTCGACGACGAGGTGTTGGCCGAAGCTGGTATCAAGAAAGTTGTCCGTGATGTAGCATTCAGCAATGTGATTGTTGACCACGAGCAACCGAAGCCCAACAGCAAGAAACTCAAAAAGGATAAGAAATCGCTCGATGAAATCCTTGATGAAATATGCGACGAGCACATCAACATCAAAGACGACTACGATTACAACACTATCGAT
>ODAJ012012041.1_pt1 | contig 11172 bp, 13 predicted proteins | sample 1539241 | NCBI WGS metagenome assembly ODAJ01 (sample SAMN02144231, study PRJEB22623) | gut metagenome | biome: sheep rumen | host: Ovis aries | place: New Zealand | reverse complement strand
CGCTGGGCGGCGGTCGCCACTTCTAATGCCTGCAGAGATTTAGAGTCCCCCAGGGCCACAGATCCAGCAGCAGGAAGGCCCACCGGCCAGGGTCCCCACAACTTTATGCGCCCCCGCCCTTCTACAGTCTAGCCAGTGCCTAGGCCCTTACTGGCAGGGGTAGGCCCTTCCAAATGTACGGGATTTTTTCGGAAAGGGGGACCCCCCGGAAGGCCCATAAAGCAGCGGGGTCTGGGGACCGGTGCAGGGCCAGAGGAATAGCTGGCCAGAGCTGCCCTAATGGGGTGTAGTCCTTCCTAACCTGGCTGGATCCTGGCAGATCAGAACAGATCAGAACAGATCCAGGGCCTAGGGGGTGTTTAGATCTTCCTGGACCCTGCTGCCTGGGAACGGTGGCGGCCCTTCACGCATAAACCCGCAGAATCAAAGAAGGGATAAGAAACCCTGCTGCCATATATGTTTATATACACACTATACATATATACACAATATACACAAAAGGGTAGTCTGAACCCCACAAAAGGGTAGTCTGAACCCCACAAAAGGGTAGTCTGAACCCCACAAAAGGGTAGTCTGAACCCCACAAGGCAATTTTTTTAAAAGTCCGATTTTTGGCTTATTTAAAGGGAAAACTGGCATCACGAAAAATGGCCTTTTTTCTCAATAATACTTAATAAGACTTAATAAGTCTTAACGCACTGGGGAAAACTTTTGGATTTTTCCCCGTGCTATGATCTACTAAAACCCACAAATCAGAAAGGAAGGAAGCAGATGCAGAATCCAGATAATAGAACCAAACTAGCCGCTGCCCGCAGGGACTTTTTAGATCCCCATAACCTAGAGCTTCCAGAGAACCAGGCCAGCGGAAACGATTATGCAGACTTTATGAGAGAACACGGCAGGGAAGTCCTGGAAGATGCAGTAAGACATATAGACCCTGTAGCCATGGGAATGGACAGAGAACAGGCTTTAAGGCTGGCTGGGGCCTTGAAAAAGTGCGGATTTACCAGGGCGGACTTTGAAGAAATAATGAATAAGGACCCCAGAAATAAAGGCACTATGGGAAACTGGTGGGATAAATTCACTGGAACCGGTAAAAACGGGACAGTAACAGCAGGCACTTTATTTGACTATGCAAAGAAAAGCGGCTGGAAATGGCCAGCGCCAGGGAAGGACTGGCAGCAGCAGAATCCAGGCAGAACACAGTCCCAGGCGGGACCGAACCGGCAGCAGCCGCCCGCTGACCGCATGACCATAGCAAGCAGAGATATAACAATCCGCTGCCTTCTGGATCCGCACAAGTACACAGAAAAACCTGTTAATGTATGGGAGATAAGAAACAGGGAACCGCTGCCCACACCAGAACCGGCAGAGATCACGCTGCCAGACTTCGCCAGGGCAATAACGGCAGGGCAGACTTTTTATCCTACAGTCTACAGTAAGGAACCCTATAAGGATAAGGACGGGAAAACCAAATACAATTACAGAGGGATCAGCCAGCAGATTTTTGTAGTAGACATAGACAATGAAGAAAGGGCAGTAGACGAAAACGGCAGGATCTTACTAGATGAAAACGGCAAAGAAAAGAAGCGGCGCATAAAGGACTATCTGACCATAGATAAGGCCCTGGAAATCTGTAAACAGAATGATCTGCAGCCCTTCCTGGTATATGAAACCTTTAGCAGTAAATATCACAGGGATGATCTGCTGGAACCCTACCAGAAGTTTAGGCTCTGTTTTGCTCTGGATAAGCCCCTAACAGTCCAGGAATACGGTGAAAAGGGTCTGGCCGCTGCCAGGAATTATTTTGTAAAGCTCTTTGGAGCTGCCGCAGATAGCAAGACCACAGATAACGCCAGACTGATTTATGGAACGGATGAAAAGGCCAGCGCTAAGCTGCGGGGTAATTTCATAGACAGCGCTAAGTTTACAAAGATCATGTATACAGAGCCAGAGCCGCCAGCAGAGGAGCTGGATCCAGAAGAATTAGCGGCCCTGGCACTGGCAGAGTATCTGCAGAGGACCGGCGCAAACCGTCTGCAGGGATTTATAGACAGGATTGTAGGCCAGGCAGAAGTCCCTTATATTTCCACTGGATACAAGTCCCTGGATCTAAAAATGGACGGTGGATTATACCCTGGTCTATATATCCTGGGGGCAGTTTCGTCCCTGGGCAAGACTACTTTTGCCCTGCAGATGGCAGACCAGATAGCAGCTAATGGGCATGATGTTTTGATATTTTCGCTGGAAATGGCAGCGGATGAACTTATAGCGAAATCCATAAGCCGGCAGACTATGATCCTGGGTCTGGCCAGGAACGCAGCGGAAAAAGCAAAAACGCAGCGGGGGATCACTGTCTATAACTTCTACAAAAACTATGACAGCACAGAGCTAAAGCTGATAGAGGACGCAGAAGCCAATTATGAAAAGATCAGCGGCCATGCTTTTATCTTTGATGATTTTATGGGAATCAATGTACCCCAGATCCGGGAGATAGTAAGCCAGCATATAATCCTTACTGGCAGGAAGCCGGTAGTCCTGGTGGACTATCTGCAGGTCCTAGAGCCATTTAGCAGCGAGTATATAAGAGCTTCAGACAAGCAGAACACGGATAAAAACATAAAGGAATTAAAGCTAATATCCAGGGACTTTGATATACCTGTTTTCGCTATAAGCTCTTTTAACAGGGACAATTACAACACGCCAGCCAGCCTGCAGGCGTTTAAAGAGAGTGGCGGCATAGAATACGGGGCAGACTGTATTATGGCTATGCAGGCCAAAGGGGTGGGATCTGATGAGTTTGATATAGACGCTGCTAAGATGGCAAACCCCAGGGAAATAGAGTTGAAGATCTTAAAGCAAAGGGGAAGCGCAGCTACAGCTACAGTGGAATTTAGTTACTATGCACCCTATAACTATTTTGTAGAAATCGGCAGCGGGACCCTGCCAGGCAGCAGTCCTGCTGGATCCAGCGGCAGCTATGCTTCTACTTCCAGGAAGCCGGCAGGGATTATAGGGACCGGCAAAGGGGGAAGGGTAACACGCAGGGACAAAGACCGCCAGAGAATCCAGGAAGCCTTCTATGCAGTCATGGATCAGAGCGGAAAGGCCACCCTGCAGGGTATGGCCGACTATCTAGGAATAGCCGCCAGCACTGTAAAATCAAAGATAAAGGATCTGGGGCTGGATCTGTCCATAGATGGAGAGAAGAAAACAGCGGATGCAGAAGTAACAGACTGGGTCCTGGATGATAACACGCCCTTTACAGACAGTGAAGAAACGGACGCAGAAACAGCGGCGGACCACGAATAAAGCCGATTTTAGGCCCTTTTAGCGCAAGGATGGACAAGTACCTATTGAAGTCCAGAAAAGCGTTAAGGGGGCCTTTTTTCGCAGCTTTCCCAGGGGTGAAATACTGCTGCCCTGCTGCCAGTGCTACAGATATACATATTATGGTTATATGGTTATAGTGCGCATATACACATATAAACATAGAAAATTATGTAATAGTATTGTTTACAAATAGAAACCAGATGCTATAATATAGACATGGGACCATACACCAGAAAAGGGGTAAGCCATGAATGAAGTAATTGTACCCGCTGCCGGTGCAGCATTAGCAGAATCAGATTTTATAAGTGAAGCCCTTTATATAAAATGGCTGGCCTATATAGATGTGCGGCCAAAGTCTGCAGATACCTATAGGAAGGCGGCCAGGCAGTTAATAAACTACTTCCAGGGCCACGGGATAACACGCCCCAGGCGGGACGATCTTATAGCCTGGCGGGATCTTCTGCTACTGGATCACAAGGCATCCACAGTACAGTTATATTTGACTGCTGCCAAACTGTTTTTCCAGTGGACAGAGCAAGAAGGTTTATACCCTAACATAGCCACCCATATTAAGGCCCCTAAGATCACAAAGGATTTTAAAAAGGACTATCTAAGCAGCCGGCAGGCAAAAAAGATCCTGGCAACTATGCCCAGGGACACAGAAGCGGATCTGCGGAACTATGCCATTATTGCCCTTATGCTTACTACTGGCCTGCGGGATGTGGAAGTAAGCAGAGCCAATATAGAGGATCTAAGGGTAGCCGGTGATGATACAGTGCTTTTCATCCAGGGCAAGGGCAGAGATGAGAAGGCGGAACTCGTAAAGGTAGAAGGTCCTGTAGAGGATGCTATAAGGGACTACCTGCGGACCAGGCCGGCAGCAGTCGAGAAACAGCCCCTTTTTGCTTCCACCAGTAATAACAGCAAAGGACAGAGAATCAGCACCAGGACAGTTAGCAGCATAGCAAAGAAGGCAATGCAGTCGGCTGGATATGATAGCGACAGACTGACAGCACATAGTCTGCGGCATACAGCCGGCACCCTGGCCCTGCTTAACGGTGCAGATCTTTCCCAGGTCCAGCAGCTTTTAAGACACCAGAACATCAATACAACTATGATCTACAGCCATATTTTAGACAGAGCCGCCAATGATGCAGAAGCCAGGATAACCAGAGCACTTTTCAGCCACTAGGAAGGAAGGCAGACACGATTACAAAAGGCGATACAGTCCTAATCACAGCGGGAACTGGTAAGGGCATAAAGGGCATTGTAACAGGGGTCCAGGGGGACCAGCTAACAGTTATGAACCTATTCAAAGGGACTTTCCAGAAGAATATAAAGGAAGTCGAAAAGGTACAGATATAAACATATACATATATGGGGGATATACACACATGAGTAGTAAACACACTTTAACGGATGCAGGGAACGATCTAAGGACCGCAGAAGGCCGCCTGGCAGAGTATGAGTCCATATATGCTTCTATGGAAGGTGGATCTATGACACCCACAGAAGCGAAAACCAGACTGGCTTTAATCGGCAAGATAGAAGAAACCATGAACGCAGAAGAATCCAACAGAATGATGGGGCTATGATATGAAAAAAGAATCTGAAACAGCGGAATTTGCCCAGGAAAGGGATCTTTTTAATAGGGCATGGGAAATTATGAAAAGATACTATAAGCTGGATTACAAGGACCCAGATGCGCTTTGGGAAGCATTTGAAAAAGAATGTGCAGATCTATCCTGGACGGCAGAAGATACACCAGCAGCGGGGCTGGCAGATGATCTATCTATAGCAGTCAATAATTATATACTGGCACTATGCAAACGGAGGAACGCCACCAAATGAAGGACAAGGTTATAGCAGTAGCGAATCAAAGAGGGGGCCTAGGCAAGACCACTACAGCCCTGGCCCTGGCCGCTGCCTATTCTTTTACAGGGGATAGAGTGCTGGCAATAGACATGGATCCGCAGTGCAATTTCACTGACACACTAGGGGCAGACAGGACCCAGGCGGGAGTCCAGCAATTTTTATATGGACAGGTATCCTGGCAAGTTATCCAGAAGATCAGCCCTAATTTACACGTTATCCCAGCCAGTAAGACCCTGGGGAGCGCAGAGCTGAATCTGGTCAGAAATAGCCACAGAGAGTACACCTTAAAATTAGCTCTGCAGTCGATACTGGCCAATTATGACAGAATCATAATAGATACCAGGCCGGCGCTGGGGATGCTGTCTATCAATGCTTTAGTGGCAGCGGATACAGCTATAGTACCCGCCATGCCAGAGAAATACAGCCTGGAAGGGGTCATAGATCTAGCTGACACTATAAGGGTAATACAGCGGCAAGCGAATCCAGAATTATATATTATGGGAATCGTTCTGACACGTTACAAGGGCAGAGCCGATCTGGCCAAAGAAGTAGCGGAAGTCCTGGAAACTGCAGCCGCCCAGCTTAACACAAAGGTTTTCAATACCAGGATCCGGGAGAGCGACCCTATAAGCGAATCCCAAACCTATGGACAGGATATATTTACCTACAGCAGACGCAGCGCTGGCGCTAAAGATTATGCGGCTCTTTTTGCTGAGATAACCGGCAGGGATCTATTCAGTGCAATCAAAAACAAATCAAAACAGATAAAGGGGAATGATGATGGCAAAGAAGGACTTTAAAAGCAAGTTAATGACAGACAGCCCTGCTGCTGCCTTTTTCACAGGACAGCCTATGGAACCGCAGCGGCCAGAGAATCCAGGAAGGGAAACCAAAAGCGTAAGGGTAAACCTGCTGCTAAAGCCTTCTACTAAAGCCGGCATAGAAAAGCTGGCCACCCTGGACAGATCTAGCATGAACGCCCTTATAAATGATGTGCTGGAAGCCTACCTGCAGGATAGATCCACAGATCTGGAACGTTATGAAAATATCTTTGGACAATGGGAGAATTACAAAAATGGGAAATGATAGAGAGGAACGCCTGGCAGATGTGCGCTTATATAAACTGTCTGAAGTAGCGGAAATTATGGGAGTAACACACAGGACGATCTGGAACTATGTGAAGGCCGGCAAGATACCAGCCAGGAAAATAGCGGGAACCTGGCGGATCACAGAAAAGAATCTGCGGGACTATCTGAACGGCAGCGATAACAAATAAGAGCCAGGCAGCGGGGCCTACTTCCGTAAAATAGTATTAACGGAAGTAGAAACCATAGCAAAGTATAGCCACTAAACACACACTAACTAGCTACCAAATAGAAAAGGAATTTTCCTATTATGGATGATGAACGCACAAGGCCTAGGCCAGAGGAAATACACATATTGAGTGAAGTATTAAATGCAGACTATGGCCCGGAAAGCAAGATACCAGGGGACGTTATCACGCTGGGGGATTTACATGATGCTATGGAATCGAATGAAAAATTATCCTTGAATACCGCTGGAATTATAACGGCAATCAAGCAGTATCTTTTAGCCAGGCGGAGAGCCAGACGCAGAGCGGCAGAAGAATACAGGGATCTATTCAAAGAAAATCCCGCTGCCCTGCTGGATGAAATAGACAAGCGGCTGCAGGGAGTGTCCAGGGAGAAGGACTTCTACCCTTTTATAGAAGAAAATAAAGCAGACGCAATACAGGCAATGCAGGAATATAAGGACCAGCAGGAAGGGCAGGCGGATCCAGAAGAATTAGAGCTGCTGGATCTGTACATAAAAGAAAACTACAGTAAAAACTATGTAGGCTTTTACAACTATCTGCAGTCATGCTTAATTCTGCAGATCTGGGCCTACCTAGAGTATTTTCCTGGGGACTTCCAGCCAATCATAGAACGCATAAAGAAGCGGGCCACAGATCCAAAGGACGGATACAAAGAGCGGAAAGCTGGGGTAAGCTATGAAGAATCCAGATGTATTTTACTGGCAAGCAGCCGCCCCAGGAAGCCCATAAACAGGGCTATGCAGCTCTTTTCCATGGAAGATCCAATGGGCTTTACAAGTATCTTCCAAGGGCCTGGGACTAATGACCTGGTAAAGATGAACAGCGACAGGGACCTAGGAACCGAACTGGATCCTGCTGCGGATACATGGGCTAAAAGGTCTGGGGACTATCAGATAACGCTGCCTGGGGATCTGGGGGTAAGGGCCAGCTGCTTTAAACTACTTTATGCAGCGCAGGCTGCCCTAAGTGCGCAGAACACATATAAATCCAAGGGCCCCTATAATTTGACAGTCAGAATCCCACTGGAAGATTACATAGTATGGAACCGTGGAAAGATCACAGCAAACAATATTAAGAGCTGGCGCAGGAAGATAGACAAGGATCTGCAGGCCCTTTACAGTGCTTCTGTATCCTGGAAGGAAAAGCCAAAAGGGAAGCGCAAAGGGGACTATAAGGATGTAAGGATTATAACCGGCAAGGGGATCAGACAGGGCTTTATAGAAATGGATTTTTCACCCGCCATGGGATCTTATCTTATAAACGCCTATGTAAATCTTTTCCCGCTGGGGGCCATGCTGCAGATAGATGAAGTAAGACATTCTTTAGCTGTCCCTATCTTTTCAAAGTTGTCCTGGCAAAGCGCCAATGATAACAACGCAAAGAAGGGCACCAGCCACATATTAAAGACCACAACTATAATGGAAGCCTGCGGGGACTATCTGCCAACGTATGACGAAGTGCGGAAAAGCAAGGACCGGCACCCAGACAGGCGCATAGTCCACCCTATTGTTAGGGAGCTTAACTACCTGCAGGACCAGGGCTGGATTCTCTGGAACTATTGCAACGCTAATAATGCAGAGCTGGAAGCGGACCAGCTGGATCTGATAGAAGATGATGGCCGCTGCCCTTATGATCTGTTTAAGGATCTGCGGATCTACTTTGAAATAAAAGGGACACCAGATCAGACTGACCGCAGGAAAAAGAACGCAGAAAAGCAGGCCCACAGGAAGGACCTGCAGGAAAAGGCTACAGCTAAAGCCCTGGCAGATAAGAAGGTAAAAGAGATCCAGAAGGCAGAACAGAAGAAATAAATATAGCAGCAGGTTCCCCGGTAAAGGTTCCTGCTGCCTTTTTATGCTCTGGATCACGGCAGCGGCGTTTCACTGTCCATGCGCATCCTTATAGCGTCCAGGATGTATTGATTTACAGATACCCCAGCCGCATCAGCATATTTTTTTATATTCTCTTTGGATCCTGCCGGCCCCCGCAGCTTAATTTCATCAAGTTTATCAATGTACTTTTTTGTAGCCCGCTTCCTGGCTTCTGTATTGCCATTATAACTGCTTTTCTTTTCTGCCATGCTTAACACTTCCCTTCTGTCTGGATTCTGGCCTGGGGCCGCCCATATAAGCAGGCCCTACTCCACCTTACAGTAAAAGTATATCATATATCAACATATGGGTCCATGTACAATATTCACAAATATATGCCCCCATGTTTGGTATATGTGCCCATTGCATATATGGGCCCATGTGTTATAATAGACTCATAAGGAACAGGAAATAAGGCAAGCGAAGATCGGAGAACAAATGGCAGCCCGGTCACATAAGAGCCAGACAGGATACGGACCACTCCCCCAGAGAAGCGGAGAACGTAAAGCCCCTGGCCGCTAGCCTAAAGCCTGGATCCATAAATAAGCCACCAGATGAAAGGAAGGTAAGACATGAACGCACAGGAAATGAGAAATAAGATTACAGAGATCATGCAGCAGGCAGCAGCCCTGGAAGCCCTGGCGGAAGCCGGTAAGCCGGCAGTCATGGATCACGATTACAGACAGTGCCGCATGGTATACGGACTGGCCTACAATGACATAGCAGTTATTAAGAGCAAAGCAGTTGCAGCCCTTGACGCTATGGAAGCCGCCCTGGAAGCCCTGGCAGATCTGGAAGATGAAATGGAAGAAAATGAACTGGCTGGATGATCCAGCCGGCAGCAGTCACAAGGAAGCGGGGCCGCCGATCAGCCACAAAGCGGCCCTGGATAATCCAGAAGGGAGATAAACATGATTAAAGGACTTATTGAAATCCAGAACGAATTAAGGGCCCCTAAGAGCCAGTACAACAGCTTCGGCAAATACCACTACAGAAATGCAGAGGACATCCTGCAGGCAGTAAAGCCGCTGCTGCAGAAATACTGCTGCCAGCTTACTATCAGTGATGATCTGCAGATAGCGGGGGACAGGGTCTATATTAAAGCCCTGGCAACGATCACAGACGCAGAAGGGAACAGCACAACAGTCACGGCATACGCCAGGGAAGCCGCCACCAAAAAGGGAATGGATGAAAGCCAGATAACCGGGACCGCTTCCAGCTATGCCAGGAAATATGCCTTGAATGGTCTTTTCCTTATTGATGATGAAAAGGACGCAGATACGGACCAGTACAGGCAGCAGGACCAGGCAGAGCTTATAACGCCAGAGTTTTTACAGGCCCATGGAAAGGACACGATCACAAACAAGGAAGTGGATCTGCTGATCCTGGCACTGAACAGAAGCGGAAAGACAATGGACCAGGCATTAAGCGCCTGCAGAGTATCCGAACCGCTAAAGATCACTTACTGCCAGTTTGCAGCATTGATGGCGCAGTGCGGATGATCCAGAAGGAATGAACCATAAACCGGCAGGACGGGGCTGCAGTAGCGGCCCTACCTGCTGCCACATAAAGAAAGGAAGGATAAGCAAATGAGTAGCACAACAGCAGAAGCACTGGAACGGATCACGGCAGCAGTCTTACAGATGGATCCAGAGGAAAAGCCCAGAGCCATAAGGTTTTTAACATGGTATGGAACCGGCAGGATCCAGCTTGAAACGGGACCCCAGCGAGAGATCCGCTATGATCTGGAAAGCAAGCAAATCACAATATACACCCTGGGGGATGATGATACAGAAGGACTCATAGCAGGCTTCCTGGGGATAGAAAAGCGGCACTGGATGGATGATCTAGACAGTCAGCAGTAAGCAGCCATAAGAGCATAGAAAAGCCCCTACAGACCAGCCACAGTCTGCGGGGGCTCTTTACTTCACTGTTTAGCCACCAAATGAAGCACCAGGATAATAACATAAACCGGCAGGAAAGGGAAGGAAACAGCGGCCCATTTATGGCCTGTTTTTGGGCTTATTTTGCATTCATTAAGGGCACAGGGGGGGACGCAAAAGGGATTAAAAAGTAATTCATTATAGGCACTAAAACGGCAGCAGGGCGGCCTGAATCTATGCCTGGATACTACCAGGAACCGCACGCCCCCAGTAAATTCTCTGGCAAAAACTATTTTATGGGAGCGGTGAAGGTGGTCCAAGCTCCGGAGATTTTTTGATCCGGCAATTTGTTTTTTGCCCAGGGGAAGGAGCCCCTAGACCCTATAGGCGCATACCCGCCCTGCCAGCGCTTAAATACCTCCGTAAAGATCCGGGATTATGGGGTAGTATCCGAACGTTTACAGCCGGCAGCCGAATCAACACAAAGACGGGGGGAGATGGGCCCCTGGATCCGGGCCTGGCAATCCCGCCGCCCTAGTGCGCAGAAAAACACACGGCGCCATGCAGGCCCCTTTTCCCTGGCCATGTTACGTTTTTAAGTGCGGGAAAAAATTTGTGCAGACAGCGGGGATGAAGGGCGAACCAGGGCAGCAGGGGGACCATACCCCCAGAAAAAAATAATTCTGGCGTTTGAATTTGCGGAAATTTGCGTGACGCTGGGCGGCGGTCGCCACTTCTAATGCCTGCAGAGATTTAGAGTCCCCCAGGGCCACAGATCCAGCAGCAGGAAGGCCCACCGGCCAGGGTCCCCACAACTTTATGCGCCCCCGCCCTTCTACAGTCTAGCCAGTGCCTAGGCCCTTACTGGCAGGGG
>ODAJ014763654.1_pt1 | contig 11177 bp, 11 predicted proteins | sample 1539241 | NCBI WGS metagenome assembly ODAJ01 (sample SAMN02144231, study PRJEB22623) | gut metagenome | biome: sheep rumen | host: Ovis aries | place: New Zealand | reverse complement strand
AACTAATTCCCACATTCTCACATTAACACATTCCCACATTCACGTATTAACTAATTTTTTGCCATTCAAGAAAAAATGCGTATCTTTGCAGATTGAAATTGAAATAAATCGTACACATGTTAATGTATATAGATATTGGTAAATGTCGAATTGGCAAAAGGAAATATTAACTCTTGAGAATGGGAATACTGCTACCGCACAATTTCCTGTGATAGTATCCGCCAGTCGCAGTACTGACATACCTGCATTCTATGCCGATTGGTTTTTTCATAGACTTAAAATCGGTTATTCTGCATGGACAAATCCTTTCAATGGGGTGAAATTGTATGTTGGGTATGATAATGTGCGCTTTATTGTCTTTTGGTCAAAGAATCCTCGCCCGCTATTGCAGCATTTGGATTATCTTAAAGAAAGGAATATCGGGTGCTATATTCAATACACTCTCAACGATTATGAGATAGAAGGATTGGAACGTGGCGTTCGACCCCTTGCCGAGAGAATAGATACATTCAAAATGCTCGTGGACAGGTTGGGAATTGGCAGTATTATTTGGCGTTTTGATCCAATGATCCTTACCAATGACATTTCTTCGGATGTATTGCTTGAAAGAGTACAGAAAATTGGCAATCAGTTGCAAGGTTACACAGAGAAGCTCGTCTTCAGTTACGCTGATATTAGAACATACAAAAAAGTAAAGCACAATCTGGAAGTCGGAGGCATTCAATACCATGAGTGGACAGAAGCACAGATGGATGAGTTTGCAGGCAAGCTATCTGAGTTGAACCAAGAACAAGGATGGAACTTCCAATTGGCGACTTGTGGTGAGAAGATTGATATCTCTAAATATGGAATATGTCATAATAGGTGCATCGATGGCGATTTGATTACACGTTTGGCTTGGCGGGACAAACAATTAATGGACTTTATGAAAGTAAAAATACTGGACATACCAGCTCCGTCATTATTCGGAGATGTAGAACTCCCCCTGGGAGCAATACGACTGCCAGAAAATCATTATTTCATAAGTTCACACAAAAAAGATGTTGGTCAACGTCAGTTTTGTGAATGTATGGCCTCAAAAGACATTGGTGAATACAACACCTGTCCGCATCTTTGCGAATATTGTTATGCGAATGCCACTAAAAAGCTTGCTATAGATAATTGGAAAAGGCACCAACTAAACAAAGAATCTGAAACGATAACAGGAAAATGAAAGAGAGCAAGACAACATACGCGTATTTGATAGAGCATATGCAAGAACCTTCTTTTCTGAAGGTATGGGATGTCGCATATGATTTTATACGTAAATTACCAGGTGAATTATGCGACGAATTGCATGAATCGCTTAATCGGGGCGTGGATGTTTTGGACTCAGAACCTTTGCTGCAAATGTACATCTATGCATTTGGGAAAATGCACAACGCCAAGCTTCTACATGCATTCAATCATATGCAAGAAAGAGTTGTAAAAACCGACCAACTAGAAATTGTTGATTATGGATGTGGTCAGGGGTTGGCATCGATATGTTATCACGACTTTATTAAAGAACATAATCCGCAACAGCAGATTACAAAAATCACACTAATAGAACCTTCTCAACTTGCTCTTTCAAGAGCCGAATTGTTGTGTTCTTGTTTTTATCCAGATGCTGAAATTGTTGCAGTCAACAAACAATTTGATGACTTGGACGCCGAAGATATCAAAACATCCTCGGAAGTGCTAACATTACATCTTTTCTCTAATATTTTGGATGTAGAGTCATATGATCTATACCATCTTATTCAAACCATTACCAAATTGCCATCCGAAAAGAATGAGTATGTTATAGTATCACCGATTCAAAATACGCTCCGGACACAACGGTTGAAAACATTTGCATCAAATATCGGCGGATTTATATACTACGAAAACTATTTAGACAAGAGACAGTTGGATGAAGAACGGGATTGGACTTGTGCCGTTCTTTTATGTTCAAGTATTACAAAGGAAGAAATAATTGAATCTGATTGCGCCAAGGTGTTTGAAGAAGCCTGTTCATTTTTTGAAAGTAAAGAAAATGATTTGAAGAATGAAAATGTAAAAGATTTGTTTCGCAGATTACAGTTCTGTGCAGAATTGGGTGATAGAAAATGTCAGAATGAGCTTGGAATCTGGTATTTAGAAGGGGTTGGAACAGAACAAAATTATCGGCTTGCTATTGAATGGTTTCAAAAATCAGCAGAACAAAAATATACTTCTGCTTTATTCAATTTGGGAAATTTGTATTATGATGGTGATGGAGTAGAACAAGATTACAATAAGGCTGTTGAGTACTACACAGTTGGTGCAAATCTTAATAATGCAGATTGTCAATTCGAATTGGGCTTTTGCTATTTTTATGGCATTAGTATCGAAAGAAATTATGAGACAGCATTTCTATTGTTTAAAAAAGCTGCTGATCAAGGACACGATGAAGCGACATACTATCTATGGAAATGCCATATTAAAGGATATGGCACAAAGAAAGATGAGAAAATTGCGATAGACTTCTTGAAAAAGGCGGTAAAATTACATAATCCTGAGGCGTGCTATAGGATGGCGAAGCTTTGCCAATCAGGAAAACTAGTAGAAAAAGATGAAAAGAAGGCATTAAATCTCATTAAGAAATCTGCAGAATTAGGGAGTAATCGGGCACAGGAGGAACTGGGCGCAATATATAAAGATGGAGAATTAGGGGTAGAGAAATCTCCTAAAAAATCATTCAATTGGTATCTGAAAGCTGCTGAGCAAGGCAGCTCTTCAGCTCAGTTCTATGTTGGTTACTTTTATGCAAGCGGCTATGGTGTTAAGAAAGATGTGAACCTGGCATTTGAATGGTATTCAAAATCTGCAGAACAAAAGAATCCTGCCGCGCTCAACAACTTGGCTATTTGCTATGAATATGGGAAAGGTTCAGAGATTGATTTAGAGAAAGCCGTTCATTATTATGAAGAATCTGCGAAATTGGGGAATATTACTGCCCAGAAAAATCTTGCTATTTGTTACAGAAATGGCACTGGTGTAGAATCCAATCCCTCCAAAGTGTTTTATTGGACTTTGGAAGCTGCAAAAAAGGGTGATATAGAATCATTAGGAAGGATTTCTTTCTACTATATAAAGGGATATGGTACAGAAATAAACCATAAGGAAGCACTATTATGGTATGCAAGGCATTATGCCAAAAGCATTCAGATTAATAGTGTTGATGAGGCATTTGCCTTCTTCTTCAAGAAGGGAGACGAAGGAGATTCTCAGGCTCTCTATATTATTGGAAAATGCTTTCAATACGGGGTCGCCACAGAAAAAAGCTCTGAGAATGCATATGAGTATTTTGAAAGAGCCGCAAATTCAGGTCATATAGAATCCCTCATTAAAACCCATCGGATTTCGTCTCTGTGTGAATTATGCTCTATCAAAGACGGAAAAGATACATATAAAGACGCCTACGGTGTAAAATACTCGAAGGACAAAAAGATTCTTATAGATCGCGGATACCAAAAAATGGATGAATATCGGATTGTTGGTGGAACAAGAATAATTTGTGACCACGCTTTCAATTGTGGTGAAATCGGAAAAATAATCATTCCATCATCTGTAGTGGCTATTGGTAAAAATCCCTTTGCAGAATCAGGCTGGGGGAGATGTTCTATTAAAAGCATTGAATGTTATTCGGCTCAATTTGTTGTATCGGATTTTGCCCTATATACAAGAGACAAGAAAAAATTGATTTCATATTTTGGGAAAGCTTCAGAAGTCACCATTCCAGAGGGCGTTGAAATAATTGGAAGTAAGGCGTTCGTGGAAAATGAAGATCTCAAGGAGATTAAATTCCCCGAAAGTCTTTGCGCTATTGAGGATGCCGCGTTCAAATATTGTTTGAATTTGAGGCAGGTATCATTGCCGAAAGATGTCAGGATATTAGGTGCACAATGTTTTTATGGATGTGAGTCTCTTGAAGATATCACCTTCTGTGGAGAGTTGGAAAAAATAAGCAAGGAATCCTTTTCGGGTTGTAATATTAAAGAGCTTTTGTTGCCAGAATCCCTTTCTGAAATAGACGACAATGCATTTAATTCTAACAACCACTTAGAAGAAGTTTCCTTGCCTGCACAAGTGAGAAGAATTGGGAATTCTAGTTTTGCCTATTGTCCAATTAAACGCGTAAATCTAAATGAGGGCTTGCAAGAGATTGGCGACTTGTGTTTCTTCGATTGCCCGATTGAATCTATAGTCATCCCGACCAGTGTAAAGGCAATGGGATTGAACCCATTTATTGGAGCCATTGCTGTTGAAAGCACGGAAAATTGCTTGTTCGTTGCAGAAAATGGATTGTTATATAACAAGCAGAGCGGAGACTTGATTTCTCACTATTGTGAAACAGAGGTCGCTCTATATCCACCAATTAATCGTGTCAAATCATTCGCCTTTTACAATTCAAAAGTAACGGACATCTTTATGGGGAGTAATATTGTTGAAGTATCTGCTTGGTCATTCTATAATGCTCATAAACTTGAAAGGGTTATTTGGCGTAAAAGCAAAGTTACTGAGATTCCTGTGGGGTGTTTTGGTAATTGTTCAAAGATTAGCAAGATTGACATTCCGTCTTGCGTAGAAAATGTTCAAAAGGGAGCTTTCTTTGATTGCTATGATTTGAGAAATGTACGATTTGACGGGGTGACAACAATGGCAAACGAAGAAATATTTTCCAGAGTAGAAAGACCATCTTGTGTTCCATATTCATATAACCCTCGTCACCATTTGATGGGTAGTACGATTTGTGAGCATACTGAAAGAGATGTAAACCCTAACACCTTCCCCATAATTGAAATAGTTGTTCCACAAGGCTGTTCAAAAAATTGTTCCTTTTCACCAATCCATGACTATGATACCGATTATTATGGTTATGGTATGGATAGAAGATTCATTATTAAGGAAGATGGAAAAGAATAAGCTTGCTCCAATAATGGGTATTGACCGTTTAAGGTTTGGTACTGATGGAAAAGGGATAACCTCGTTGGTCACATTCTATGAGTGTCCATTAAAATGTCAATACTGTCTCAATCCACAATGCCATAGGAATATTTCCGATTCAATGTATTTGCGACCGGAAGAAGTGTTCAATAGAATAGCTGTTGACGAATTGTATTATCTTGCATCTGGTGGTGGAGTTACATTCGGCGGTGGTGAACCATTACTATATTCCGACTTCATTATTGATGTTCTTATGCTCGGCGCAGACAAATGGAATGTGACTATAGAAACATCGTTGAACGTTCCTTATAAACAAGTTAGAGCTTTATTACCATATGTAAATGAGATGATAGTTGACATCAAGGACATAAACCCTCAAATTTACAAATCTTATACACAATCAGGAAATGATAATGTCGTGGAAAACCTAAAGCTTCTTGCCGCCAATTGGTGTGTAAGTAATGTGCTTTTACGTATTCCGCTGATAAAAGGCTATAACACTAATCGCGATATCGAAAATAGTAAGAAATATCTGGCTAACTTGGGGTATTCAAATTTTGATATCTTTGAGTATAATACAAATTCTAAATATGACAGGGAAAGAGAAGTGTTCAATTCTTAAAGCGATAAGAGTGAGGCTTGCTGAGGTGAATAATATCCCATACACACCTCATCCTTGTGACAACATTGGCGATTGTTACGGAACCTGTAGAATGTGTGATGCAGAGTCCCAATGGCTATTGTCCACTATGAGAGATATGGAGAAGAAAGGCTTTCCTGTTACCTATTCGTTACTGGATTTAGATGAAGTGTGTTCTGCAACCAAGAACATTGATAATACTCTTTAATTTTTGACCATTAACTATGATTACACAAGAAGAAAAGTTTAGACGGCATGCTAAAATCTTTCTTGGAAGGATAAAAGAAGCAAGGGCGTTCTTTGGTAATCATAAGCCATCAATTGGTTTTGTTGGAGAGTATATTCTTCGAAATACTCTCAAGGCCTTGACGCCACATTCTTACGGTATCTGTCAAGGTTTTGTGACTTATAATGGAGAGACATCTAGGCAGTGTGATATCATAATATATACGAAAGGTAAAGACGTTATTCGTAAATCATATGGTGAGCTAAAAATTGTCAATGCAGAAAGTGTTGTCGCTGTCATAGAAGTAAAGTCATCTTTATCAGAAGAAACCTTTCACACAACCCTAAAGGCTTTCGAGCTGTTAGAACAATTTGGCGTTACAAATAATTCCCTTTTTGTATACGAAAAACTGACATGTAGGTCATTAAAGAAGTGGTTGTTCGAATATAAATATCCGGGTACGAATGCAGATAAAACTATTGTGGCCGATACATATTTATACGATTGGCATGATAAAGAATGGCTACCTAATTCGATTGTCGCACTTGAATCCGACAAATATTTCAAACTCAACTATCTTTCTGCATATGATGGCGATTGGATAGGATATTCTGCATTGAATATAATGGATCATTCTGACACACAAATAAGCTGTCTCCAAGAGTTTTTTTCGGATATAATGATGGCTATTAATGGGGAAGTTATTCCGATTGACATTGAGAAATACTCGATAGGTAACGGCATCGTTTTATATAGATAATATATGCCAAATGAAAAACTGTAATATGAAACATACAGCACTAATCACATTATCCACAATCTTGTTGCTTTCTTGCGGCAATAATAATCAAAATAATAATTCAGATTCATTGGATAGAGAAATGACCACGGTTGAACAAAACCAAGGGATGGGGAACTATCAAGGGAAACACATTGTTTTGTTCAAGAACAATAGCATATCTTTCTTTGGGAAAACAATGGTGATAGACGACTCAACACATATTATGCAACAGATAAAAGATGTTGTGGCAGGTGATGAAAACTTGTCCATTGAAGGCAATGTGCTGACTATTGGAGATGTCAGTTTTGGAATAAACCTAAGCGATGATGGAGTTATTTTGATTTCGAGCACCCAAGTGGATGAACCGAAAATTAAGCCAGTAGTTAAATACCTAAACGGCATTTACGATACGGCAAAGGTGGATGAACCTGATAACTTTTGGTGGTGTGCAGAAGGACCGAATGACTTTGTTTGCGAAAAAACAATACGTCTGCGACCGTTGCACTCGGAAGAAGGAGGCACGGTGATTATGTTTTATTGAGAAAAGACACTGTGTTGCACCATGAAAAGTAGACACAGAAGTATGGAAAAAGTGATGATTTGACGAAAAAAATGTATCATTTTCGATTATCTCATACTATATAGACAGGAGCACAAACGGAAAAATAAGTAAGGAATAATGACGTTATAGAAAAATCACAATATGACCGCGAAGAAATCCATACGTTTTTTCAATGACCACGAGGTGCGGGCCGTGTGGGAATCGCGTAGGAGGCAGATGAAATTTTGAAGTAATAATTGTATTTTATTTGCGTAGTTTATTTATTTTGTGTATTTTTGCAGCGTGCTTGTTCAAAATATTTGCTTGTTCAAAAATTTTGAACAACAGGTAATTAATGAACAAAATATGCAAAAAACAGAGACCCTAATTATCTTTTACCTGCTTCAAAACAAGGAAAATGTAGGTAAAACTATCCGCGAAATTGCCTCTGCGGCGGGCGTTTCCGTAGGAGCGGTGCACAGCACGCTGACAGACCTCACCAATCGTGGTTTTATTGTCGATGATGGCAAAACGAGACTGCTCCGCAAACGTCAGTCGCTGATAGATCATTGGACACATGGCTATGCAGAAACGATGAAGCCCAAACTTCTTATCAGCCGTTTCACATTCCTCTCGCCAGCGGTGCGGGATCAGTGGCAATCTATCCAACTGCCCGAAACGATGTGCTGGGGTGGAGAGCCGGCAGCCGCCCTGCTGGATGGCCACATTCTACCCGAACGATGGGACATCTATACTGCTGACAATGCCGACGGTCTGATTGCCACAGGTCGTATGATACCAAATAGACAAGGCGAGATATTCGTCTACAAACGTTTCTGGCAAACTGCAGGTACGCCATTACTGGTGGTGTATGCCGACCTGTTGGCCACCAACGATGACCGCTGTCGTGAAACGGCTGAACGCATCAAGCCACTACTATAAGAAACTATGGAATACACAATTCACAAGGAGGATCTTCAAAACGACCTGATGGCTGAGACGCTGCAGGTTTTGGCTGGCTGCTATAGACAGTTGGGGGCTGAGGTGTTTGTGGTGGGTGCAGCGGCCCGCGACATTGCGTTGCGACTGCTGGATGTGACAAACGCACCTCGACGCACGATGGATTTGGATGTGGCGGTGATGCTGCAAGACTGGAACCAGTATGAGAGGCTGACAAGCATCTTGTTGCAGAACCACTTCGAGAAAGCCCGGGAGAAACAACGTTTCTACTATCTGGGAAGCAATGGACGCATCCGTTTCGAGGTGGACATTGTGCCGTTTGGCGCAATAGCCGAAGACGACCAAGTGGCATGGCCACCAGAGGGATCGCCAGTGATGTCGGTGCGCTGTTTTGAGGATGTGATGCGGGCGGCTGACAAGGTGACGGTAGACGGAGACTTCGCTTTTCGGCTGGCATCACTCAGCGGTCAGTTCCTAATCAAACTGGATACCTGGAACGGCCGACGGATGAAGACCAAGAAAGACGCCGCCGACATGGCTTTTCTGTTACAGAATGTCTACGTTGCTTACGCATTGGCACACGACGGGCTGCCTCCTGAGGTGAACACCAATACAGAACAATTTGACGTCATTGTGGCTGGCGCAGAATGGATGGCTGCCGACCTAAAAAAAATACTGTCCGATGAGCACCGACACTTCTATGCAGAAATGTTACGAGGAGAACTGGCAAAGAATGAGGAGAGCCCCTTGTTGAATGACCTGCTTGACGTTTCCGACAGCCGGAACTATAAATTATACCTCCGTGCGTTTGAACGTATGGCACAGATATTGGAACCATGAAAATACAATTTGTTAGCGACCTGCACCTGGAATTTCCAGAGAACCGTGCCTATCTTGCGGAGCATCCGTTGGAGGTGACAGGCGACATATTGCTCGTTGCGGGCGACACCGCCTATCTCGACCTCCCCGATTCGAAAGAGGACACCTATTCGCGGTATGAATTTTGGAATTGGGCCTCAGAACACTATCAACGGGTGGTCGTATGCTTTGGCAACCACGATTTCTATGGGCACTATGACCTTGCCACCATTCCCGACGGCTACTGCAAGCAGATACGGTCAAACGTGCATGCATACTATAATGGAGTGGTCAATATGGGTGATGTCAATATCATTGTCTCTACCCTTTGGGCTTATATCAAACCCGAAAACTCTTATCTGACAGAGAGAGGCGTGAGTGACTTTTACCGAATCAAATACAACGGCCACCGCCTTTCGTCCGACACCTTCAACCTTGAGCATGAGCGCTGCCTGCAGTTTGTGAAGAAGGCCGTCTCAGAGAGTATTGCAAAGTTCAAGATCACGCTCACACATCATGTGCCGACAGGACTATGCACCGCTTCTAAGTTCCGCGACAGCCTTATAAACGGAGCCTTTACTGTGGAATTGGGCAATTACATCGCAGAGTCAGGCATCGACTATTGGATTTATGGCCACTCGCATAGGAATATCGACGCACAGATTGGCGACACACGTGTCATTTCTAACCAGTTGGGGTACGTCTCTCATGGAGAACATAGAACTAACGGTTTTAACCCGGGACGATGCATAGTATTATAATATGAAGAAAATATGCAGGAACAACCTATCGTAATCAGGAACATGCAGGGAGAAGTGATCGCCCGACTTGGAGAGGAACAAGGCTGCACCGATGACCTCAGCACGGCATACCTCGACGAGTTAGACCTAAGCAATGCCGACCTTGAAGGTGCCGACCTCTCGAATGCCTATATTGGATTCTGCAACCTTACCGGCGCCAACCTGCGCAATGCAGATTTAAGCAATGCTGAAATAGAATGCTGCGAGGTGGCTGGTGCCGATTTCTCTGGCGCCGACCTCAGCAATGCCCAAATCGACATTACAACCGACATCTGGCTGGACGCCATCACCGACAGCGAAACACTCTTCCCCTCGCATCACAGACCTTCATACCTGTAAGAATATAACAACAAGGATTATCAAATATAGCCAATACCAACCGCATAGAATTCAAACGAGAGCCACCCGACCTTGACAGTTTCTACCAAAATAGGACGGCTGTAAACCAAAACAGGTGAATGTGACGCAAAGTGTAAACCAAAATCGTGATGGCGTAAACCAGATCAGGGATATGAGGCAAACAATGTAAACCGATTCAGTTTAACCATCCCAAATCTGTCTGTCGTGGCCACCGACTTTATGGAGGTAACCAATTTCAGGGAAAGTCAATAAGATATGCATTTCGTCCAAAAAAATGTATTTTTGCACTCGATAATCATCAAAAAAAATGTAGTCAATAACAGTGGAACATCTAATATACAATGATTTATTAAGATGGAAGCATAATACCCATAGAAACCAAGGAGATGTTGTTGGGTGACAATGTGTTTTCCGAACACAAAGGGGCATTGTCGGAGCAATATGTATTATCACAGTTGATAACATCAGAAGTGCCCATCCACTACTATTCCACCAATGACTCACAAGTGGAGGTGGATTTCATTATCCAAACCGAAAGCCAGATTATACCCATAGAGGTAAAAGCTGAGAAAAACGTCCATTCAAAATCGCTCCGCGTGTTCATAGAAAAAAATCCAGAATTGAAGGGAGTACGATTGTCAATGCTTCCATTCGAGCAGCAGGAATGGATGGATAACATTCCTCTATATGGTATATCAAAGTTGATAGAAAATTTTCAATGAGGATTGACTTTCTATACTCGACGGATTTTCTGGCGATGAATGCGCCGGAGCTGGGGCACACCTGCATGCACCTGCTGTGCAGGGCAGGCGAAGGGAGCTTCGTGTTCAACGAGCGCTGCTACCACATCGTGAAGAACGACCTGGTGGTGATGCCGTATCCAAACAGGGCAAAGAACCTCGCGGCGGCACCGGGGATGGAGGTGGAGTGGGTCGCCGCCGACAACAAATTCTTGCATAGCCTCCTGCCGTCGAACAACTACAGCATCGGCGGCAGCATCAGCCTCAACCAGAACCCCGTCA
>ODAJ011895084.1_pt1 | contig 11183 bp, 12 predicted proteins | sample 1539241 | NCBI WGS metagenome assembly ODAJ01 (sample SAMN02144231, study PRJEB22623) | gut metagenome | biome: sheep rumen | host: Ovis aries | place: New Zealand | reverse complement strand
TTTGTTGATTTCTTCAACAACTTGCATCATATTAATACCTAATGGACCTATAGCTGGACCTAATGGTGGTCCCGGTGTGGCTTTTCCACCATCCACTAGGATTTCAATAGTTTGACTAGCCACTATTCAGCCTCCTTTTGTATTAATCTGATTTGGTCACCCTTGACGGTAACAGGTATCGGTACTGCTGCTTCAATTAACTCCAATACCACGTCTTCTTTGGCTTCATCGATACGAACCACTTTTGCTTTTTCATCTTTAAACGGACCAGAAGTTAATTCAACAATACTGCCTTTGACAATATTGCTCATAGCAGGTTCTGGGTTTAAATATTGAGTTATTTCATCAAAAGATACATCGCCTTCGACCATACCTCTCAAATTAGGAACTTTTAATGCATGATGCCTAATATCTAACGCTTTAGTAGATTCGACAAAGAAGTAACCTTTCATACCTTCAGGTAATAATATTGCGGTTACGCCTAAATCTTCATGTTTAACACTTTGTGCTAACAAGTCTACGGCTGCTTGTTCACGTCCCATTATTGCTCTCATTGCATATATCATTTTTTCACTTTTTCCTCTTTGAGATAACTTTCTTCATTTTAAATTAAGAGTAATAAATACTCCTTGTTACTATTATTATGTTTATGAATAGAATAATACTTGAGATAGTATTGATACTATAAATCCAACAACCCCAATAATGATTATTCCTAAACCAGTAACTTTTGCCACTGTTTTATATTCATCCGCATCAGGTTTTTTGGACACTCGTAAAACTCTTTCACACTGTTTTAAAAAACTATTTATTGATTCTTTGTTTATATTCATTATAACTACCTGCATTAAAAATTCATAAAATGAGAAATTTAAAACCTAAGATAGGGATCATATATAATATATACTTCTAACTATTAATAAATCTTTTTATTTTATGGAAGTTGAAAATAAGTTTATCATAGATTTTTTTGATCATCAACATACGATCCGAGTATGAAATATTTTTTAATAAACGTATAATATTTCTTGTAGTAAAATACCCTTAATTATATGGTATTTTATCCAATGAGATTTTTTAAAAATTTTAAATAATATTTCTTAGATTTCTATGAAAATTTACCGATAGTCTAAATTAAAATTAAATTTACTTATGTTATTATGAAAAATAGAAAACTATAAAAATAATGTTATTATACAAGAAAAAAAATGAGGTATTAAATATGAAACTCATATTTAGAATACGTCATCAATAAATCCTTCTAAATCAGCATCTGATGCTGGTGCTTCTTCACCACGAGGTTTTTCTTTGTATCCATCACTTGATGAACCAAGTATGGATGGAGAACTTACACCTGCTACTACAATTGTTGTTCTTACAGTGCTTGCAAGGTCATCCTGTATTTGTGTACCCCAAATGATGTTTGCTTCTGGGTCCAATTCATCAGCTACTATTTGTACTATTTTCTCAGCTTCGTTTAATGTTAAATCGTTACTTCCACTGATGTTAATAAGTGCGCTTTTAGCATTGGATATGTCTAAGTCAAGTAATGGACTGTTAAGAGCTTCATGTACGGATTCAATAGCCCTGTCGCCAGTATCGGATTCACCCATACCAATCATTGCCATTCCACTATCTTTCATTACACTTTTTATATCTGCAAAGTCTAAACTTACAAGTCCAGGTTTTGTGATTAATTCTGTTATACCTTTTACAGCTCTACCTAATAATTCATCTGAAACCATGAATGCTTTGTTGATTGGTAAACTTGGAGCAACTTCTAAGAGTTTATCGTTAGGTATAACCAGTACTGTATCTGCTGCTGCTTGTAATTTTTCAAGACCTTTTTCAGCGTTTTCTCTTCTTCTTAAACCTTCTGCACTGAATGGCATTGTTACTACGGCTATGGTTAATGCACCGCATTTTTGTGCTATTCTACTGATAACTGGTGCTGAACCCGTACCTGTTCCTCCACCAAGTCCGCAGGTAACGAATACCATGTCTGCTCCATCGATTTGTCTTTTTATTTCTTCTTCACTTTCTTCAGCACTTGCTTCTCCAACATCAGGGATTCCACCTGCACCTAATCCACCACAGGTTTCTTCACCAATTAATATTTTTTCATTGGATTTACAGAAGAATAAATCTTGTGCATCAGTATTTATAGAAATGGTTTCTGCTCCTTCAATACCTATTTCACCAAGACGTGAAATTGTATTGTTTCCTGCTCCACCAGCTCCTATAACATATATTTTTGCTCTGCTTCTATTGATAATATCGACTAATTTTTGATTTACATCGTCTAAATTTGAACTAGCGATATTTGGTCTTTCTGTAGTTTTAGCTTTTGTATCATTTAAGCTGTCTTTAATTAGAGATTTCACTTAACACCCTCACAATAATTATAAATTAATATAACAGTTTTTAATATTTTGGTATTATTTAATTATTTTATAAATAATTACGTTAACACCATCACTAAAAACTATTTTGAATAGTTAATACAATAGATACATATTAAATACAGATAGAACTGCTTTAATTCCCATAATGGACATATATATTAATTTTATACCTATCATTATGATATTATATTGTATAATATTTGTCAATATTAATTATATGATACATAATTATTTTAAAATAATTAATCTTATATTATTATATTTATTTGTTCTTAGAAATATATAAACTTGAGTTAATATAATCTGATATATTCGTATATCTAATATTAAATTTTTTCATTTTTGGATATTCTCTCCAAGATAATAATTATATTTAATATCTTAAATATTTTTTCCATGTGAAAATATTAATTATAGTAATCAAAAAAATTAATAATATACTGTATGGGAAATATTTTTTCCAAATGATTAAAAAGACAATTAAGGATAAGATAAACATGAAAGCATTCTCATTTTTAGACAAAGTCCAAACTGTTACTACCAATACAATGGTTTTAGACAAAGGTTTTGGATACGATTATGTGGAAGACTCATTAAAACTAACGGGAGAATATTTTAATTTATTAAAATTCGGTTGGGGAACATCCATATTATATGAAGAAGAGTTAATCAAGGACAAAAACCAATTATACCAATCATATGACATCAAAACATATACCGGTGGAACTTTATTTGAACTGGCAAACAAGTATGACAAGTTAGATGAATTCTTCGAACAACTTGACAAGCTTGGCTTTGATGCAGTTGAAATATCTGACGGATCTACCACAATAGATGATTCAAAAAGATATGATGCTATAGAAATGGCAAAAGATGCTGGCTTCTACACGTTAAGTGAAATTGGTAAGAAAAATCCTGAAATGGACCACCAGTACTCTACCGAGCAGAGAATAGAATTGATAAACAATGACCTGGAACATGGATCTGATTTGGTCATTATCGAAGGTAGGGAAAGCGGTAAGAATATCGGTATCTATGACGACAAGGGAAATATCAAGAATGATGAACTGGAACTGATTCACAACAGCACAGATGCTGATAAGATAATGTGGGAAGCTCCAAACAAAAACCAACAGGTAGAATTGATATTGAAATTAGGAAATGATGTGAATCTCGGAAACATCAACTTCAATGACATTATCTCCCTTGAAACATTAAGACGTGGACTTAGAGGAGATACTCTCGGTAAATTTTAATACCGTGAAATAACTTTTTTTTATTATTTTTTTTAATGATATCTATGAGATATGAAAGCATTCCCATTACAACGGATTATATTGAAGCCAATGAAGGATATTCAAAACTGATAAATCAGATAATCAAGTACTGTGATGATGGAGACTACGTTGTTATCAGTGAAACACCTATATCCACCGCAGAAGGTAATTTGGTTGATGAGTCAGAGTTTAATCCAGGTCTTATAGCATTTTTCCTGTGTGAAATATGGAGCAAGTACTTATTTGGATATGTTATAAGTCCACTTATTAGGGATAAAAAGCGTACCGTCAATAACCTTAGACATATGCCGGTAGAGGCCAGAAACCATAAGGAGTTTATATATAGAAGATATGGCATGAAATATGCACTCATGCCTACCAGTGAAGCAGGTGTGGATTTAAGCAATGTCACAAAACAGTATGTCTCACCGCTTCCGGACAATCCAGATAATAGTGCTTTTCGGATAAAAAGGATGATTTATGAATCATCAAAAAAAGATGTGCATGTGATGATTATCGATACTGACGCATGCTATGAATTATTAGGTCATAAATATACACTTCTTCCAAAATCTATCAAATGCATAAAAAATAGTACAGGGATATATGGATATTTATTGAAAAGCGTGTCGAAAAAACTAGGACCAACAATACTTGCATCCACGATTGATGAAAAGTGTGATAAACTAATAAGTATTGCATCAATTTGTGAGGAAGTTCAATTAAAAAGTAGTGATGATTTCTTTGATACAGTATATTCAATGCAGGAAAAATTCAACACGGGCAATATCCAGATTACCACAGAGATGCTTCATGAAATTAAGCATATACCAGCCGTAATCTTAAGAATTAAATAACTATTTATATAATTAAACATATATTAATATATTAGTAATATATGTATTACAATATATTTTAATACAGAATAAATTTTAAAGATTCAACTCTACAAATTAAGTATTAAAGCAAATTTTTATACGATTACAAGTAAATACAAAAATTAAAAACAATATTTATAAATTTAATTTTTAACCATAATACAATAATAAAACAAAATGTAGAGAATAAAAGTAATAGTGAGATAAGAGAATGGCTAGAAAAAAAATAGTATATAACTTTGATTATGATTCTAAATTCTTAAATGAACATAATGTAAAAAAATTAGCATATGATCTTACACATGATGCAGATACTAGTGAAAAAATATTAGACTGCTTATTTACTGCTGAAGTAACTGATGAACAAATAGCAGAAGCTACTGGTATTAAATTAAACTTCGTTAGAAAGATATTATACAAATTCTTTGATGCTGGAATATCCAATTACACCAGAGTTAAAGATCCGGAAACCCAATGGTTCACATATTACTGGAAATTTGATTCAAGAAAAGCAGCAAAATTAATAGAACAGGAATATAATAAACATAACGAAGAAATTAAGGAAACATTGGAATATGAAGAAAACAATATGTTCTTTGTATGTCCAAACGGATGCAGATATGCATTTGATGAAGCAAGTGATTTTCAGTTTATATGTCCAAGATGTGATGAAAAACTAGAATATGAAGATAATCAAAACATCATAAACGACATAAAACAATTAAAATCAGCATATATCGTAAATGAAGAATAACCCCCCATACTTACTTATTTTAACTTTTTTATTATCCATAACATTATTTAGGAGTTTAATATGAATAATGCAGACAACATAATAGAATATGCCTATGAAAAATTAGAATGTACAGATTACATAATAGACCACAGCAAAACTGTTTATGAAAGAACAAAGGACATCACAAAATACTATGAAAACGTTGACCTTGACTTGATAAAATGTGGGGCAATGCTGCATGATGTTGGAAGAACAATCACCAACGATATCAGACATGCATATCTTGGAGCTGACTTGCTCAGAGAACTAAACATAGACGAAAAAATATGTAAAATTACAGAAAGACACATAGGTGCTGGAATAGTACCTGAAGAGGCAAAACAGATGAATCTTCCAGATAGAAATTACATACCCGAAACTCTGGAAGAAAAAATTGTGGCACACGCCGACAACCTGGTGCATGGCGTTACAAAGGTAGATTTGGACTTCGTAATAAAAAAATGGACCGATAAAAATATGAATAGGGATTCCATAGAACGTTTAATTAAATTAGATGAAGAATTATTGGGTAGAAAGAAATGAAAAAGATTGTCATATATACAGGTTTATCAATATCGTTTGATGAAGCAAGAAGTATCCTTGAGGCCGAATACAAGGGCCCCATAAAACGGGGTGACCTATCAGACCTACTTGAAAAAGAAGATGACATCGATATCATAGGGATAATCGATGGTCTTTTCCATCAAAGTCCAGCCGTTGCACACAAGGAAATCTTAAAGGCACTCACAAAGGATATCACCGTTGTCGGTGGAGCGAGCATGGGAGCATTAAGGGCATGTGAATTATACCCATATGGTATGATAGGAGTAGGAAACATATTCGAAGACTATAAAAATGGAGTTATCGAATCGGATGATGATGTAGCCGTGAGCTTGGACCCTGAAACATATCAGCAGTTATCAGACTCATGGATAAACATGAAATACAACTTCAACAAGGCATGCCGTGATAACATAATAAGCCAAGATGAAAAAGATGAACTTTTACTTACATCAAAAAACATTTATTATCCTAAACGAAGCTTCGAATATGTTATAAATAAATCAAACATAGATGAAAACAAAAAGAACAATCTGAAAAAATACCTTGAAACAAATAAATTCGACATCAAACACGATGATGCCAAAGCAGTAATTGAATACATTAAAAAACTAGCCGAAGAATAATTTGAAAGAAATGATATACTATATTATTAAAAAAAAGTATTTGATTGAATTAACTTAAACAGTTATTCAATCATTGCACGCATTAAATCACTACTTCTTACAAGCCCAATTGGCTCATCAGACATGTTTAATACTGGAACCTGTTCAATGTTATGTTTTTTAAGCAAATTAGCACATTCCTTAACTGATGTTTTACGTGTTACTGATACCAATTTGTCACCAGAAACATCCTTAACAAGTTTATCTGAGAATTTTAACTTATTTTTAAGAATATACATTACACTTTGACTGTTCCATGTCCATTTATCCCCTTCTGTACTTACTGAACTGTTATGCACAGTTTGTTCTTCTACAACTCTACTTTCGTGGATGAAATCCGTTTCAGTAAGTATACCTGATGCCTTGCTGTCATCATTTAATGCTACGACTGATTTGAAGTTAAAGAAATTGGATATTGAATATGCAACAGGAAGTGGAGTTTTATCCCATACTGTTGGAACATTATGAACCATATACTTTTCAACAGGTTCATTGTTTTCAATTTTCCATAATGCCTTATTTGTAATATCTGATGATGTGACTATACCCACCAGCATATTATCTACTGTAATAGGTATTCTTCTGATATTATTATTAATCATTTTTCTAACAACAGATTTAACATCTTCATCTGGAGCTGCAGTTATAGGATTTCTAGTCATAACCATTGCAACCTGATCTTCATCCGGATTTTTAATTAAATCGGAACGTGTTATAATTCCAGCAAGCTCACCTGTTTGTTTCTTAACAATAGGAACTCCAGATAAGTTTTCTTCCCTTAATATTTCATAAATAGAACTTATTGTACCTGGCACTGATCCTGCTTGAACTTTTTCAGTCATAATTTCGCTTATTTCCATAATTATCGCCTCGTTGTAAGTTATTGATACTTTTCAAATAATGAATGTTTATCCAATTAGTAATTAAATATGAAAATTATTTTTAATAATTACTATTTTGTATAAAGTAATATAAAAGATTATTATCTATATTTAAATTATAAATAATCAATCTAATATTATTTTATTAATAAAATACCTGTTTAAAATCACATGTTTAAAAAAAAATAAAACAAGAAGGTTATACATTACTTTTTAGCTTTTATTACCGTTCTACCGTTCATATATGGTTGTAATACTTCAGGTATTAGTACATCTCCATTTTCTTGCTGATAATTTTCAACAATACAACATATTGTTCTTTCTGTTGCAATAGCTGTACTGTTTAAGGTGTGCAGTGTCTGTGAATCACTAGCCCCCGCTTTTCCTACTCTTGTTTTGGTCTTTCTTGCCTGGTAATCAGTACAATTTGTACATGAAACCAGTTCTCTGTATGCCTTAGAACCTGGGAACCATGCTTCAAGGTCATACTTAATAGCTGCATTATCATTTAATGCAGAGGACACTATTGCAACGATTTGGTATGATAAACCTAACTTTTGATATATCTGTTCGGTTACTTCCAATAGTTTTTCATGTTCTTTACGTGATTCTTCAGGTGCTGAATAGATGAATTGTTCTATTTTTTCAAATTGATGTACACGGAAAATTCCTAATGTGTCTTTTCCATGAGAACCTGCTTCCTTTCTAAAACATGTTGATAATGCACAGTATCTTTTAGGTAACTCTTCGGCATCTATTATTTGATCTCTATGAAGTGCTGCCAATGTCTGCTCTGCAGTTGCTATTAGGAACAAGTCTTCGTTTTCGACCTTATATAATGTTTCTTCAAATTCACCCAGCTCTGATGTTTCCTTAGCGACTTCACTTTTTACAAAGAAAGGAGTTTGTAATGGAGTATATCCCTGACTGGTTAATTCATTTAATGCAAACTGAATTAATGCCAGATTTAAGAAGAGAATATCCTCTTTTAAGTAGTAGAAACGTGAACCTGATACTTGAGCTGCTGTCTGTGTGTCGGCACCGTCGATTATCTCCATGATATCCACATGGTTTAATGGTGTAAAGTCAAATTCCCTTTTTTCACCATATGTTCTGATAATCTTGTTATCGTCTTCAGTATCGGATATTGGTACATTATCATCGATAATATTACCCACCTTATACCTGTATTCATCACGTATACGTTCATATTCGGCTATTTTTGGTTGTAATTCCTTAATGTCATTTGCAACCTGTTTTGATTTTTCAACAACCTCTTGGATATTACCGTCTTTTTTTGCTTGTTTGAATGATTTGGATAATTTATTTTTCTCTGAACGTAAATTGTTTAATGTTTGTAAACCTTCTCTCCATAAATTATCGTATTCAATAACTTTTTCTGCATATTCTGTGCTTCTAAATCGTTTTTTCTCTGATTCAAATACTTTTTCAGGATTTTCCCTGAATATTTTTATATCTAACAATGTATATGCTCCTATGTAATTTTTTATGTTGATTAGAAATCGTCTTTTGTCAATTCGACAAATGAGTCAGATCCCTCTTCTTCTTCGATTATTAAATCCAGTATTTCATCTTCATATGGTTCTTCTGATTTTTTATCGTTGTTGTTTTCAGTAGTTTCTGCCGTGTCCTCTTGTTTTTTAGTACTTTTTGGATTGGATTTTTTAGTAGTTTTAGCATCTTCTTTTTTATTTAATTTATGATATGTTGAATCGATATCACTATCATCTGCGAATAAAACTTCTGGTTCGTCTGCTTTTGCTTCTGAAACTTCTTTGACTTTGATATCTTTAGATTCATCATCCTCAGATGTAGTATCTATAATTATCTCATCTTCAGTTGAGACTTCTTTACTTGGACTGTCTTTTTTAACTGATTTGACTGTTTTTTCACTTTCCTGTTTTGATACTTCAGCACTTTTTTCAACTACTTCCTCGGCAGTTTTTGAGTCTTGATTGAATTTGTCTTCGAGTTTTTCATCAATAACCATAACGGAAGTACTCTCAATTTTTTGTGTTGATTCAGGTTCATCAATCTTATTCTCATCATATACTTCTAATTCATCATCAGCATAAACGTCGGTTCCTGCTAATTTATCGAATAGTCTTGATGGAAAACCTAATATTTTACCGATGAGTACATCAAATACCAATGGTATCCAGAAACATTTCGTTATATTTCTTACAAATGCTGAAAAATATGATATGTATCCTTCTTCATCAGACACGTATAATCCCATAACCATCTTACCAATGGTCTTATTGGTTTTTGCTTCCATTATGGTAAAGTAAGCCAATGTCACTCCTACAGTTACCACATAAGGATAATATGAGGATATTACTGGAATTTTCAGTAAGGATAATGGAACGAATAAAATGTTATTTATTATTGAAATAAATAAGAATACCACTATAAAATCAATTATACATGCGGATAACCTTTTAATAAAGTGTTCCATAGAATTGCCCCCTTAACTTAACATACTCTAGGAACAGGGTCAGCAATTGGAGGTTCTATTAATCTTTCTCCACCTATAACGGTTTCCATGATTACTCTTTTTCCTTCAACAACTTCTCCAATGATTTGAGCATCTTTTCCATATTTGGTTTTTTGTATTGCCTGAAGCACGTCTTCGGCAGTATCTGCTTTTACACCCATCACTATTTTACCTTCATTTGCTACTTCAAATGGGTCGATACCAAGCATGTCTGAGACTGCTTCAACTTCAGGTTTTACAGGAATTCTTTCCTCATCAAGATACATTCCAACGGAAGCCTTTGATGCCATTTCATTTAAGGCGTTTGCTATTCCACCACGTGTTGGATCTTTCATTGCAGTTATTGTACCTACTTTTTTAGCTGCTTCAACCATACTCCATACTGGCGCTACATCGGATTTGAGTTCTGTTTCATAACCGAATCCTTCACGTTTGGACATTATTGCCATTCCATGGTCTCCCACACTACCTGTTATTATTACCTTATCTCCAACTTCAAGTCCGGAATCCCTTACAACTTCATCTTTACGTCCAATTCCAATACCTGCTGTTGTTATAATCATACTGTCTAGTTTATCACTGTCGATTACTTTAGTGTCTCCGGTGATAATTGCAGCATCCACTTCTTCACAGGTTTCATTCATGGATTTGATGATTTTTTCTAAATCTGCTCTTTCAAATCCTTCGCTGATAACCATTGCATTGCTTAATGAGACTGGTTTTACTCCCATTACTGAAATATCGTTTAGTGTTCCTGCAGCTGATATACGACCAATGTCCCCTCCAGGGAAAAATAACGGTTGTACTGTGTGACTATCAATAGTCGTTACTACAACATGATCATCATCAAGTGGTATTGTTGCACTATCATCTAAAGATTCTAATCCTACTCCACCGTTTACACTGGTTTTGGATATATTGCCTAATATGATATCTGATATCATATCTTGCATTACTTCTCCACCAGCTCCATGAACCATGTTTATTTTATCATCATTATATGCCATTAATAAATCCTTCCATTAAATTATATTATATATTAATTATTAGATTTGTTTAAGGTAATATTTTATAATATTCTTTTTGAACATGCAAAAATTTATAATCCTAATTGTAATACTTTCATCAGTAATTGTATTATAATTCAGGGGTGACGACAATTGTCATAGCACAAACAAGCATTTATTAGTAAGAACATAACTTCCCATGCAAAATTATATATA
>ODAJ012186285.1_pt1 | contig 11184 bp, 9 predicted proteins | sample 1539241 | NCBI WGS metagenome assembly ODAJ01 (sample SAMN02144231, study PRJEB22623) | gut metagenome | biome: sheep rumen | host: Ovis aries | place: New Zealand | reverse complement strand
TTTGCATCCATGTGCCGATGGCAGATTGGCATGTAAAACCTGTCTATCTGAATGAGAATGTCTATAAGAATACGTACAAACGTAACCACGAGGGAGACTACCATTGCACGGAACAACAGGTGAGGGCAATGATTCGTGACTCATACGAGGGAGGAAACGACGGAGCTCTGATGGAGCATTACGACATGAATGATGTTGATCCCGACACGCTACGTAGATACCGTACATTGTTTCATTTCAGGAGTGAGGGACATGTATGGAATGAAGTGGATGACAAGACCTTCATGAAGAACCTTGGTGGCTATATCGTTGACCGTGAAACAGGCAAAGAGGGATTGACGATGGCAGGTCTGATGATGTTTGGCAAAGGACTGTCGATACAAGAGCGATTTGCCAACTTCAGGATGGACTACATCGACTTCTGCAATCTGATAGGTGAAGAGCGTTATAGCGACCGACTGACCTACGATGGACGCTGGGAGAACAACTTGTATCAGTTCTTTAGTCGCGTGATTCCCAAAGTGACTTTCGATCTTCCACGTCCATTCCGCATGGAAGGTATTCAGCGAATAGATGACACGCCCCTGCATAAAGCAGTGCGTGAGGCATTTACGAACGCTATTATCCATGCTGATATTATGCTGGAGGCGGGGGTGCTGCGGATTGAGAAGCATGAAGACCGACTGGTTTTCCGCAATCCTGGGTTGCTGATGCTGCCCCTGAAGGACATCTATGAAGGCGGTGTATCAAAAGCCCGTAACCCAAAGATGCAGAATATGCTAAGGATGATTGGCTATGGTGAGAACCTTGGATCTGGCTTCCCGATGATACTTAGTGCTTGGAAAGAGGCTGGTTGGGGTGAGCCTATTTTGGACAACCGCTTGGATGTGGATGAGGTCGCCTTGGTGCTCCCCATTAAAAGAATTGAGGGCAGTGGCCCCAAAAGTGGCCCCAAAAGTGGCCCCAAAAGTGGCCCCAAAAACAGAAAAAGTGACCCCAAAAAGTTGTCGCCGCTGGAACGACTTGATATGATTATAGCTATTATCAAAAATAACCCGCGAATTACTCGTAAGGATATTGAAGATATGCTTGGTGTAGGGCATACTACCATACAAAATGACCTCCGTATTTTGAAAGAACAATATGGTGTACACTACGAAGGGCCTAGCAAAACCGGCAAATGGGTAATTGACAATTAACGATTTGCCTGATAGTTGCCAAGGTAAGAAAAAATGTAAACATTTAGAATTATGATATTTGGAAAGAAGATAAAGGAACTCCGAGAAAAACGTGGGTTGTTGCAGCGACATTTGTGTGCAGTATTAGAGATAGACACTCCGATGTATAGCAAGATTGAACGCGGAGAGAGAAAGGCAAAGCGTAGCCAGATTCCTATCATGGCAAAACTCTTTGAGGTTGACGAAAAGGAACTGCTGATAATATGGTTAGCGGATAAAGTATTGGATGCAGTTGCAGGTGAAGACGATGTAATGTATGAAGCCATCCTCTATGCCCAAACTGAGATTAACTCGTGCAAATAGTTTTGAGTAAACTATCTAAGGGTATCCGCATCATAAAAGATGCCTTAATTGCAGGAAAGATCAAGGTGGAAGATACGTTGAGCCAAAGCCGAAACAATAAGGGATATGCGCCACTCTAGGCATAGAGTATGTAACCCGCATGTAATTGAGAGAGGGGAAATGTTATCGACTATGGCACTTATCTTTGGTGGGAGGGCGAAAAAAATGTAAAAAGACGCAAATAGTCCAAAGAAAGTTTAGGCATTTGCGATTCTTTTGTACCTTTTCAACCAGTAAGAGCGTTCTTTGGATTTGTGTAAAACGTGTAGGAATATGTAAGCCCTCTCGTTTCCAAAGTGTCACCTATTCTTGTTTGTCTTATGGGTAACGCGCTGATTTCCAAAAAGAATTTAAGAACAGAATCGTTTACGAACGTTTTTCCTGCTATTTTTTTTCGGTGGTTTCTAAGTCTTTTTCGCTACTTTTGCGTCATAAAGGTAAAAGGACAGAACAGAATGAGATTTTTTAGCCTCAACAGACACGATAAAACCGACGAATGGCAACGGCTGATGGCCTCCGAGCGGCAGCAAATGGTGCAGTATGCCTGCTACCGACTGGGCAACCGCGAGGATGCCGAGGACGCTGTGCAAGATTTGTTCACAAAAATCATCCATCAGAGAAACACGGCTGCAGACATGGCACCACCCACGGCCAGCACCGGCCTATGGCCGAAAAACGTGGCCAACCCGACGGCCTATCTCTACCGCTCGCTGGCCAACCTCTGCACCAGTCGGCTGCGCAGCGCCAACAGAATGTCCACCGTGCCGATAGACGGCCAGGCGGAGCCAGCCGACAGCAGTGACCCGGACTTCGAGCAGGAGTACCGCCGCATCAGCCGTTTATTAGACAGCATCCCCGACGAACAGGCCGAAGTAATCCGACTCAGGTTCTACGGCGACAAAAGTTTCGCCGAAATTGCCGACATGCTGGGTGTGCCGCTCACCACAGCCAAATCGAGGTTCGTCTATGGACTAGAGAAAATCAGACGAGGGATGCGCGCCCCTCAGCACGTTTAACCACTGAAAAAGAAGTAGAAAAATGGATTGCAAGGATTTCAGAAACATAGTGGCCGACCTCTTCGACAAGGAGGTGGACCCGCAGACCCAATGGTTGTGCGAACAGCATGCCGCCGAATGCGAGGCATGCAGGGCTTACTTGGACGAACTCAAGCAGACAGCCAACCTGCTGCGACCCAAGCACTCGCCCGTCAGCATGCAAGGCGACGAAGAAGCAACAACGCACGGACGAAAGGCCAAAGTGCGCCCCATGGGCCACGCATGGAGCCGCCAAGCCGCCATGTTCGTGGGCATATTGTTCACGGCGGGCATGGCCTTTGCCGCCATCCACATGGTGCGCCAGCTGAACCAGGCCAAACAGCCCACCACCGTCAGCACCACGGCAACCGCCCCCAATGGCAAGGCCGCACAGGCAGCCCCCGCCGACACCATGGGCGGCGACAACACGGACATCGGCCAAGCGGTGGTGTTCGAGAATGCGCCGTTGGAGCAGATTCTCGACGCCATGGCCGCCCACTACGGGGCCAACGTAGAGTTCCGCAATGCCGACGCGCGCCAGTTGCGCTTTCACTTCGTATGGAGCAAGACAGAGCCGCTGCAGCGGCAAGTGGAGCGGCTCGATATGTTTGAGAGTCTGCACATTAGCACGAATGGTAAAACCATCATTGTGGAGTGATTGACCATGAAAAGAATCGTTTTTTCCTTCGTGCTTTGCCTCTGTGCGCTGACCCTGCAAGCCCAGCGCGTCAGCGGCCAATTCAACGACGTTTCGATGGCCGACGCTCTGCAACAACTGAGCAGCCAGACCGACGACTACGTGGTCAGTTTCCTCTACAACGACCTAGAAGACTTCCGCGTCACCACCAGCATACGACGCAAGCCGCTGCCCGACGCCATCCGCCAGCTCATTGGCTTCTACCCCATCCGCATGACCGTGGCCGAGGGAGAGATTGTGGTGGAATGCACCCACAAGACCGACCGCCACCTCAGGGGAACCATCGTTGACGAACACGACCAGCCCGTGGCCTACGCCAATATCGCCCTGCTTCATCCCGCAGACTCGACTGTGCTCTGCGGAGGCGTGAGCAACGAGAGTGGCGTGTTCGTCATTCCCGTGGAACAGCCCACGGTCATTGCCCGCATCACCTACGTAGGCTATCAGACCGTGTGGCGACTGTGCAGCAGCGAGCAGGTGGGCACCATCCGTCTGAAGCCCGAAACCATGACCATCGGCGGCGTGGTGGTGAAGGGCAACCGCCGCATCATCAAACACGAAACCGACCGCCTGCAATACATTGTTGCAGCCGACGAGTTTGCCCGTGGGCTCACCGCACAGGAACTCATGCGGCGTGTGCCGCTGCTGGAAATCAAGGGCGACGACGTGGCCATGGTGGGCAAGAGCAGCACCCACTTCCTGCTGAACGGCCGCGAATTGCCCGACAACATGCTGAAGTCCAAACTGAGCACCCTCCGCTCGGAAGACATCGAGCGCATCGAGGTCATCAGCATTCCGCCCTCGAAATACAAGGCCGAGCCCAATGCCGGCTATGTGAACATTGTGCTCCACCGCGACCAAACACTCGGCGTGAACGGTTCCATTGGCGGCAGCGCGATTTTCAAGGAGCGCACCAGCACCGTGCTCACCCCGACGGTGAACTATGCCAACAAACGGCTCGACGTTTCGTTTTCGGGCATGATCGACCTGGCCCGCGGACGCAACGACCGATCGTGGGAGACCGTCTTTGCCGACCACTCGAAGACGTCGGAATCGGTAAACCGCTTCGACTGGACGTGGGGCAACGCCAACCTGCTGGCCAAATACCAGCTCAGCCAGCGATGGACGGTGGGCTTTCTGGGCAGCGCCTCAACCATGAAGTCAAACATCGACGTGCAAGACATCACCCTGGAGCGCGACGTGCGCACCACCACCGACACCCATTCGCCCGACGACAAGAGCTACAGCCTGGCGGGCGAGGTGTTTGCCGACTTCCTGATTGACCCGAAGGGCAAAATGCTGACGCTCACCTACGACTATCTGAACAACTACCAACAGCAGGACCAGCGGCTGGTGGCCGTCACCGAGCAACCCACCGCGGACACCCAGCAGCCAAACGCCACAATCCTGAACATGCTGAACACGGGCGACAGCCGCTACCGCATCGACGGCGTGAAGGCCGACGCCATGCTGAGCTATCCATGGGCCAACGTCGAAACGGGAGCTGCCTACACAAACATCAGCAACCGCTCTAAGCTCGACATTTTCAGCGATGCCACCGGCGTGTGGAAAAAGACGGACGGCCAGTCGAACCACTTCGACTACAAAGAGCGCACAGCGGCGGCCTACGTGTCGGCCCAGCGCGACTTTAGCGGCAAGTTTTCGGCCAAGGCCGGCCTGCGCATCGAAAAGACGTGGACCGAGGGAACACTCGTCGAGAACGACCAAACCAACCGCAACCACTACCTCTACCTCTTCCCCACCCTGCACCTGCGGTGGAAACCGTCGGACAAGGCCAACCTCGGACTGGCCTACACGAAAGGCATCAGCCGACCGGACTTCAACGACCTGAATCCCTTCCGCTACTACCAGACACCCACCAGCTACGTCAGCGGCAACCCATTTCTGGCGCCGGGACTGACCGACAACGTGGAAGTGAACTTCAGCGACGGGCGCGGACTCTATGCCGTGCTCTACGAGAGCCACCAGCGCGACGCTGCCGGAATGCCCATGCTCTTTACCGCCGACGGCATGCAGAGCAGCGTGGCCGACAACTGCTTCTCCACCGACAAGGCGGGCTTGTACGTGGAGTGGCGCCGCAACCTGCTGAGCTGGTGGAACGTCCGGGTGGGCGCCGAGGCGTTCTACGCGCAGAGCCACGTCACCAAACCGTCGTCAAACCTGCAAGACGAACACCAGTGGAGCGGAAAAGCCGAACTGAACACCGACTGGTTTCTGAACCACAGCCACACGCTGATGCTCAATGCCTACTACACGCACCAATTGCCGCAGGTTGACATCTACGGACGCTACGAAAAGAGCTATGTGTTCTGCGGGGCCAAGCTGAGCTATCGGCTGCTGAACGACCGGCTGCTGCTTTCGCTCGCGGTGAGCGACCCTTTCCACCAGAACTTCACGCGCTCTACGAACCATTACAACGGCTACACGGTTCACTTCAGAAACGACGCGCGTGTGCAAAACGTGAATATCTACGTGCGCTACTCCTTCGGAGGCAGCAAGGTGCGCCGCAGCTACCGCCAGTCGAAGAATACCGACGCTTCGCGAGCAGCCGCGCGGTAAGAAGCGCCTGCCCGTAGCCTTTCAAAAACAAATAAAAACCAATACGGACAAGGAAAAACATTTTTTTATTTGTTAAGACATGACGGTTTTTGTTGGTTTTATTTGTTTTGATTGGTTTTTGAAAGGCGCTTCGTGCTAAACAAGCAAACTGTAAAAAGCAATTCATCACAAAAGCGTACTTGGTGATACGACCAGCGGATGATCATAAAAAAAGGTGTGCCACCCGAAAAAACGGATGGCACACCTTTTTTATGTTATTCTGTGTGTTTTATGTGATTCCGTGTGATAAAACACACGCAGAACGCGTTTTACTTGTCAAACTTGAAGTAGTTCTTGGCGTTGTTGTAGCTGATGTCCTCCACCATGCGATAGAGGCTGTCGAGGTCGTTGGGCAGCAGCCCCTTCTCCACGTCGTTGCCGAGCAGGTTGCAGAGCAGACGGCGGAAGTATTCGTGGCGCGGATAGCTGAGGAACGAGCGCGAGTCGGTGAGCATGCCGACGAAACGGCTGAGCAGACCGAGCACCGACAGGGCGTTCATCTGGCGTGTCATGCCGTCGAGCTGGTCGTTGAACCACCAGCCTGAGCCAAACTGAATCTTGCCGGGGCACGAACCGTCCTGGAAGTTGCCGAGCATGGTGGCGATGACCTCGTTGGCGCAGGGATTGAGCGTATAGAGGATGGTGCGCGTGAGTTTCTTCTTCATGTTGAGCTTGTTGAGGAAACGGCTCATGGCACGGGCGGTGTTGAACTCGCCGATGCTGTCGAAGCCCGTGTCGGGACCCAGTTGGTTGTACATCAGCGTGTTATTGTCGCGGATGGCTCCGTAGTGGAACTGCTGTGTCCAGTCGCTCTCGGCATCCATCTCGGCCATCACGGTGAGGAAGCAGTTCTTGTATTGGCGCGTCTCCAACTCCGAGAGCTGGATGCCGCGGAGGGCCTTGCTGAAGATGGTTTCAATCTGAGAGTCGGTGTATTCCTCGTCGTAGAACTCCTCGATGCCGTGGTCGGACAGACGGCAGCCGTTCTCATGGAAGAAGTCGTGGCGCTTCTGCAGCGCATCCACCATGTCCTTGAACGAAGCAATATCCACACCGCTCACCTCGCTGAGCTGCTTCACGTAGTCGGCAAACTCGGGTTTCTCAATATTCATGGCCTTGTCGGGACGCCAAGCGGGAATCATCTTGATTTCAAAACCGCTCTCACGGGTCTGCTTGTGGTAGCGCAGGTCGTCAACGGGGTCGTCGGTGGTGCAGACGGTCTCCACGTTGTAGCGACGCATGAATCCACGGGCCGTATATCCGGGCTGCTGCAGTTTCTCGTTGCACTCGTCGAAAATCTCGCGGGCCGTCTTGGGACTGAGCAGTTTGTCTATGCCGAAAGCGGTTTTCAGTTCAAGGTGCGTCCAGTGGTAGAGCGGGTTGCGGAAAGTGTAGGGAACGGTTTCGGCCCATTTCTCGAATTTCTCCCAGTCAGAGGTGTCCTTGCCGGTGCAGAATCGCTCGTCCACGCCGTTGGTGCGCATGGCGCGCCACTTGTAGTGGTCGCCGCCAAGCCACAGTTCAGTAATGCTCTTGAACTTGTGGTCGTTGGCCACCATTTCGGGAATGAGATGGCAATGATAGTCGATGATGGGCATTTTGGCCGCATGGTTGTGATACAAATCCTGCGCAGTGGAGGTTTCGAGCAGGAAGTTTTCGTCCATGAACTGTTTCATTTTCGTTTTAGGTTTTTAAGTGTGTTTATTGAATTTGTAACTTTACGCTTTTTAAAGGCATACAAAGATAGCATTTTTTTTGGTACTAACCGAATTTTGCCGTATATTTGTGGCGGAAATCTACGCAAACGATGTCGTTAAGAATTAAGTCTAACTGTCTATTTGTCTAAATGTCTAATTGTCTAAATGTCTAACTGTCTAAAATATGAAAAACAAAGTTCTGCTGATTTATACGGGTGGCACCATCGGCATGGGGCGCAACCCACAGACCGGCGCGCTGGAGCCGCTCGACTTCAACCACCTGAGAGAGCAGGTCTATGAGTTCGCATTCATCAAGACGGGCATCGACGTCTATCAGTTCAGCACACCCATCGACTCGAGCGACATGGATCCGCGCGCGTGGGCCATGCTCGTGCGCATCATTGCCGAACGCTACGACGACTACGACGGATTCGTCATCCTGCACGGCACGGACACCATGGCCTACACGGCCTCGGCGCTGTCGTTCATGCTCGAAAACCTCACCAAGCCCGTCATCCTCACCGGCAGCCAGTTGCCCATCGGCCAGCTGCGCACCGACGGCAAGGAGAATCTCATCACCAGCATCGAACTGGCCGCTGCCTACAACGACGACGGTCTGCCGCGCGTGCCCGAAGTGTGCATCTACTTCAGCGGAAACCTGCTGCGCGGAAACCGCAGCACCAAGCAGAACGCCGAGGGGTTCAGCGCATTCGAGTCGTTCAACTACCCTCACCTGTGCGACGCCGGCGTCAACTTCACCTATCACGACCACCACATCCTGCGCCCCGACTATTCGCGCCCCATGGTTCCCCACTACGACATGAATCCCAACGTGGTGGTGTTCTCATTTTTCCCCGGCATCCAGGAGAACATCGTGCGCCATGTGCTCGATGCTCCCGAACTGCGCGGCATCGTAATGCGTTCTTACGGCAGCGGCAACGCGCCTCAGCAGCCGTGGGTGATGGAGCTGCTCCGCGAGGCATGCCAGCGGGGCGTGACCATCGTCAACATCAGCCAGTGCGTGGCGGGCTGCGTGGAGATGAACCGCTACGACGCGGGCTACCACCTGAAGAAGGCGGGAGTCATCAGTGGCTACGACGGAACGGTGGAGAGTGCCGTAACGAAGCTGATGTACCTGCAGGCGCGCTACGACAACCCTGCCACCATCCGCCAGATGATGAACCGCTCCATAGCGGGCGAAATCACGGTGTAGCGATGAGTTAGGAGTTAGAAATAAGGAGTTATGAGATAGAAATTAGGAGTTAGGAGTTTCCCGTATCATCGAGAAACTCCTAACTCTCGAACTAGTCTGCAAATAGCTTTGTAGGAGGCGACGTGTCCTCACGTCGCACGTGAACCTCATGTCACGTGAGGACACGTGACCTCCTACATCGTAGCAACTTATTTTTCGTTCAACTTCATAACCCGTACTTTTCTTCAAGGTATTCATCTACAAACTGGCGCGGGGATATTAAAAATTCTAATACTCATTATGCGGTGGATTGCAAATCCACCGAACACCCGGCGCAACGGGAATTGCAAATCCACCGAACAACCGGCGCAACGGAAGCAGATTTTATAAAACTGCTGCGATTTTACGAATCTGCTCTAAACGATTCATAAACGACTTGTCTTGCTTCGCCTTCTGCAAATTATAATCGGCCTGCAAGCCTATCCAAATGGAAGCAGGTGTGCCAAGAGCGGCTTCCAAAAGCAGAGCACATTCGGTCGTAACGGGCCGCTTGCCATTGAGAATCTCGTTGAAAACGGTGTACGAAACGCCCATCTGCCGTGCCAATTCTTTCTGCGTTATGCCACGAGCAGCAATTTCGTCCTTTATCATCTCCCCCGGATGTATCAGCATCGACGACATCATGTCATTTGCCTTTCGCATTCCAGTATTATTCCCCATCTTATCCATTTTTATTTACTTATAATGATTCGACAAATCCATAATATTACAAATAACAGCAACAGGTTCCTCATCTGTCTCCATCAAAGTGAATTCAACTCGATACTGGTCATTAGCCCTGACCGAGAACCGGCCTTCCTTGTCGCCATGTAACGCCTCAAAATGGAGAGATTTGAAAGGATACAAATCTTCCTTGCGCTTGGCCTGAATCAGGAACTTCACGGCCTTCTGATAGCCTTTCACCACCTGAGGCTGAAATCTGAGTTTCTTCAGCCCAGTATCACCCTTAGTATAAAGGTTTTCCAGATATTCCTCGTTGAATGTTACAACCATGCCATTATTCGCTTATCGGATGCAAAAATAAGCAAAATGAAGGAAATTCGCAAATAATCGAATTGTTTTTCAATAAAATTATTTATAGTTAAGCACCTTGTTGCTGAAAATCCCCGACTCCAACAAGTGAAGCCGGGGATGAATTCGGAATGAAAAAACAAAAACATCCTACCTTTGGGGGAGGTTTGGAGGAGGGGCTCTTTGTCCCCATGTTCGGTGTTTTTTCACTGTCGTTCAACAACACGACCTAATCCCCCGCATATTCTATACGCTGTTTCGGAGAAACTCCTAACTCTCTAACTAGTCTGCAAATAGCTTTGTAGGAGGCGACGTGTCCTCACGTCGCACTAGAACTCTTATGTCACGTGAGGACACGTGACCTCCTACATCGTAGCAACTCATTTTCCGCATGTCAATAACAAGCGAGTTGTAAAAAGAATTAGGAGTCTCCCGCATCATCGAGAAACTCCTAACTCTTAACTCCTAACTCTCAATAGTTTTCAGCCTTGATTTGGAAGTAAGACTGCGGATGGTCGCATACGGGACACACCTCGGGGGCTTGCTTGCCAATGACAATGTGGCCGCAGTTGGCGCACTGCCAGATGACGTCGCCGTCCTTGGAGAACACACACTTGTCCTGGATGTTCTTCAGCAGCTTGCGGTAGCGCTCCTCGTGGTGCTTCTCGATGGCTCCCACGCCTCGGAACTTCTCGGCAATCTCGGGGAATCCCTCCTCGTCGGCCTCGCGGGCCATGCGGTCGTACATGTCGGTCCACTCGAAGTTCTCGCCTGCAGCGGCTGCCTCGAGGTTCTTCTCGGTGCTGTCAATGCCGCCGTTCAACAGTTTGAACCACATTTTGGCATGTTCTTTCTCGTTAGCTGCGGTTTCCTCGAAGATGGCTGCTATCTGCACAAATCCGTCTTTCTTGGCTTTCGATGCCCAGTAAGAATACTTGTTGCGCGCCATCGACTCGCCTGCAAAGGCTTCTTGCAGGTTTTTCTCAGTTTTTGTTCCTTTCAGTTCTTTCATAATGTTTATGGTATTTAAAAAAATTATTATCAATTGTCCATTGTCAAACTAAACAATGATGCGCGTCTTGTGGTAATTGTCGCGAAACTCAGTGGGCGAACATCCTTTCTTGCGCTTGAAGATGCGGTTGAAATTGCTCAGGTTGTTGAAACCGCAACTGAAACTGATTTCCGAAATGCTGCGCGACGTGTCAACGAGCATTCGGGCGGCATAGCCCAGGCGCATGTCGATGATGTAGTCGGTGAGGTTGCGTCCGGTGTGCAACTTGAAGAACCGGCTGAA
>ODAJ012066257.1_pt1 | contig 11184 bp, 10 predicted proteins | sample 1539241 | NCBI WGS metagenome assembly ODAJ01 (sample SAMN02144231, study PRJEB22623) | gut metagenome | biome: sheep rumen | host: Ovis aries | place: New Zealand | reverse complement strand
CACATCCGTGGCGTCCGCCTCCACTTCCTGCCCGAAAGCAGCAAGGGCAAGCCCGAGCTCTACCAGGACATCAAGTACGAGAAAGTGAATACACAGGAATAGTGACGTAAGTTTTTCTGACTTTATTTGGCAATTACAATTATTCTTCTTATCTTTGCGGAAAAATCAACGGTGTGTGAAATCCCTAATTAGCCTACAAGGCATGAAGAATGAAAGACAAAAAATATATTCCCCAACCTATTGACATCAGTAATGTCAAACTGCCCAAAGAACTTGAACAGTTAGCAGGACTCATATCGGAGAACGTTCACGAAGTATGGGCAGCGACCCGTATTACACAGGGATGGAAGTATGGTGAACAACGTAACGATGAACTTAAAACACATCCGTGTCTTGTACCATACGAAGAACTTTCAGAAGAAGAAAAGAAGTACGATTACAACACATCCATCGGTACGCTAAAGCTGATTATAAAACTCGGATTCAAAATTTCAAAATAGAGAAAGATGAACATTACGAATCATTATCTTTGGTTTCACAGGAAATTAACAAATATATGGATATATTTTGCTATTGTGGGCCTATTTGCTGCATTAGTGTTAGGCATTATTGCTATTATATCATATTATGCGCCAAATAAAGACACATTCATATTCCACGCATATTATTTCTTTGGAGTTAGTCCTGCAGAGTCCCCCCACGAACAGGTAGTTTTATATCTTTTTATAGCACTTTTAGGTATCATTTTCTTTAACGGACTGCTTATTACAGCTTTTTCGAGTGGTGTTGAACGATATGTTGAAAGAATCCGTGATGGGAGAAAACGATTTTCTCTTAAACATCATTATGTAATGATAGGTTTTAACCATTATTCTTCAAGTATCATAGATCGCATTCTGGAAGACAAGCATGGTTGTTCCAAATTAGTCATATTAACATCAAAAGAGATTGAGGCTGTACGTTCTAAACTTCGGGCATCATTGCCTGAGGAAAAAGACAATCAGGTGATTCTATATGCTGGTGACGGAAACACAGACAAACATGTAAGCAAACTGAATATTGACAAGGCAAAAGCTGTATATATTATGGTGGAAGGTAATGAATGGGAAAACCAATATACCCAAAGTATGACCATACTGAAAAAAATTAGTCACTATGTCAGTCATCATCCATCAAAATATAACAGTCTATTACCCGTTTATTTGTTTATCAATGACACATCATCGTATAATCTTGTTCAACGTCTGAATCTTCCGTTGGTTAATTTAGGTTATCAAGGAGAAGGAGATGGACAATTCCAACAAAGAATAGACTTACATGTTTTCAATTTCTATGAGAACTGGGCCCGTTTGTTATGGAGCTATTCTGGAAGGAAAAAGAACGGGAGGTATGTATATGACTCCCTTGATTTCGAGCCGATTGAAGGAACAAATAAATATGTCCACCTAACCATTGTAGGTTTCAACAGCATGGGACGTGCACTACTTTTAGAAGCCTTACGTATATGCCACTACCCCAATTTTGACGAAAAAACAGGTGAGAATAGTACGATGATTACCATTATAGATCCTGATGTAGAAAAACTGAAAGAACAATGGAAATCACAATTCCCCTATCTCAACCAAATAAAAGATATTTGTATAGATTTCATTCCACATACCGTAGATAATGACGAAGTACGGACAAAGCTCAAGGAGTGGAGTCGTGATACCCGTCAGATGCTTACCATTGCAATATGTCTGTCAGACCCAGATTCAGCAATCACTTCAGCCCTTACTTTGCCTGAGGAGATGTTCTATATTTACAATCACTTGAAACTCAAGTCAAACGATATCAACAACACTAATGGAAAGCTATCCGTTGTGAGCAATCCGACAAGACCACGCATTCTAGTCAGACAACATGTAAAAGATTCCATTTCGGATATTCTTTTATTCAATGACACAGCATATAAAAACGTCAAATTGTTCGGAACTTTCCTTAATGGATTTGACGAGTCTCTGCTTGACGATGATCTCTCCATCTGTGTCAATGGTGTATATTCTGACGCTGATTGCTCAAGAATTCTTTTAGACGAAAGTGACATCGAACAGAAGACAAAAGACATTCCTTACGAAAGCAAGTTTGACGAATGGAAGAAAAAATGGTTGGCTTACGAGCAAACGCCAGAATCATTTAAAATGGCAACAAGATATCAAACAGACCATTACAGGATTTTACTGCCAATCTTAGAGAGAGCCCATGATAATAGTGATGAGGATTTAAAAGCCCTCATAGACGCCCTAGCCTCTACAGAGCATCGCAGATGGATTGCAGAAAGGACTCTCGCCGGGTGGCGGCAAGCCAAGGAAGGGGAGAAAAGAATTGACTCTTTGAAAATTCATACATGTATAACATCTCATTCCAAATTACCTAAGGACGAACTCATAAAAGACAGGAATGTCGTAGAATTCGCCCCTGTTTTAGTTGAATTTGTTAATAAACACAAGAATAAAATTGAAAATTAACGCATAAGGAATATGGATGAACGTGAACAAGCCATACTTAGATGGATAGAAAGATAGAAAAATAAGCTATTCTGTTTATGAGCCAGCAACAATTCAAATACTTTGCCTTTATCAGTTATAACTCCAAGGATACAGAGTGGGGCAAGCAGGTACAAAAGAAATTAGAGCACTACCGCATGCCGGCAACGCTCTGTAGCGAAAATGGATGGGAGCGTACGCCTATAAAGCCAGTGTTCTTTGCACCCACGGACATCCAGCCTGGAGGACTGACAGAAGAACTACAGGAACGCTTACGGGCATCAAGGAATCTGATAGTCATCTGCTCGCCCCATTCCGCTAAGTCGGAATGGGTTGGCAAGGAAATCGAGTTCTTCCATAAATTGGGTCGCACTAAGCAGATACACTTCTTTATCGTCGATGGTCAGCCTCATAGTGGCAATCCTGAAACAGAATGTATCAACCCCATCATCGAAACCCTTGGATTACCAGAAATCCTTGGGGCCAACATCCACGAAAAAATATACCGCTGGCCGTGGATGAATAAAGAACGGGCTTACGTTCAGCTCATCTCAAAGTTGCTTGGTGTGGAGTTCGATGCCATCTGGCAACGGCATAAGCGTCTGCTCATTCAGAAGATGACGGCATGGACAATAGGTATCCTTGCTGTGTTAGCAGCACTTATCGGTGTATGGTTGACCAATCAGCCTCTTGATGTGGAGGTGCGACTGAATGAAACGTCTATCCACAACGACAATTTGCCGTCTCTGAAAGATGCCATTATCACGATGACATTAGACAATGAAAACAAAACCGACACCGTCCACTCTATCGAAAGCGGTATCACTTTCACCAACATACCTCATCGGTTTATTAATAAAGAAGTGCGCATAACGATAGATTGTATGAATTTCTTGCCCGTTGACACTACTATTCTGCTTACAAACAGCATGTGCATTGATATCCGTCGTAATCCAACTGTTTATGGTGATGTTCATTTCAAAGTGTGGGATGTCAATAAAGAGCAGGGCGTTCGTGACGTAAAGATTGAGATCGAAGGCTATCACGCCCTATCTGATGCCAACGGCGATGTTCGTCTCTTCATTCCTCTCGCCCAGCAGAAGAGTGCTTATCCCATTGTCTCATCCGTTCCTTTGGAACATGATACCATCAGTCTCCCTTGCGGACCTGATGACGTGGTGATAGTCAAATAAACACAAATAAATTTGGTATTTTACTCACTTCTTTGTATCTTTGCATCTTAATAGCAAGATATGACATCAAATACTTGAAGTAAAACAATTAATGGCACAAAAATACGAGATATTTCTCAGCGATGTTATGACCTCTGTCCAATTCAGCCCCGACGGCAAACATATCGCCATGACAGGATGGAATTTTTCAAGGATTATTGACTTCCCATCCATATGGCAGTTGGTAAAGGAGAACCGTGAGCGCTTCAAAGACCGTCCTCTGACAAAAGAGGAACGACGGAAGTATTATTTGGATTGAAATGTAAAATACCATAATATATGGCACAAGAGAAAGAATACTCCAAAGTTTTTGGTGATGTCCATTTCAAAGTGCGGGATGTCAATAGTGTATCCCATTGTGTCATCCGTTCTTTTGGAACAGGATACTATCAGTATCACTTGCGGACCAGATGTCGTAGTGATTGTAAAATAATATTGTGATATAATGATTCATGTAATTAAGAATTCAATTTACGTTATTCGCAACATGCTGTGCGTAATGCTCTTTTGGAGTATAACAATAAGTTTAGAAGGGCAGACAATGCAGCAAGGTCGTGTCAAGACTTTGGGGCGTCCACAAAAACCTGGCAAAGGATTGTCAGATGTAGTCATTAATATTGCTGAGGTGCCAAATGACATCAAAAGCAATCATCAAGGTGAATTTTCATTTTATCCAAAGGGCAAAAAATATATGATGTCACGCATCAGGAAAAACAACTACCAATTAATAGACCAGTCGATGATTGGAAGGCTGTTTCCTTTCTCAGCAGACGTGCCATTAGAAATTGTCATGGTGTCAAGTCAGGATTTGATGAACGACAAACAGCGCATTGAAGACAAAGCTTATGAAAGAGCAGAACGAAACTATAAAAAGAAGATTGCAGATTTGGAACTGCAACTCAAACAACACTTCATTAGTAGTACTGAGGCCGAGAAAGTACGTATTCGTATCGGTGAGAATTATCAACGCTACCTAAATCTAATAGGACAAATGGCCGAACGATATGCCACGACGGATTATGACGGCATTAGCAATACAAATAAGCGCATCATGCAGTGCATTGAAGACGGAGAGCTGGAGCTTGCCGATTCATTACTCAATAGCAAAGGAGATTTTAAACAGCGTGAAGCAGAATTGTTAGCACAAGAACAGATTACCAAGGAAGCAGAGGAATTTGCCAATCAGTCAAGGAAAGTGCTTGATCTGCAACGAAATGACTTAGCACAGGACTATTTTAACAAACATTCCATTATGATGGGAAACTATCAAAACGACTCTGCTGCCTACTATATGGAACGTCGCTCTATGCTTGATACCACCAACGTTGAATGGATGATAGAAGCTGGCTTGTTTGTCAACGACTATCTGGCAGACTATGGGCGTGCTATCCGTCATTATCGTCATGCGAAATCCATCGCAACAGAACTGTATGGAGAAAATAATATCGCAGTTGCCCGTTGTGACATCCTTATTGGTAAATCATTGATGGAGCAGGGCCGTTATTCAAGGGCGATGGACAGTTTCTTTAAGGCAAAAGTCATATTAGAGTCAATGCCCCAACAAGGACTGTCAGATTTAGCTGACTGTTATGCTCAGATTGCCCTTGTGTATTCACATATGGAAGAGCCCCCATACATGAATGCTACAAAGTCTATTAAACGAGCTGTAGAGTTAGTCCGCACAGAATATGGCGACCAGAGCATTCCTTATGCAAATATCCTGACATTAAAAGCATCGATGCCTCCTGACATGTTCGATACAGACAGATTAGGTGGCCTGTATAAAGCTCAACAAATATATGAGGCACATCAAGGCAATAGTAAGGCAGCAATTGCGAGGATCCATTACAACATCGGCATCGCGCAGTCTGGTCGGGAATTTGAAAAGGGACGTGAATCCATCCAGAAAGCCCTTGACATTTGGAAGCAACTGTTTGGCGAACATCATCCATACGTATCTTACGCGTATGCGGCCTTGGCAGACAGTTACATGAAACAGAAAGAATATCAGCAAGCGGATAAATATTATAATATGGCGTTAGACAATCAAAAGACCATTTTTGGAGAATCGCATCCCTTTATCGCCGACTGTCATCTGAAATTAGGCCATCTTTACCGCAGACAGGGCAACTATGGTCAGGCTGCCCATTATGCCATGAAGTCGCTTGATGTTACACTTCAGTTTGACGAATACCAAGAGCGTCTGGTTATCAGTCTTTTGCAAAGCATCGATTCATGGTTGAATACAATGAAGGTCATAAAACATTCAGATGATGAACTCAGACAATTATATTCTGAATTTGGCCGTCTGCGCCAAATGCAGGGAACTAGCTCCAGTAAAAAAATAAGATTAAAAAAAATCAATATATGAAACCAATTTTTCTCTTAATACTTGCAGTAGCATTTTCCTTTACCGCGTTAGCAAAGAAAGACAAAGTGGTACCATTTACTTTTTATGGTTCCAAATGGTCTGTCCGTATATCAGATAACTTGAAGTCAGCAAAGTTGGACACTACAGATATTGTTGCTTTTGATTCACTTAAAATAGCAACTCTTCTTCAGTGTACATTAGATGACTGTATGGCACTAAAGAAAGAGAAACGGCTAAACGATTGGGCTTACCTATGCATGTTAGATAGCGTGTCATCAGCTTGTTTAGGCAAGGGTAGTAAGACTACTATCATGAAAGGCTTTTTGTTCTCTCTGTCTGGCTACAAAGTCAAATTTGCAATAGATGATAAGCGTGAGATTCATTTTCTTTTCGGAAGCAAGAATTTCATCTATAATTACACTTATTTTTCAATAGATGGAGAATATTATTACATAGAAAATCATATCAGCTCATCTATGCGTATTAAAACATTTAAAACAACCGGCAAGTCGCTTTCATTAGACATGCGAGAATTGCCACTACTTGATTTGAAGAAGAGCAAGCCCAGGACTATTAAGACAGCTATAAAACAACCCCCACTTTCCGTCACGGTTAGCGTCAATCTGAATCTTATGCATTTCTTTTCACAGTACCCAAGTTCTATGAAGAACTATGATTTTATGACTCGTTGGTCGATGATGGCTAATACACCCTTAGATGACTATGTGACACAACAGATTTATCCTGTTCTGAAGAAGCAACTACAAGGTTTGTCACAATTAGAGGCCGCTCAGCGACTGCTATGGTGGATACAGGGACGTGTTGATATAGAAGAAAGCAATCCCAAACAAAATTGTTTCCTTTATGCCTACGATGAAGACGTTTGGGGACACGATAGAGCTTTCTATACTGAAGAAACGTTGTTCTATCCGTATTGTGATAGTGAAGACAGGGTTATACTTCTGTCTCGTTTGATTCGTGATTTATTAGGTCTAGAGGTTGTAATTCTATATTTCCCTAACCATTTGTCTTTGGCAATCCATTTTGACGAAGAGGTAGAAGGAGCCAGCGTCATCTACAATAGTGATCGCTTCGTTATAGCTGATCCAACCTATATCGGTTCGATAATTGGAGAGACTATGCCTACGTTTGACAACGAAGATCCTGAAAGAATGATATTATTATACAAATAATATAGATTGGTTTTGAACTCTATTATGGTATTCCCATGTTTCTTTTGAGTTTTGCAAGGTTTTGCTTTAGCTCAAGAGTTTGAGGGTGCTCTGCCCCCTGTTGAGTTTCTAAGATTGGAAGGGCTTTTTCCCAACACTCCAATGCTTTATCATTGTCACCTATTTTACTATATAGGAAACCCACATCATAATAGGATATTCCTGTCAGGAGATGGGTTTCGCCCAAAGCCTTTATTCTGATGTTCAGGGATTGCTGATGATGCTCAAGTGCAGCTACATAATCACCGGACACTGAGTAGGCTAAACCAATATTGTAATGTAAGTTAGCGACCTCTACATGTTCGGTCCCTAACGTATCTTCCTTGATTTTCAAAGCTTCTTTCCAATATTCAATAGCATGAACATAATCCTCCTGACGACTATATATCATGGCAATATACTCGTAGGAAGAAGCGACCTTTAGCGGTGCCGTTCCTATTGTATCCTTCCAAATATCCAATGCCATTCTTAGGCATTCCAGTCCTATACTGTCGTTTCCTTGTTCAAGACACTTTTGAGCCTGATGTTTATAGATGGTAGCTATATCGTCGTAACAGACTAAAACATTATGATGTCTTGAACCTAATGCTTTCTGGTAAATATCCATTGCATTTTTGCTATCTGTAACGGCCTCATCATAGTTTCCAAGATGATCATTGACGATACCCAAACTCCTGTAAATTGAGGCCACATCAAGACTGTTTTCATCAAAGACTTTCCGTCTGATGTCAAGAGCTGTCTCATAATACTCCCGAGCCTTGTCAAATTGTTTCTGCATGCGGAAAACATTACCAATATTACTATAGGTCGTTGCAACATCCGGATGTTCTCTGCCTAAGGATTGTTCCTCTATAGCCAATGTCTTGTTGTACATGTCAAGGGCTTTGGAATAGTCTTTGAGTTCATAACTCGCCACCCCCATGTTATTATACAAAGCAGCTTTTCGAAGACTGCTGAAATCATTGCGCTTTTCACTTAACGCATAAGCCTTATCATAATATTCCTGCGCATGCAAATAATCTCCTTGATGTACATAGACAGCACCCATGTTATTATAAGTGTCTGCTATTGTCTGCTGGGATGTCCCATAAACGCTTTGTTTGATTGCAAGAGCCTTTTCCAAACATTCCAATGCTTTCGGATAATTCTTCAGGTTGTCATAGGCGACACCAATATTGTTGTATGATGTTGCAATGTCAGATTGCAACGAATCAGCGATGTTTTCCAATATGTCAATAGCCTTGGTATAATATTCTATGGCTCTTGTATAGTCACGTTTCGTGTCATAAAGCACACCAAGATTATTGTAAGCAGCAGCTGTTCTATTGCTCTGTTCACCAAATAGCTCTATAGAACGTCTCAATGCCCTTTGGTAATAGGACAAAGCCTTTGTGTAATCTGTGGTATAATCAGTAAAGTACTTGCCAGCCTCAACTTGCCATTGGATTATCATAGTGTCAAGTTCTGCACGGGTCTCTACATAAAAACGGGCATCTTTGTTGTTAAAACGGGCCAACGCGATAGTATAAAGCTGATACAGATACTCGGCATCTTTCTCCTGTTGTTTCAGGATGTGTCTCATATCTTCGACGGCTTCATTTTTCAGTTTTACCCCATTAGCCATGTTGGCCATAATTTCCTCTCGATTAGCCTGATGCTGTTTCAGCAGCCCCATAAGATCAGTTGTCTGTAATAGAGAGTCAGCCTTCACTAATTCCCCGTTCTCAATACACAGACATATTTCACGTTCTTTTTCATCCAGATCGTCATAATCGATATGGGCATAATGGTTAGCTAGTTCGTCAATCATGGACTGGTATTTTTCGAAGGCTGTTTTCAGTTCTTCTACCTGTTGGCGGTACTGCTCAATGGAAATCGTTTTTACTTCTATCTGTTTCTTCAGCTGGGCAACTTTTCTCTTATAAGTTCTTTCGGCTGCCTGGTAGGCCTTATTCTCTATTCTCAGTTTCTCCTTTTGCAATTCTTTGGACGACACCATAATAATGCAAACAGAAATCTTGTCAGAAAAGGCCAAATAACGTCCAATGACATTAGGGTCGTTCAGCTCATAGCCGTTTTTTTGTATCTGCTGAAAAGCGAACTTGTCACCATTACTAAAGCCTGGAAGCAGAATCGAGAAAAGCCCCTTTTCATTACTCAGGACCGTATTATGGGCACCCCTTGTACGGATAGTGACATTGCCAAGTGGTGTCCCCGTCCTATTGGGTCTTCCTAGAGTTTTGATGTATCCATTTTGCGTTTGAGCACTTATGACGACACAACTAACCAACATTATGACTATAATAACTGTCTTTGCATTCATGGTTCAGTACCCTCTAATTCCCTAATTTTCATTCTAACCTTGACTACTTCCCTGTTTTGTCCGCCATAGAGCAAGGTTTTGATTTCCTGTGATTTTTTTAAACAAGCTATGGCCTGCGTCTTATTCCCTTCGGCCATATATTCTTGGGCAAGGTTTTCGCTAAGGATTGCCACTCTCAGTGCATACTCCCGGTCTCTTTTAATAGCCTCCAAATCACTGGTTGCTTTGTCAATGATTTGTTGTGCTAATTCCATCTTTGCTTTCACCTCAGCCTTAGCGGCTCGATTACGTTCTAACACGGTGTTCGGGTCAAAGACGGTATGAATAAGGGAATCTGCCTTTTCCAACTCACCATTTTCAATACAAAAATATATGGTTTTGTCGATAGAATCGAGACGGTCATAATCTGTTCGCGCATAACGGTCTGCCATATCACCAATCAGAGCCTGATATTTTTCGTATTTCTTCTGTAACTCCTGATGCTGCAATTTATATTGCAGTTCTGTCAGTTCTTTCTCTTTAAATCGTTTCTCCAACTGTGCGAGACAATCACGATAATTCTCTTCTGCTTTGTGATAGGCATTCTTTTCAATGCGACGTTTATCCTCAGCTAATTCCTTTAGATTAACCATAACAATTTCTATTGGAACACGTGAAGAAAAAACTATTTGTCGACCTATAAGGTCTTTATCTTTTAATTCATACCCTTTTTTCTGTATATGTTGCAAAACAATTGCATCTCCCTCCTGTTTGTCTTTCAAGATGATAGAAAACTGCCCATGTTTGTTGCTGATGACAGTATTGGTTTGACCACGCATACGTATAGTTACACCAGACAACGGCTTTCCTGGACGATTAGGACGCCCTATCGTTTTTACAAGCCCCTCTTGCGTCTGAGCTTGTAGCAACAAAGGGAATAAGAGACAACTGAAAAGCCAGGTTAGTAACTTCATATCATACAACTTTTTATAAGATATGCCGCAAAGATACACATTTATTTTTATATACAAACTATATAATTTAAAAAAAATCGTTATCTTTGCACCAAAAACAAAAAAAACAGTATTATATGCTCATCAAAACAGTCGACTATATCATCCTACTATGAGACGGACTACACTTTTTTTCATCCTGCTTATACAGGTCATAACTATGGCTGGACAGAAAACCGTTCAGCAAAAAGGCATGACATATAAATACAATGGCAAAAAAGCTCGTTCACCTCTAGGTAATGTGTATCTCAAATTTGGAACGACTGCAAATGATGTTCTTAGTGATAGCGTGACAGGTGAATTCACTGTATTGTTCAGGGGTATGAAGATGGGCGACCGAATCGGTACTGTCAGTGCTTCCAAAAAAGGAATGTCCGTGTTCAACCAAGACATCAAGTACGAGAAAGTGAATACACAGAAATAGTGACTACTTCTTCGCCGTTAAATAAAGCGCAAGAAAACATTTCATATCATAATTATTTGGAGATATCAATAAAAAGAAGTATCTT
>ODAJ012171272.1_pt1 | contig 11186 bp, 9 predicted proteins | sample 1539241 | NCBI WGS metagenome assembly ODAJ01 (sample SAMN02144231, study PRJEB22623) | gut metagenome | biome: sheep rumen | host: Ovis aries | place: New Zealand | reverse complement strand
CTGCGGCCGCCGCCTCGTCTGGCGCAATTCTGCCTCGGAAATCTTTCTAAAGCTTTTTATCAGGTATTAGTATTAAACTCCGCTGCAAAGAATGAATGGGATACACCTCAACTCTTCACTCTTCACTCTTCACTTTTCATTCTTCACTTTTTAGATTCCCCGCTGGTAGCGGTCCTTCAGAACCCGGTACTCTTCCCGGTCGATCAGGCCGATTTTCAGCCAATCATCCAACTGCTTGATCCGCCGGACCTTATCCCGCTGGAAATGGTCCTCCCCCGTATTCTCACAGACGATACAGGGGGCCTCGGGGGCGGAAAAATCCCTGTGGGCCGTATGAGTGACACTGGGCGTCCTGCGCTGCATGGAGGGGGCGGGTCGGTGCATCTCCACGGTGGGCGTTTGGCTCGGCGCAGCCGTGGGTTTGGCAGAGCTGCTGCCTGTTTTCTGTTTTTCTCCTCCCTTTTCCTTTATCTTTTTGATGACGAAGGGCAGGACCCAGAAAATCAGAATGAAAATAAAAAGGCCTCTCATATGCTCTCCTTTCCGGCGCAAAGCCGATCCTCCGTTTTTCCAAACAAATGCAAGGCAGCCTGATGGCGCCATCAGGCTATGGCAAAGGGGAGATCGGGTTTTTGTTCTTTCCGCCAATCTCCCCTTGTTTCAGGGATTATTCTTCGCCGCTCTCCGCTGCGGGCTCGCTGTTCTCCCCGTCTGCGGCATCTTCGGTCTCCCGCTCTGTCTTCTCAATGGAGATGACCCGGCTGCCCTCCATCAGGCGCATCACGCGCACACCCTGGGTAGAGCGGCCCAGCAGGGAGATGTTGTCCACCGCCATGCGGATGATGGTGCCGTCATCGGAGATGACCAGAAGATCCTCCCCGGGATTCACCATCTTCACATCGGCAACGGCGCCGGTCTTTTCGGTGACGTTATAGTTGCGGATGCCGAGGCCGCCCCGGCCATGGACGGAATATTCCTCCACGCTGGTGCGCTTGCCGTAGCCCTTCTCCGTGATGGAGAGAAGCGCTTCACCGCCGTAGGTGCTGCCGGCGCCCACCACATAGTCGCCCTGGCGCAGGCGGATGCCCCGCACGCCCACGGCGGTGCGGCCCATGGGACGCACGTCGTTCTCGTCAAAGCACACAGCCATGCCGTCGTGGGTGGCAATGAGGATGTTTTCATCCCCCATGGTCTGCAGCACGGTGATGAGCTCGTCCCCCTCGTCCAGGTTCAGGGCCCGGATGCCGCTGGAGCGGATGTTGCGCAGGGCCGCCTGGCTCATGCGCTTCACAGTGCCGTTCCGGGTGACGAAGAAGAGGTAGTTCTCCTCGGTAAAGCCCCGGCCGCGGATCATGGCGCTGACCTTCTCGCCCGGGTCGATCTGGATAATATTGACGATATTGGAGCCCCTTGCGTTCCGTCCCGCCTCGGGAATGTTGTAGCCCTTCTTCACAAATACCTTGCCGGAGGAGGTGAAGAAGAGAATGTTGTCATGGGTGGAGGCGGTGAACACGGTGTCCACATAGTCCTCCTCCTTGGTGGCCATGGCCCGGATGCCCTTGCCGCCCCGGCCCTGGGCACGATACTCGCTCACGGGCAGGCGCTTGATATAGCCGCCATGGGTCAGGGTGAAGACACACTGCTCCTCCTCAATGAGATCTTCCATGTCGATCTCATCCTCCACGTCCTGGATCTCGGTCCGGCGCTCGTCGCCGTACTTGTCCCGCAGCTGGATGAGCTCGTCCTTCAAAACGCCCTTGATCTTCTCGGGGTCGGCCAGCAACTCCTGGTAATAGGTGATCTTAGCCTCCAGGTCCTTATACTCCTGCTCCAGCTTTTCCCGGTTCAGGCCCTGCAGGGCGATCAGGCGCATATCGCAGATGGCCTGGGCCTGCACATCGGAGAGGCTGAAACGCTCCATCAGATTCTGCTTTGCGTTATCGTAGCTGGAGCGGATGATGCGGATGACCTCATCGATGTTGTCCTGGGCGATGAGCAGACCTTCCAGCAGGTGCGCACGCTCCTGGGCCTTGCGCAGGTCGTAGCGGGTGCGGCGGACGATGACCTCTTCCTGGAAGGCGAGATACTCGTCCAGAATGTGCCGCAGGGAGAGGATTTTGGGCTGGGTCTGGTTATTCACCAGGGCCAGCATATTGATGGAAAAGCTGGATTGCAGCGCAGTCTGGGCAAAGAGCCGATTCAGCACCACCTGGGGGTTGGCGTCGCGCTTGAGCTCGATGACCATGCGCATGCCGTTGCGGTCGGTCTCATCCCGCAGGTCGGAGATGCCCTCCAGCCGCTTCTCCCGGACCTGGTCGGCAATGTTTTTGATGAGCTGGCGCTTGTTCACCTGATAGGGCAGCTCCGTCACGATGATGCGGGTGCGGCCCTGGCCGTGCTCCTCAAATTCCGTCCGCGCCCGGACAACCACCTTGCCCCGGCCGGTGGCATAGGCCTGGCGGATGCCGCTGCGGCCCATGATGATGCCCTTGGTGGGGAAGTCCGGCCCGGTGATGTGCTGCATCAGATCAGACAGGGTGGCCTCGGGATTTTCCAGCACGCAGACACAGGCATTGATGACCTCGGTGAGATTGTGGGGCGGGATATTCGTTGCCATGCCGACGGCGATACCGCTGGAGCCGTTCACCAGCAGATTGGGGAAGCGGGAGGGGAGCACACGGGGCTCCTTCCGGCTTTCATCAAAGTTGGGGTCCCAGTCCACAGTCTCCTTGTCGATATCCCGCAGCATCTCGTTGGAGATCTTCGAGAGTCTGGCCTCGGTGTAACGATAAGCGGCGGGAGGGTCGCCGTCCACGGAGCCGAAGTTGCCGTGACCGTCCACCAGCATATAGCGCATGGAAAAGTCCTGGGCCAGACGCACCATGGCATCGTAGACCGAGGCGTCGCCGTGGGGGTGGTAATGACCCAGCACGTCGCCCACGCAGGTGGCGGACTTCTTAAAGGGCTTGTCTGATGTCAGATTGCCCTCATACATGGTATAGAGAATGCGGCGATGCACCGGCTTGAGTCCGTCCCGCACGTCGGGCAGGGCCCGGCCCACGATGACAGACATGGCATAGTCGATGTAACTGGTCTGCATTTCGCTGACCAGCTCCGACTCGGTGATCACTTGATTGGGAAATGCGATATCTTCAGGTTTGTAGTCTCTTTTATGTGCCATAAATTCCTCCGGAAGTGAAAAGTGAAAGGTGAAAAGTGAAGAGTTTATGGTATCACGCCTCTGGTGTGATAAATTCAATATGTCGCGCAGCGACACCTTATCTTTTCACTGTTCACTTTTCTCTTTTCACTTTTATATATCAAGATTCACCACGTATTTGGCGTTCTGCTCGATCCAGTCGCGCCGCGGTTCCACCTCTTCGCCCATGAGCACGGTGAAGACCTGATCGGCCAGGATGGCATCGTTCAGGGTGATGCGGCGCAGGGAGCGCTGCTCCGGGTCCATGGTGGTCTCCCACAGCTCATGGGGGTCCATCTCGCCCAGACCTTTGAAACGGGAAATGTCGATCTTCACATTGGGATTGTCACCACGCATTTCGGCGCTGATCTGGTCCCGCTGCTCGTCGGAATAGGCCACCCGCTGCTGCTTGCCGCGAGTAAGCTTATAGAGGGGAGGCACAGCGGAGTAGACATAGCCGTTTTCGATGAGCGGGCGCATATAACGGAAGAAGAAGGTGAGCAGCAGGGTGCGGATATGGCTGCCGTCCACATCAGCATCGGCCATGATGATGATTTTGTGGTAGCGGAGCTTTTCCATGTTGAACTCATCCCCGATGCCGGCGCCCAGGGCCACGATCAGAGGATAGAGCTTGTCATTGCCGTAGATTTTGTCAGCCCGGGCCTTCTCCACGTTCAGCATCTTGCCCCACATGGCGAGGATGGCCTGGAAGCGGCTGTCCCGCCCCTGGATGGCGGAGCCGGCGGCGGAGTCGCCCTCCACGATGTAGATCTCGCACAGCGACGGGTCCCGCTCGTTGCAGTCCTGCAGCTTGTCGGGCATCTGCCCGCTCTCCAGACCGGTCTTCCTCCGGACGGACTCTCTGGCCTTCCGCGCAGCTTCTCTGGCCCGGTTGGCCATCATGGCCTTTTCCAGAATGGCCTTGGCGATCTGGGGATGCTCCTCAAAGTAGACCGAGAGCTGGTCGTTCACAATGCCGTCCACCAGGGTGCGGATGTAGGCGTTGCCCAGCTTCTGCTTGGTCTGGCCCTCGAACTGGGCCTCGGGCAGCTTCACGGAGATGACCGCGGAAATGCCCTCGCGCACATCCTCGCCGGAGACCTTGTCGTCGCCCTTGATGATGTTGTTCTTCTGACCGTAGGCGTTGATGACGCGGGTGAGGGCCGTCTTGAAGCCTGTCTCGTGCATGCCGCCCTCGGGAGTGTGGATATCGTTTGCAAAAGAGACCAGCGTCTCGTTATATCCGTCGTTATACTGCAGAGCCACCTCGGCAATGGCGTCGCCCTTCTGGCCGGAGAGATAGATGACCTCCTCATGGATGGGGGTCTTGTGCTTGTTGAGATAGCGCACGAATTCCCGGATGCCGCCCTCATAGCACATGGTCTCGCTCTGCTCTTTACCTTCCCGCTTGTCCTCCAGGGTGATGGTCAGGCCGCCGTTCAAGAAGGCCTGTTCCCGCATGCGGGTGTGCAGGATCTCATAATCATAAACCGTGTCATCAAACATCTCCGGGTCCGGCTTGAAACGGACCTCTGTTCCGGTGCGGTCCGTTTCGCCCACCACGGTGATGGGCTGGGTAATGTCGCCCCGGGAGAATCTCATCTCATGGATCTTGCCGTCCTTGTGGACCCGGACCTCCAGCCACTCGGAAAGCGCATTGACCACGCTGGCGCCCACGCCGTGGAGACCGCCGGAAACCTTATAGCCCCCGCCGCCGAACTTGCCGCCGGCGTGCAGCACGGTGAATACCACCTCCAGAGCGGACTTGCCCGTCTGCTCCTGGGTGTCCACTGGGATGCCTCGTCCGTTGTCGGAAACGCGGATGATGTCTCCCTCCTCGATGTTCACCTCGATATGGGTGCAGTAGCCCGCAAGGGCCTCATCGATGGAGTTGTCCACGATTTCATAGACCAGGTGGTGCAGGCCCGAGGAAGAGGTGGAGCCGATATACATGCCCGGCCGCTTGCGTACCGCTTCCAGCCCCTCCAGCACCTGGATCTGGGAGGCGTCGTATTCCTGAGTTACTTTTTCAATATTGTCTGCCATAGTTCCTCCAAAACATCTCATTGTTCAGCCCTGACGGGCTAAACAATGAAGGGATACTCGCGCTTATCGCCCTTCGGTCGGTCGGCGCAAGGCCTCGCTCTGCGAGGCTTCAGGAGTTTTTGCCGAGGCAAAGCCCCGTCAAAAACAGATTTTATTATGTTTTCGCCTTGCGAGGCGAAAACCAGAGGCGTTCCCCCTCTGAACTCCCCTTCGATCGCGGAAGCAGGGAACGATTTCTTTATTCCGTGATTTGCGCCTGTTCCTCCGCACGTTTGAGAAGGGTGGCGCTGGCCATCTGGCTCAGATAGATTTTCGTTTGCTTTCTTTTGCCGCAGAGCACAAAGGATTTGGGAATATCCTCCGCCGCGTTCAAAACCCTTCCGGCCTTATCTGCCATAGAGAGAAACTTCCGCGTGAGGTGGCTTTGAGAGGTGATATCCAGGTCAAAAATGCCGAGAATTTCATCCTCCCGTACCAAGGTCCCCTTGCCCAAATGCAGGTATTTCATCCTTTGATTTTCCCCTTTTCCACCAGCAGCACCCGGCCGCCTGTCCGCTGGGATATCTCCGCGTCCTCGCAGCAGGTGATAAGGGTCTGCCCGCCGCCGATGCGGTTCAACACAAACTCCTGCCGCTTCTGGTCCAGCTCGGAAAGCACATCGTCCAGCAGTAAAATGGGCATTTCCCCGCTCTCCGCCTGCAGGATCTCCCGCTCGGCCAGCTTCATGGAGAGAGCGGCGGTGCGGGTCTGCCCTTGGGAGGCAAAACTCCGTGCGGAGCGACCATTGATTTGAATGTCCAGATCGTCCTTATGGGCGCCGGTGAGACACTGGGCGCTGTCCAGCTCCGCCTGGCGGTGGGCCTCCTGATGGTCGCAGATCTGATAATAGATTTCCCTGGCGGCGGCCAGAGGATCCGTCACGGTGCTCACCGTTTGATAGGCGATGGCCAACTCCTCCCCCTTGCCGGAAAACTCCCGGTGGATAGGGGGCGCAGTCTGATTCAGACGGGAGGCATAGGCCGCCCGGTAGCGGATCAGTTGGGCAGAGACCCGGGCCATTCCATCGGAAAACTCATCCAGGGTATCCAGCAGACTGGGCTTTTCCCGCCAGTCCTTCAAGATGCGGGTTTTATGCTCATAGAGCCGGTTATACTCCGTCAGCAGCTCCGCATAACGGGGCCGGATCTGGCTGATGGCATTATCCATCAGGCGCCGCCGCACGGCTGCGCCTTCCTTGATGAGATTCAAGTCGTCCGGGCAAAAGAGCACCACATTCACCGTGTCGGAAAGCTCCGAGGCGGTTTTTTTCACGCCGTTTACCGTGATTCGTTTGCCCTGTCCGGTCCGCATGCGGATATCCACGGTTTGATCCCGCTCCCGGCTGAACAGATCCGCCAGGATCTGCCCCTCCGTATAGCCGAAGCCGATGAGCTCCCGGTCAAAGCGGGTGCGAAAGCTCCTCCCGCAGGAGAGCATATACACACTCTCCAGCAGATTGGTCTTCCCCTGAGCGTTGGGCCCGCAGATCACGTTGGTGCCGGGGGCAAATTCCACCGATTCCCATTCGTAATTGCGAAAGCCATTCAGTGCGATGCGCCTGACTCTCATCCCTGGGTCACCTGCAAAGTGTAGCGGTCAAATTCTACGGTGTCACCGGGGCGGACCTTCTTGCCCCGCATGGTGCAAACCTCGCCGTTTACCTTTACCATGCCCTCGGCAATGGCGATCTTCGCCTCGCCCCCGGTGCCCACCAGGGCCGCAAACTTTAATAAAGCATCCAGCTTTATAAATTCGGTTTGAATTGCAATGGTTTCCATAGAAATAAACCTTTCTTATATAAGTGAAGAACGAAAAGTGAAAAGTGAAAAGTAAAGGTGTCGCTGCGCGACTTATTATAATCATCACGCCGAAGGCGTGATACCATATCTCTTCACTCTTCACTGTTCTCTTTTCACTTTCCTCAGTCTCCCGCTCTCAGACGTACCGGCAGGATCATGTAGGTGAAGGCATTGCTGCCGTCGGCGGCGCGGACTACGCAGGGAGAAGAGGCGGTGTTCAGGCAGAGCTCCAGCTCGTCGGTGCCGGCGGCCTTCAGCGCGTCCATCAGATAGCGGTCGTTAAAGCCGATCTCCAGACCGTTGCCGCTGCCCTCGCAGGTGCAGAGATCCTCCGCCTTGCCGAAGGGGGTGACGCACAGGCAGTCGATGCTGCCGTCGCCAATGGTCATACGCACGGGAGCGCTGTTCTTCTCGCTGATGATAAGAGCCACGCGGTCGATGACGGACATAAGCTCGCCCCGGTCCACGGTAACAGTGGTGCGGAACATTTCGGGAATGGAGCGGCGATAGTTCAAAAATTCACCCTCCAGACGGCGGGAGATGACCACCGTTTCCCCAATCAGGAAGGAGATGTGCTTGGCGCCCACGGAGATCGCCACAGGATCGTCCACATCGCCGCAGATCCGCTCGATATCCGAAAGAGCGGAGCCGGGCACCACAAAGCTGCAGTTTTCCATCTTGGCGCTCTCCAGCTTTTCGCAGCGCTTGGCAAGCCGATAGCCATCCACAGAGACCAGAGTCAGCATATCTCCCTCTACTTCAAAGAGCGTGCCGGTGTAGATGGGGCGCACGTCCGTATCCGCTACGGCAAAAATCGTCTGATTGATCATGCTGCGCAGGATCTTCTGGGGCAGAGAGATGGTGTTGATAGCATCCAGCACGGGCATTTCCGGATAATCCTCGGGGCTGATGCCCATAAAGTTGAATTCGCTCTTGCCGCACTTGACCTTTACGCTGTCATTCTGATCGGTGGACAGGGTAACGATCCCATCGGGCATGCGGCGGATCATCTCGCCGAAGAAGCGGGCGCCCACCACGATGGAGCCGCCCTGGGCCACGTCGGCCTGGATATTGGTATAAATGCCCTCTTTCAGGTCATATCCGGTGATCTTCACATCACCCTTGGCCTCGATCAGCAGACCCTCCAGGGCCGGGATCGGGCTTTTGGAGGCGGTGGCGCGGGACGCGGTTGCGCAGGCAGCCTGCAGCAGTCCCTTCTCGCAGGTAAATTTCATGGAAGTTCCTCCTCAAAAAAAATCTCTCTTCTAACAGGAAGCTAAATATATTTTTTATTTTTATTATAAGCGTGTTTGCTTGTGGAAAACCTGAAAAAGCCCTGAAATGACAAGGTTTTTGGCTGTTCAAAAGTCTGTGGAGAAAAAAGTTTGTTTGAACAGCAAGGGAAGTCTTTTTGTTTTCCACAAAGAAGCTTTCCACTTTCCACAGAAAAATGTGGAAAACCGGGGATCGCTCTCCTTACATGGAGCCGGAATTGGTAGTGATGTTGGAGGTAATGTCCCGAATGACGCCAGCCATGCCGGGATCAGACTGCAAAAGCTCTTCCACCTTGCGGATGGAGGAGAGGACGGTGGTATGGTTGCGGCCGCCGTGATGCTCGCCAATGGCGGTGAGGGGAAGATTGGTAAGCGTGCGCATCAGGTGCATGGACACTTGGCGGGCCATAACGGTATTCTTTGAGCGGCTCTGCCCGGTAAGTTCCTCTTCCTTTATATTGTAGTACTTGGCAGTTTCCCGAATGATCTTCTCCGGCGTGGGAATATAGTCCCCGTCCCGGATCACATCCTCAATGGCCTTTTTCGCCATTTCAATGGTAGGTGTGTCCCTCAAAAGCTCGGTATAGGCGGTGATGCGCTTAATGACTCCCTCCAGCTGACGGACGTTTGCGGTGATTTGGTTTGCAATGAAGCTCACCACTTCGTCGGTGAGGATGAGACCCAATTGGGCTGCCTTATTGCGGGCAATGGCCATCCGGGTTTCCAGATCGGGGGGCTGGATGTCTGCCATCAGGCCGCCCTCAAAGCGGGTGCGCAGCCGGTCATCCAGCAGGCTCATTTCCAGCGGGGGCCGGTCAGAGGTGATGACGATCTGGTGCCCGGCCTCATAAATGTTGTTGAAGGTGTGGAAAAATTCGTCCTGCGTGGCGCGCTTGCCGGCAATAAACTGAATATCATCTACCAGCAGTAGATCCACGCCCCGATAGCGGGTATGGAAATCGTCCACCGTACCCTCCTTGATGGCCTTTACCATCTGGATGGTGAATTCATCGCCCTTGACGTAGGCAATTTTTGCCGCGGGGGTGGCAGAGCGGATGTGCTGGCCGATGGCCAGAAGCAGGTGCGTTTTGCCAAGGCCGGAGTTACCGTAGATAAACAGGGGATTGTAGTTCTTGCCCGGCTTTTCCGCCACGGCCAGGGCGGCGGCATGGGCAAACTCGTTGGACTTGCCCACGATGAAACGATCGAAGGTATAGCCTTCCATCTCCGGCAGGTCGTTCTCCGCGCTTTTCGGGGAGACGTAATCCGCCAGCTCCTCCTCCGTCAGCACCAGCAGGTCAAAATTGGAGGAAAACAGGTCAGACAAGATTTCTTTCACGAGCTCACTGTACCGATCCCGCAGAATATCCCGCTTAAAATCGGACTTGGTGCAGATCACCAGCCTTGCGTCTTCAATCTCCACGGGGCGGCAATCGGCAAACCAGGCCTTGATGGTGGTGGGCGTCAGCTTCTGGGAGAGCTGCTCCAGTATTACCTGCCAAATATCGTCAAGGGAGTTCATATTTGTCACCTCTCTGCATTGTTCAAAACAGTTTTCAACCAATTTATTATACCAAATCTACGAAGTAATTGCAAGGAAAACTAAATATATATAATGTAGAGAAGCCCGCCAATGTGCAGGAACTCGTCTTGACTTTTCCACATGGATGACATAAAATAATACTTCAAAACGATTAATGGAGGATTTCATCATGAATACATATCTGGATATCGCCCCTGAGGTGCAGCAGGCTCTTTTAGAGGGAAAGCCCGTTGTGGCCCTGGAGAGCACCATCATTTCCCACGGTATGCCCTACCCCAAAAACGTGGAGACGGCGCTGCTGGTGGAGCAGACCATTCGGGATAACGGCGCGGTGCCAGCAACCATCGCTATCATCGGCGGAAGGCTGAAGGCGGGTCTCAGCCATGAGGAGATCGAGCATCTGGGCAAGGCCGGCCGCGCTGTTGCCAAGGCCAGCCGCCGGGATCTGCCCGCCCTGGTGGCCCGGGGCGTGGATGGCGCCACTACGGTTGCCACCACTATGATCATTGCCCATATGGCCGGCATCAACATTTTTGCCACAGGCGGCATCGGCGGCGTTCACAGGGGTGCGGAGACCACCATGGATATCTCCGCCGACCTGGAGGAGCTGGCACAGACCCCGGTGATGGTAGTGTGCGCCGGAGCCAAGAGCATTCTGGACCTGGGTCTCACCCTGGAGTATCTGGAGACCAAGGGCGTGCCGGTAATCGGCTACGGCACCGAGGAACTGCCCGCCTTCTATACCCGTAAGTCCGGCTTCGGCGTGGATTACCGGGTGGATTCTCCCGAGGAGCTGGCCTCTATTTTCAAGGCCCAGAGGGGCCTGAATTACAAGGGCGGCATGCTGGTGACCAATCCCATTCCCGAGGAATACGCCATGGACAAGGAAGTGATCGACGCCGCCATCGAGCAGGCTCTGGCAGAGGCAAAAGAGCAGGGCATCCACGGTAAGGAAACCACCCCCTTCCTGCTGGCCAAGGTGGTGGAACTCACCGGCGGCGAGAGCCTGGAGAGCAATATTCAGCTGGTACTCAATAACGCCCGCCTGGCCGCCCGCACCGCGGCGCAGCTGGCAAAGTGAGTTTTGAGAATTGAAAATTGAGAATTGAGTTTTAAGGAGACGGAGGAGAACGGAAGCGTTGTCCTCCGTCTTTTTGTAAAATGATGTGGAATGAAAGAGTGAGGAGATGAAGGAATGATACTATTATCTGATAAGAAGTAGACAAAGATTTGCGAGATGGATTTGTGTCAGGCGAGGCATCGTCCGCAGGGAATACTTCGTGTAT
>ODAJ011691968.1_pt1 | contig 11186 bp, 5 predicted proteins | sample 1539241 | NCBI WGS metagenome assembly ODAJ01 (sample SAMN02144231, study PRJEB22623) | gut metagenome | biome: sheep rumen | host: Ovis aries | place: New Zealand | reverse complement strand
TTATTATTGTTATTATTATTATTATTGTTATTATTATTATTTTCATCTTTTTTAGATTCATCAATTTTAGTTTCCTTAACAGGTTCTACATATTGATTACTTGAACCACTGACTTTCTTTAAATCAATAGTCTTTTTATTATTTAAAACTAATTTTTCATTAGCTACATCAAAATCAAATCCTGATGTTTTTAAAACTATAGTACTTAATGTTTTAACATTTAATTCATTATTAAGTAGTAAAGCATTACCACTCTTATCAATCTCTACTATTAAGTATCCTTTAGTATCAATACCCTTCTTTTCAGTAGAAATTTCTTTACCTACTACTAAGTAACGACGATCAGCTAACTTAAAGATTTGAGGAGAAGTATTTCTAGGAACCTCTAACTCAGAATCACTAAATACGACATCACCATTAGTAGCTATACGATAATTAGTACCATACAATTTAAGATTCATATCATTATCATTATAGATAACAACATCGTTTCCTAAATTAATAACTTTAGATTTACTCTTGTCTTTAACAGATAAATAGAACTTTTTATCCCATTTTTGAGATAACTCACCTTCAGATTCAAGGTTAACGTAACTATTTTCTGCATCATAGGTAAAGCTTCCTGAAGAAACTCTATATACGTTGTGGTCAAAGGACATGGCAGTATATATACCATATCCAAAGATACCAACAACACCTAAAACAAGAAAAGAGAATAATACAAATAATCTTATATTCTTCTTTCCTAATTTTCGCTTCATATTATCCTCTTCCTTTCAAACTAACCGAAGTAACTATGTTCAATAGTTTGTTCTTCAACAACTTCATCATTAGAGATGAATTGTAATTGTAAGTAATAGATACCAGCACTACTTAAGTACTCAGGTAATGTAATTGAGTAAATTGTAGTACCAGAAATAGTCTTACGAGTTAAATTAAATTCAATATCATTATCAAAAGATGTACCATTCAAAGAGTTATAAATTGAATAACGCAAGTTATCAATCTCAGTAATATTCTGAGAATAACTAAAGTTCAAATCGATTTGATTTGGAGATACAGAGTTAGCAGTGGCTGAAATAGAACCAACACTAATTGCATCATAATTCAAGGCATTAGCCTTAAATGCTTTATCCTGTGCAACATAATTTCCTTCACCCTTATTATTAATATCAGATTGATATACAACGTGGAAGAAATATGTTTTACCTTCTTCTAGATTATCAGCAATAAATGATCTATTTGTTGTAGTTACAGGATAAGTATCAGCTGCAAATTCAGAAGGAGTAACATCAGTACCATTAACTGAACCCTCAGTAATATAAATAGAATAATTATTACCAACAATAACTTTATCTGTATCATAAATATTAACTTTAAATTCAAGAGATGCATAATTTGGATCAGAACTTGTACCAACAGTTGAAGTAACACCAACTAATGGCTCATGTAATGAACGAATATTGAAACGTAACTCACCATTTTCTTGATCTAGAGGGATATGAACTTCTTCTCCACCAATAACCATATCTACAAATGGAGTAATAGTTACTTTATAAACTGCACCAAACTCAAATATACTACCAGGACCACATGGAACATACTTAGTCATTGAAGTACGGAAACCAACATCATCAGGTATATCAACATCAACTAATTCCCAATCTGGTAAACCAGTTATTTCATTAGTTACTTGTTTATAAATTTTATACTCAATTCTATCGTATCCCATAATACGGTCAACATCATATGTAAAACGAATATATTTAGATTCATAAGATGTTGCGTAGTAATAATAACGAATATTAGTAATATTAATACCAGTTAAAGTTTTAAAATAATAAATTCTTTGGTCAGAGTTATCAGCAAGGTCATATAATTTCTTATATTCCCAACCACCATGACCATCATCAATATAAGCAAAGAATTCCATTGCATAATTTTGTTTTGGAATTAATCCATCAATTTCACAAACTTGATTATTAAGTTGATCAAGTGAAAATTCATAAGGATCTCCATAATGCTCTAGATAAGAACCTGTTTCATCAGTTAGTGATAATTGAACATAAACTTTACTATCACGAATTGTTGATGAACCAAATCCATAAACATCTGCATCAAACTTAACAGTTTGAATAGCAGGAGCTATTTGTAATACACCATCTTCATTTTCTAGATTAATACCAGGAATAATTTGATTAAAACTAAATGTAGCACTTGAAGAGTTCAAACTCTTTAAGTTTAATTTCTTTAAGTTGAAATATGTACCATTAGTACGAACTCCACCTTGAGCAGGGATACCACTAAGTTGGAATGTAGGACCATCAACTATACTACCATTTTGTTGATTTAAGTAAATGGTACGATAAGCATTATTAGGATTACTAATAGTTCTCTTAAATACAGAACCTGAAGCAATATCACTTTCAACTAATGTATTAGAAGAATTCAATGTAAAGTATTCCCCACCACCATATTGATCTTTTACAGCTTGAAATGCAAAGTATGTACCACTTGCATCCCAACCAATTAAATCAGTATCGTAATAAGCTTGAACACTTAATGAAATATCTTTACCAATAAATTCACCTAAATCATACATATCTACTACAGCATTATCACCATTTAATTTAACAAAATCTTTAACAATTTGCTTACCCTCACAAGTAAATGTAAGTTTTAATGCAGCAATATGTTTAATAGCTTCTTGTAAATTATCATAATTATTAATAGAAATTAATATACGGTTAACATCAACCATTAATGAATAATTAATAGTTGGTAGTGTATATTCAGTTTCAAAGTATTGATTAGTAAATACTTTTTCTGTATAAACATCTTCACCCTTTTTAATAGGAGCAGTCTTAGCAATAACCTTTAAGTAACCAGCACTAAGACCAGTAAATGTAACTTTCTTAAATGTAGTACTTGTAACAACAGAATTTGTAATTTCAATCGCCTTAGTACTAGACTTAATAATATTTTCACCTGCATCATAGATATTAGCAGTTAATGAATCTTCATATAAACACTTATCAAAATCTTTTAATGAATAAGCAACTTCTAAAGTTGAAGAAGTACTAGATGAAGGATAAATCAACAACGAAGGATCTTGCTTATTTATCCAATGCCATTCTGACTTCAATACTTTTGAAGTTGTTGCCGGATAATCAGTTTCACCCATACCATCATTATTTAAATCAAGTTTACAAGTAAAACTAAACATATAAGCATGACCACGTCTTAAAACACCTGAAGTTAAATCATCTACATCAGAAGCAGTACCATAATCAAACCAATAATAAATTGGATCTAAAGTACCATCAGCTTTAAAATTAATTGTTTTCTTTTGTGCTGTAATTTCTGTCATATTTCCATCAGTAACATCCCAAACATGGACAATCATATAAACACCATATTTTTTAGAGTTATCAAATAATGGATTAACTTTAATTCCAACAACAGTTTCTGCAGCTAAGTTTTCATCATATCTATTATAAGAACCAGCATCCTTATTTCTAATTAATTCATTAGAGAACCAGTTCTTATCTTCTTCAGGATCTGGAACGAAACCATTAACTGAAACAGTAACTGTTTGATTTTTTAAAGGAATCTCATTTTGGAAATCAGTATAATCTTTAGCACCTTGAATTGAAATTGTATAATTTTCAGCAGTTAAATCAGCGTTTCTAAGTCCAAAGAAATCAGCATTTAAATAGAAACCATTATCATAGTATTCTTCTTTTAAAGTAGATACATATTCACGAATATCACGGTCTACTTTACGTACTGTTTTAACAACTGTTCCTGAAGTTGTAGGGCCTTCATATAATACGAAAGTAATTTCACTCAACGTATTAGCCTCTAACGTATTATCAGCACCAGTAACATTTAATAATTTACAATATACTCTGAATGCCTCAGTAACAGCATCAGTATTAACGTTATAGAATACATCTAATGCATTAGTAGATTTAGTCTTAACGATAACAGAACCTACGTGATATGAATCAACAGCAGCATTAGAATCCATTAAGTTAACAGAAGCATAAACAGAAATTGTATATGTCTCGTTAGCTCTTAAATTGTTTTGGTTAAAAGGTATAATAGAGTTACCAGAAGTAACTGTGTAAGATTTTGAAGTACCAATAGAGTTTGTATAAACAACTGTCATTGCTTTATCATAATCTATTGTTCCAGCAGGGTCTGTAATATTAATGAAACCATGGATACTTTCAAAAGTAATTCCTCCAGCATCTTCATTAGTTTCCCATGTAATTGTAGGTGACTCAACACCATCCATTTGCATGTTATTACTAAATCCTGTCATATATTCAATATATTTTTCATTATCATAGAATACTGCCTTAACTTTATAAGTATAAGGAATACCACGTTTAATTAAATTATCATCGATTGCAACATTAACAGCAGATAAGTTACTCTTCTCAATAACCATTAAAGGTTGACCACCATCTGAAACTGTACGTGAATCGTAGATTTCATAAACATAACTATCTACACCACTATTTGCATCAATCATATTACTTAGTTTTAAACTAAATGAACCAGACTTTTTATCCATTGTGAATGATGGAGTACCCATACTTGGTCTTGATTTTAATGTCTTAGCACTCTTCTCAATAGAATACTCATCACTAATTACATCATCTTCATATAAAATGTTTTCTACCACTACAGAATACTTAGTATTAGATTGTAATTCAGAGAAAACGCATTTATATCCATCACCTTTAGCTTGTTCAGCAGTAATAGACTTTTCTTTTATAACTTCTCCAGCAGCACTTAATAATTTAATATCAGCACTCTTAACTTTTGAATAATTATCAACCTTACAAATGAAAGCTAATTCAGATGAAGTATAATAATCTTTTTCTAAACTAATTCCAATAGAACTAGTTACAAACAATTGTTGAATAACATCCATTGTATATTCAATTTCATTTTTAACATAATGAACTGTTGTAGTTAAAGAATAACTAGTTTCAGGAGTAAGAAGTTCAGCATAAACATCAATATTATAAACTCCAGCATCAGTCTCTTTATCAAATACAACACGGCTATTACTATTTTCTACAACTGTAGTATATGTAGTACCAACAATTACAGCATCCGGATCATTAATTGTAATAGAACCAGAAAAACGGTTAGCAGTAATATCTACATCACTCAAAGCTGCAGTAGGTAATCTTAATTCATTTTCTACAACTTCAGTTTCGATATTAACAGCTCCAGCTCCTCCTTCTTCAGAAGCAGCTTCTTCTTCAACTACTTGAACATTAGGATCATTAGGATTTTGTCCAGCTTCACCAGACTTACCTTCTCCCTCTTTTCCCTCTTCTTCCTCTTCTTCAGGAGTAATTTCTTCAATTGGAGTAATATCTACATTTTCATCACTGTCAATAACCATTGAATTTAAATTAATTACAGCTTCATCTTTATAGAAAAAATAACCATTATCAAGATTTAATCTTAAATCATTTCCTAACATCACAGAAGCATTAGTTGCTACTGTCTGATAAGAAGAATCTTGATTCTCAATTTTAATAATTCCTTCTTCAATAACACTTACTTCAACATAATTAGATTTAATTTCAGTTTGTGTTTTACCATCTAATCTTAATTTCAAATCATCAGAAACTAATAAATATTTATTATCAGAAACACGAACTACAAAACTTTCAAACTTCAATGTTTTACCTAAGTTATTAACTTGATAAGATCCACCTTGATGTTCAAGTGTAGTTCCTTCAAATAAGTTATAGTAAATAGGAACCTCACTAGTAACATCTTTCATATTAAGGATTACACCTTTTTTCAAAATACTAATTGAATCATCATCATAGTGAACAAATGAAGCTTCAGGAACTTTTACCTTATCACCATTGGTGTCTTTAAATTCAACAGTATTATTCAAACTGTTTTTATAAGAAGTATTAGCACTGAAATAATACTTTACAGCAGCAGCATTCTTCTCTTCCTTATTTGAACTTTCTGTATTTAAAATGTATCCACCCTTACTAAATGTTTTAACAGATTCTTTTTGGATATTAATAGCCATATAAACTGTAACACCTATCATTAAAAGGACAGAAACAAAGATAAAAAATATTTTTTTCTTCATGTACTCACCAATCCCATCTTCTATTAACCCTACTATTATACAACTATAATAATATCATAGATTTGTCTATATATCCATATATTTTAATAATTTTTCATAAAAAAAAGATAAGCTAATTATCTTCTTTTTTAACTAACTTATCCTTAATATTTTTATCATATTTTGATAAAGCAATAATAAGTAAATCAAGAGCATTCTTATAGTCCCCATGATAAAACTTAGCCTCTACTTCATCCAACTTTTCAGCTATAACTGAATCATTCAATCTAAAACGATTACCAAAAACAAGTAACATTTCAACATTTTTTGCATAATCAACCATTTCATTTGTAGTGTTATAAAGTTTTAATACAAGATCACGAGCAGTATCTACACGAGTATTTAATATCTTAATAACAATAGGACTCTTTTCAAGTTCTTTTACTACCTCATCAATAGCTTCATTAGCCTCACTTAATTGAACAAAGTAATTATCAGTAACAACTGGTAGAGGGAATGATCTAACATTCAATTTACATTGTCTTAAGAATCCACGAATTTCTTCTAACTGTTCTCGAGCTCTTTGTTCATCTTCATACATATTACCCAAAGATTTTAAAGCAGCATCAAATGAATCTTCCATTTCAGTCAAACGAGTAGTTAAGTTTTCTAACTCTTCATTTACTTGAGAATAAGGAGAAGATCCACTCTCAACTTTTGCTAACATCTTATTATAATCATCATTGATAACAACAAGCACTTTATTAACATCATCAATAGTTTGAACATCAGAATCTTCTAAATCATACATACTCTTAATATCATCCATTTGAGCATATACATCTTTTACAAGTTCATTTGTCTTTTGAATACGTTTATCAAAATCAATAGACATCTCTTCATAAGCCTTTCTAGATAAACGTTCATTTTCAAAATCAATAAATATTGCATCATAATATTCAAGCATAGTTTTTAAATCAAACATACATCCTTCAAGATTTAAAACCTTAACTTTATCTAATATTAATTCAATATTTTTATTTGACTCTTCAATATTATATTCAATATTTAAATAATCAAGAGGATATCCCTCACGAACCATAGATTCATAATTCATTGATACTTCTTGAATACGATTAGGAATTATTTGCTTAGCCATTAATAATACATCTGGCATCTCGTTAACAATAACTTCCATATGATCAATCATTTCATCTAAAGCCTTTGTAATATGAACAACTTCAGCATAATCACTTTCTTCCATAACTCTTTCAAAGTCAAGGAATCTTCTTTCAATATTCTCTAATTGTAATTCTATAGCCTCTTGCATATCATCATATAACTGTTTATGATCTTGATATTCACGATTTAAACTACGATATTTAGATTTTAACTTAATAACAATAGCACGATATTTTTCTTCATTCTTAGTAACATTTTTAATTTCACTAAGTAAATGTTGAGCACTTTCTCTAACTTTATAAATTTCAATTTCAATCTTTGCAATTCTAGAACCACAAGCTTTATAATTACGTTTATCAACATCAATATCTAAATCTATAATCATATCATCAATTACAGATAATCTTTTTTCCTTTAAATTAACAAAACGATCATGCCATCTATTATATTTTTCTTCCATACGATCATTTTTAATAATTGGCTCAACTTTTGATAATTCCAAAAGAACAGGAGTAGATGCAACTAAATTACGTTGAATCTCTAGATTCTTTAATGTATTTTTATAATATTTAACTCTCTTTTTTCTAATAAATTGCAGAATAATAATGAAAAGAATAAGTACAAGTGTAATAATAGAACCGATAATTAAAAATTGTCCTTGCATATCCTCACCTCTAATGATATTCTACGTAATCATTTTACCACAAATAATAGACATTTTTCTACTATTTTAGGAAAATATTAATACTCATTTAAGTGAATTGCGATTTTTCCTTGACATATCAATAGTTTTATCATATAATTGAAACTGCAAATTGCTTGAAACAGCAATATTTAGAGTATATTAATGTGTTTATCAAATCCAAGTAGCAATCGCTGTTTACGTGAAAGATAGACTCCCTAATCTACGACTAAATATCTTCAAGTTTTTGTAATAAAAAATTAGGAGGAAAAAGATCATGGCAAGATATACAGGATCAACTTACAAACAAGCTAGACGTGTTGGTTTCTCTATTTCAGAAACAGGAAAAGAATTAGCTAAACGTCCATATGGACCAGGACAACATGGTCAAGACCGTAAAGGTAAATTATCTGATTACGGAAATCAATTAAAGGAAAAACAAAAAGTACGTTTCATGTACGGTTTAAACGAAAGACAATTCAGAAAGACTTTCGAAGAAGCTGCTAAAATGAAAGGTATCCAAGGTGATAACTTCTTAAGATTACTTGAATCAAGATTAGATAACTTAGCTTATCGTATTGGTTTCTCTACTACTCGTAAAGGAGCTAGACAATTAGTTAACCACGGACACGTAACTGTTAATGGTAAGAAAGTTGATATTCCATCATACAGAGTTAAACCTGGTGATATTATCTCATTAAAAGAAGATGACAAGAACTTAAAAGTAGTTAATGAATCATTAGAGAAAACTACTCGTAGAGTTGATTTCATCACTTATGATGAAGGTAAAAAAGAAGCTACTTACGTAAGAATGCCTGAAAGAAATGAATTAAATGCTGATATTGATGAAGCATTAATCGTTGAATTCTATAACAAGTAAGAGAAAATAAAAGAACTTCAATTGAAGTTCTTTTTTTATTCTTTAATTTCATATTCTTCACAGAATAAATTGTCTATAGATTTTTTATATAACTTAGAATTTCGATCAGTATTCTCAATTATATGAATCATTGCTCTTATTGGAGAAGCATGAGATACAACTAAAATACTTTGCCCCTTGTGTTTTTCTTTAATATAGCTTAAGAAATCTTCACACCTCTTAAATATATCTTGTACAGGTTCAACACCACGATCATTAGAATTCAAATTATAATCCCAATATTTTTTATAATCATAAAACTTACGAGGAACATTTTCAAGTTCTCCAAGATCACGTTCAATAATTCGTTTATCAGGAATCGTCTCAACTCTATCGCCAACTAAAATAATTGCTGTTTCAACAGTTCTAAGTAAAGGCGACATATAACAGTAGTCAAAATGCTTATCCTTAAGTTTTTCTTTTAACTTTAATGCCTGTCTTCTACCATCATCACATAATGGATTATTTTGTAATCCTTGACAAAGTTCTAAATAATTTTGCTCAGTCTGTGCATGACGAACAAACGTAATTTTCATATTACACCTCTAGAATCTTCAAAGCAGGGCTGAAGAACATAATCTTCGCATCTACATCTTTGCTTGCTTTAACAGAATCCCCTACTACTAAATACTTTTTATCATAAATAGAAATATCATGAAAATAAATATTACGATCAGTACTATAACGTACAACTGATAATTCTTTTAAACCATTATTATATTTACCAATAACACCATCAGAAGATACACCATCTTCAGTATCACTTAAAACATTACCTATTACAATAATATTACCATCATTATCAATAGTAAAACTTTGATAATGAATATTGCCATTTTTAGAACAGAATGAATCATTAACAAAATTACAATCAAAATCAAATCTAGCAATTAGTCCACGATTACTGCTGTTAGCACCACATACATATAAAGAATCATTATATACTTCTACATGCGTAAATCCTTGCTCATCAGTACCAACATATTCATAAGAACTAATATAGTCACCATTTTTACTATATCTAACAATAGATGCAGTATTCTTATCTTTATAACCAACAGCATAAATTGAGTCATTAGCAAAAACTAAATCATAAAATACAGAATTCTGATTACCATAGTATTTAACCCACTCTTCTTTACCTTCTTTATCATATTTAACAAGAACTGCGCCACTACTACTACTCTTATCAGTAATACTTTGACCACAAACATAAAAACCATCGTTTTCAACAACACCTATATATTTAGAATTTCCAATTATTTTAAATTCCTCATCAAAAACAACATTACCCTTTAAATCATATTTAACAATTAAAGCAGTTTGTTTACCACTCTTTAATTCAGATTTAGAAGATTCGTAACTACCAACCGTAATATATCCATCTGATATACTAGCAACATCATAAAACATACTATGATATCCTTTATTGTAAACACGTTCCAATTGTTTTTCTTTATTCTTATCAAAAACAGTAAGTTTACCCTTATCATACTTTAGAGTATTATTATTGTTGCCACCAACTGCTACATAACCATCCTCAAGTATATCTACAGAACGTACAAAATCGTAATAAAAAGACGTATCTTTTTTCGGAATGCTTTTAACATACAGTATCGCAACTATCTCTAAGGCTATAATAAGAAATGCAATTAATGCGATTATCTTTAGTATTTTTAAACGACTATTACTCATTCCAAAGCCTCCATCCTCACATATATATTTTAACAAATTACAAGCATAAAAAAAAGGAATTTACAAGAATAAAATTCCTTTTTTATATATTCTTTACTTATACGTTGTAAACTCCTATAAAGTATTTCTTTTTACCTCTACGAATAACAACATACTTACCTACTAAACAATTATCTTTAGTAATAGTAAAATCTAAGTCAGTTACTTTAGAACCATTAATAGTAATAGATCCATTATTTAAGAATTCACGAGCTTCTCTCTTACTAGAACAAGCACCACTTTCTACTAATAAGTCAACAACATTCTTATCTTCACTAATAGTAAATGGATCAATTCCTTTAAATGCAGCTTCAATTTCTTTTTCAGTAAAGTTAGAAATATCTCCACTAAATAATGATTCACTAATCTTAACTGCTTCTTCATAACTCTTTTCTCCATGAAGATCAGTAATAATACAACGAGCTAATGCTTTATGAGCTTCTCTCTCTCCAGGATTAGCTAAATGACGTCTCTCTAATTCTTCAATTTCTTCTTTTGTTAAGAAAGTAAATATTTTTAAATAAGAAATAACCATTTCGTCATCT
>ODAJ012184611.1_pt1 | contig 11193 bp, 9 predicted proteins | sample 1539241 | NCBI WGS metagenome assembly ODAJ01 (sample SAMN02144231, study PRJEB22623) | gut metagenome | biome: sheep rumen | host: Ovis aries | place: New Zealand | reverse complement strand
CATGATCGATGATAAGGGACGCAGGGTCAAAGAAGCCGGCCCTTCCTGCCCTGTCGAGATCCTGGGACTTTCTGACGTTCCCAGCGCAGGCGAAGTCATTATTGCCCATGACAGTGACAAGACCGCCAAATCCTTCGCGGCTACCTACAAGACCCAGCATAAGGAAGAACTGATCGAAGAGACCAGGATGCGCATGAACCTGGACGATCTGTTCACCCAGATGCAGGAAGGCACCCTCAAGGAATTCGATCTGATCATCAAGGCGGACGTCCAGGGTTCGGTAGAAGCCCTCAAACAGAGCCTGCTTAAGCTTTCCAATGAGGAAGTGGTCGTCAAGGTCATCCACGCGGCTGTCGGTAATATCAATGAATCCGACGTACAGCTTGCCATCGCCTCCAACGCGGTCATCATCGGCTTTAACGTAAGGCCGGATGCCCTGGCCAAGAGCATGGCCGATCATGAAGGCGTTGACATCCGTCTGTACAAAGTCATTTATCAGGCCATCGACGCCATCGAGCTGTCCCTGAAGGGCATGCGCGCGCCTGTTTATGAAGAGCGTGTCATCGGACATGTGGAAGTCAGACAGCTGTTCAAGGCATCTTCCGTCGGCAACATTGCCGGCTCCTATGTCCTGGACGGCGTCGTCCGCAACGGATGCCGTATGAGGATCCGCCGCGGCGAGGAGCTGGTCTATGACGGCAACCTTGCTTCCCTCAAGCGATTCAAGGATGATGTCAAGGAGGTCCGCGCGGGCTTTGAGTGCGGTCTCGTATTCAAGGATTTCGACAAGATGCAGGTCGGCGATATCGCCGAGGCCTTCGATCTGGTCGAGGTTCCCAGAGACTGATCCGGATTACCAGAGATTCACTGACCGGCGGCGAAGGCATACTTTCGCCGCCGGTCATCATCATACAGGCAGATTTTTTAAGATCTGCCCATACGGGAGATACCATGAGAAAGAACAGTGTAAAGAACCGCAGGATCAATGACGAAGTGCAGCGGACGCTTTCCGAGATCATCCGCGGCAATATGAAAGACCCCAGGATCAGCCCCATGACCAGTGTCATGGACGTGATCGTGGCGCCGGACCTGAAGACCTGTAAGGTATGGGTCAGTGTATACGGGGATTCGGACGCGGCCAGGAATACCATGGAAGGCCTGCGCAGCGCCGCCGGTTTCATCCGCAGCGAGCTGGCCAGAAGGGTCAATCTGCGCAATACCCCGGAGCTGACCTTCTACCTGGATGATTCCATTGCCTACGGCGTGGAGATGTCCAAAAAGATCGATGACGTGATCAGCGCCGACCTGGAAGCGGAGAAGCATGCCGGCGTACAGACCGGTGTATATAAGGACGAGTTATGAATATACTGCAGGAACTGAAAGGCGTACAGACCATCGCCATCAGCGGCCATATCAACCCGGACGGGGACTGTGTGGGATCCTGCATGGGCATGGCCCTGTACCTGCGCAAAAATATGCCCCAGGCACAGGTGGATGTCTATCTGGAGCCGTTTACAGACGCTCTGATGCGCAACATTCCCGGAACGGAGACCATCCGTTTCGATTTTGCGCCGGCGGTACCGGCCTATGACGCTTTTATTGTGCTGGACTGCGGCAAGGAGAGGCTTGGCGGAGCAGAACCCATATTTGACAATGCCGGTCTTACCATTAACATCGACCACCATGTCAGCAACCCGGGGACCGGGCAGATCTGTTACCTGGACGGCAATGCCGGCAGCGCCTGCGAACTGGTCTGGGATGTGCTGGAGGAAGAGCGGACGGACGCCCGGATCGCCCAGGCCCTGTATGTGGGCATGGTGACGGATACAGGGGTTTTCCGCTACTCCAATACTTCGGAAAAGACCATGGTCAAAGCCGGCCGCCTGCTGCGTTTCGGCTTCGATCATGCCCGGATCATCCGGGAGGTCTTTTTTGAAAAGACCTTCCTGCAGCATAAGCTGATGGGAATCGGTCTGGGGCAGGCCCGCCTGTATCTGGACGGCCTGCTGATCGTTTCTGAAATCGACTATGATACCATGCAGGCCAACCACGCCACTAAAAACGATCTGGAGGGGATCGCCAGTGAGATGGTCCTGACGGAGGGCGTCGACTGTGCCCTGTTCCTGCACGGGAGCAGGCCGGATGAGTCCAGGGTCAGCCTCCGGTCCAATAACATTGTGGACGTGGCCCGGATCGCCCGTCTGTTCGACGGCGGCGGCCATGTCAGGGCTTCCGGCTGTACCATACACGGGGACAGCGGTCCTGCCCTGGAAAAGATGATCGAAGCGGCCCGGGAACAGCTGCGGGAGGCAGGCAGGCTGTGAAAGGCTTTCCCGGCGGAATTGCCGGCGCGGGCTGGAGAAGGACAGGATATATGCGGGATTTGCAGAATATTATTTAAATCCACATGGCCGGCGCGGGCCGGAGAAAGACAGAGTCTATGCGGAACGGAATGCTGAGCATTTACAAAGAAGCGGGATTTACCTCCAATGACGTAGTAGCAAAACTGCGGGGGATCCTCCATATGCGCAGGATCGGCCATACAGGGACCCTGGATCCCATGGCGGAAGGCGTACTCCCTGTCTGTCTGGGCAATGCCACCCGGCTCTGCGATATGATCGCGGACAGAGACAAGGAGTACAGGGCCGTCATGCGCCTGGGCCTGCGGACAGATACCCAGGATATGACCGGGACCATTCTGGAGGAAGCGCCTGCGGAAGCCCTCTCCGGAATCACGGAAAGCGCGGTCCGGGAGGCGGCGGAATCCTTTATCGGGGACTACAGTCAGATCCCACCCATGTATTCCGCCCTGAAGGTGAACGGGCAGAGGCTCTATGACCTGGCCCGCCAGGGCAGGACCGTGGAAAGAAAGGCCCGGCTGATCCGGATCCATGAACTGGAAGTGCTGGAAATCGCCATGCCATTTGTGACGATGCGGGTCCGCTGCTCCAAGGGGACCTATATCCGGACCCTCTGTGAGGATATCGGCAGCCGTCTGGGCTGCGGCGGGACCATGGACAGTCTTCTGCGGACCAGAGTAGGGCAGTTCACCCTGGAAAATTCCTGGAAACTGTCCCAGCTGGAGGAGATCATGAGGGAGGATCCGGAACGGATCAGCCGTCTTATCGCCCCGGTAGATTCCTTTTTCGCGGACGCCCCCGCCGGGGTCGTGGCGGATGAGGCCATCCGCTATCTGGCCAACGGCAACCGCCTGCTGCGCATGCAGGTCCGTTTTGACCGCGGCATGGAGCCCGCGGACGGAGGACAGGTCAGAATGTACAATGGGGACGGCGACTTTTTCGGAGTCTATACTTATTCGGCAGGCCAGAGGGCCTTTCTGCCCCTGAAGATGTTCCTGCCGGACACTTACAGAAAATCCTGACCGCCGGCCGGGATCAGGCCGGACACGCACAGGTTACATAGAACGACAGGTTCCATGGGACAATCAGGATACAGGAAAAACGGGCCTGCCCGGGATACAGCCCCGGAGAAAGAATACAGAATGCAGATATATTCAGGTTTAGACAGTTTTTACAGCGTTGAGGATACAGCGATCGCCATCGGCAAATTTGACGGCGTCCACAGAGGACACCGGCGGATCATAGAGGAATTGTTCCGGAAGAGAGCGGATGATATGCGGACCTGTATCTTTACTTTTGATCCTTCGCCCGAGACTTTCCTCGGCATCGGGGACGGCAGGGAGCTGACGACCGCAGAGGAGAAGAGGAGGATATTCCAGGAGATCGGGATCGACCTGCTGGTGGAATTCCCCTTTACAGAAGAGACGGCTTCCATGCCGGCCGAGACCTTTGTGACAGAGATCCTGGTCAAAAAGCTGCACGCCCAGTTCATATGCGCCGGGCACGACCTTTCCTTCGGAAGGGACGGAAAGGGCAACTTTGCTCTGCTGCAGTCCCTGGGCAAGCATTATGGATTTGAGTCCAAACTGATCCATAAGCTCCAGTATGAAGGGCAGGATATCAGCTCGACACTGATCCGCAGCTTTATCACTGATGGCAGGATGGAAGAAGCGGCCGCCTGCCTGGGAGAGCCCTATTCCATCCGGGACTGGGTCGTCCATGGCAGGAGACTGGGCAGCGCCATCGGCGTGCCGACCATCAATCAGCTTCCTCCGGAAGACAAGATCCTGCCCCCCTATGGCGTCTACTTCTCGCAGGTCCTCATTGATGGAAAAATCTATAAGGCGATCACCAATATAGGGGTCAAGCCTACAGTGCAGGCGGACGGCCAGCCCAATGTGGAGACCTTCCTCTACGACTTTAAGGGCAGCCTGTACGGAAAACATGTGGAAGTCAGCCTGCTTTCCTACCGGCGCCCCGAACGGAAGATGGCAGATCTGGCAGAGCTCCAGAAGACCATCCGTGAGGACATTGACGCCGGAAAGGCCTACCACGGCATAAAGTGAACCGGGCGTCAGACTTGCCGGTTCACTTTCCGGTTCAGAAAAAGCTTTACTTTTAAACCGGCATATGCTATTATCCATATGTTATGCGTTAATACCGCCACCCGGAGGCATGACCTTTCTCAACGGTCTCTGAGTGGACGGCGAATAGCTGCGGAGGCAGCAGAAGGAGAAAAATATGATTTCCAAAGAGAAAAAAGCAGCAATTATTGCAGAGTTCGGCAGAAAAGAAGGCGATACAGGTTCACCTGAAGTTCAGATCGCGATCCTGACAGCCAGAATCAAAGAGCTCACCGAGCATATGAAGCAGAATCCCAAGGATCACCACTCCGGCAGAGGTCTTCTCAAACTCGTCGGACAGAGAAGAGGACTCCTTGACTATCTGAAGAAGAACGATATCGAAGGATATCGTGCCCTGATTGCAAAACTGGGAATCAGAAAGTAATCCATACTTTCACACGGAAAGGCGGCACAGACCGGTTTTTATTGTCGGTTTCTGCCGTCTTTTACGCATATCGTCCATGATCTGCTCCCGCGACGGGGACAGATAAGCTCCGGTAACGTACATGTCGGAGCGGCCCCGGAGGAGGGTCCGGAGCGGCAGGCGCCGTTTCCCGCAGGATTCCCGGGGTGATAGAGAAGAAGTAAGAAGAAGCAAGAAGAAGTAGAAGAAGGAGAAAAACATGTACAAAACTTACTCAATGGAACTTGCCGGCCGTACGCTCAGTGTAGATATCGGCAGAGTCGGCAAACAGGCAGGCGGCTGCGCTTTCATCCATTACGCGGACACCACCCTGCTCTGTACGGCGACCACTTCAGCAGCCCCCAGGGACGGAATCGATTTCTTCCCCCTGTCTGTTGAATACAGTGAGAAATACTATGCCGTAGGCAAGATCCCCGGTGGCTTCAACAAGCGTGAAGGCAAGCCTTCCGAGAACGCCATCCTGACCAGCCGTGTCATTGACAGGCCCATGCGGCCTCTGTTCCCCAAGGACTATCGTAATGATACGACCCTGGAATGCATGGTCATGAGCGTTGATCCTACTGCCAGACCCGAGCTGGTGGCAATGATCGGTGCTTCCATTGCAGCATCTATTTCCGATATTCCCTTCGCGGGTCCCTGTGCCGCCACCCAGATCGGTCTGGTCGACGGTCAGATGATCATCAATCCCGGCCAGGAAGAGTGGGACAACGGCGACCTCAAGCTGACTGTCGCTTCCACTGCGGATAAGGTCATCATGATCGAGGCGGGCGCCAACGAGATCCCCGAAGCTGACATGATCAGATACATCTACGAGGCGGATGCCGTCAACAAGCAGATCATCGAGTTCATCAACGGGATCGTTGCCGAGTGCGGCAAGCCCAAGAGAGAGTATGTTTCCTGCGCGATCCCGGAAGAGCTTTTCGCGGCGATCAAAGAGATCGTTCCTCCGGAAGAGATGGAAACAGCCGTATTTACAGATGACAAGCAGACCAGAGAAGGCAACATTGAAGCCATTACCGAGAAGCTGAAAGAAGCTTTCGCGGAGAACGAAGAGTGGCTGGCCGTACTGGGCGAGGCTGTGTATCAGTATCAGAAGAAGACCGTCCGCAAGATGATCCTCAAGGACCATAAGAGACCCGACGGCCGTCAGCTGAACCAGATCCGTCCTCTGGCAGCGGAAGTCGACATCATTCCCCGTGTCCATGGTTCCGCCATGTTCACAAGAGGCCAGACCCAGATCTGCAACGTAGTCACACTGGCGCCCCTTTCCGAGGCACAGCGTGTGGAGGGCCTTGACCCCAACATCACAGAGAAGAGATATGTACATCAGTACAACTTCCCCAGCTATTCCGTAGGTGAGACCAGGGTATCCAGAGGTCCCGGCCGTCGTGAGATCGGCCACGGCGCCCTGGCGGAGAGGGCCCTGCTTCCCGTACTGCCCTCCATCGAGGAATTTCCTTATGCCATCCGCTCGGTCTCCGAGACTTTCGAGTCCAACGGCTCCACCTCCATGGCATCCACCTGCGCTTCCTGCATGTCCCTGATGGCAGCAGGCGTACCGATCAAAAAGCAGGTCGCGGGCATTTCCTGCGGTCTGGTGACCGGTGACAGCGACGACGATTTCGTACTCCTGACCGATATCCAGGGTCTGGAGGACTTCTTCGGCGATATGGACTTTAAGGTAACAGGTACCCATGACGGTATCACCGCCATCCAGATGGATATCAAGATCCACGGCCTGACCAGACCTATCGTGGAAGGCGCCATCGCCCGCTGCAAAGAAGCCCGTGAGTTCATCATGGCAGACTGCATGACACCCGCCATCGCTGAGCCCCGTCCCGAGGTCAGCAAGTACGCGCCCAAGATCAACTTCATGCAGATCGATCCCGAGAAGATCGGTGATGTCGTCGGCCAGAGAGGCAAGACCATCAATGAGATCATCAAGAGGACCGGTGTGCAGATCGATATTGATGATGACGGCAAGATTTCCATCTGCGGCAATGACGCTGCCGCCATGGCAGAAGCCCAGAAGATGATCACCATCATCACCACCGAATTTGAAGAAGGCCAGGTGCTGGACGGTGTCGTAGTCAGCATCAAGGAATTCGGCGCTTTCCTGGAGTTCGCTCCCGGCAAGGAAGGCATGGTCCACATTTCCAAGATCGCCAACCGCCGCATCGAGCATGTGGAAGACGTCCTGACACTGGGTGACAAGGTCACCGTTGTCTGCCTCGGCAAGGACAGAATGGGCAGGCTTTCCTTCTCCATTAAGGATGCTCCTAAGCAGGGCAGAAAAAACAAAAGGTAATCGGAAGGGCAGGCAGCCCGCGGGCCGCCGCGTCTGACTGAACGTAGAGGGATGCCCGCTGTCAGTTCAGCGTGCATCCTTTTTTTCGGCAGGGTCCGGCCGCAACGGGCCATGGAAACACAAGACAGGAAACGCGGGGACCGCAGACCGGTCCCTGCCAGTAAGATACAGGAGACATACATGTCAACTATTTCCCAGGAAATCGCCAGAAGGCGAACATTTGCCATTATCTCCCATCCTGACGCCGGCAAGACGACACTGACGGAAAAATTCCTTCTGTACGGAGGCGCCATCAATCTGGCGGGCAGTGTCAAGGGCAAGGCGACCGCCAGGCACGCGGTCTCGGACTGGATGGAGATCGAAAAGCAGAGAGGTATTTCCGTGACCAGTTCGGTCCTGCAGTTCGAGTATGACGGCTGCTGTATCAACATTCTGGATACGCCCGGACACCAGGATTTCTCGGAGGATACCTACCGTACGCTGATGGCGGCGGATTCGGCCGTCATGGTCATCGACGGCGCCAAGGGCGTCGAGCCCCAGACCAAGAAACTGTTCAAGGTCTGCACCATGCGCCATATCCCTATTTTTACCTTTATCAACAAGATGGACAGGGACGCCCGGGACAGCTTTGACCTGCTGGAGGACATCGAGCAGAATCTGGGCATTGAGACCTGCCCCGTCAACTGGCCCATCGGATCCGGCAAGGCCTTCAAGGGCGTTTATGACAGGGAACAGAGCCAGATCATGCTCTTCTCCGGTACCGAAAAGGGTACCAAAGAAGGCGAGGAAAAGCTTATCCCCTTTGAGGACGAAGAAGCCACCCTGCGGGAACTGGGCGAAGATCCCGATGCCCAGCTGCGGGAGGAGATCGAGCTGCTGGACGGCGCCAGTGCCGAGTTCGACCTGGACCGGGTACGGGCAGGCATGCTGACCCCCGTCTTCTTCGGATCGGCCCTGACCAATTTCGGCGTGGAGACCTTCCTGCGGCATTTCCTGCAGATGGCCCTGCCCCCGACCCCCAGAGAGTCGGACCAGGGGAAGATCGATCCCGTCGAAGGGCCTTTTTCCGCTTTTGTCTTCAAGATCCAGGCCAACATGAACAAGGCCCACAGGGACAGAGTCGCCTTTATGCGGATCTGTTCCGGCAAATATGACGCCGGCATGGAGGTACGCCATGTCCAGACCGGCAGGATCCAGCGTCTGTCCCAGCCCCAGCAGCTGATGGCCAGCGACCGCAAGATCCTGTCAGAAGCCTACGCGGGCGACATCATGGGCGTGTTCGATCCCGGCATTTATTCCATCGGCGACACGGTCTGCGCCCCCAAAGAGAATTTCCGCTATGAAGGCATCCCTACCTTCGCTCCCGAGCACTTTGCCAGGGTCCGGCAGGTGGATACCATGAAGCGGGATCAGTTCGTCAAGGGTATTTCCCAGATCGCCCAGGAGGGCGCCATCCAGATCTTCCAGGAGTATAATACCGGTATGGAGGAGATCATCACAGGCGTCGTCGGCATGCTGCAGTTCGATGTACTGAAATTCCGCTTAAAGAGCGAATACAACGTGGACATCATCCTGGAGACCCTGCCTTACGAGCACATCCGCTGGATCGTCAACAAGGATATCGACCCCATGAAAATCGTGGGCACCACCGATATGAAGAGGATCCGGGACCTCAAGGGCAATCCTCTCCTGCTCTTCATCAACCCCTGGTCCGTGGGCATGGTCCTGGACCGCAACGAGGGACTGGTCCTGGAGGAATTCTCCAGGAACTGACAGACGGCAGAGCGGGCCGAGGCCTACCTTCAGTTTCTCTGCTGTCAACAATCAGTTGGCAATGATTTATAAAAATGTTATGATAACGTCAGGACTGTTTACAGACAGCTCCCGCGATGAGGCGGCTGGCCGGAGCCGGGCCGCCGGTACAGATCTTATAGAAGAGGCAGGTCCCCGCCCGGGGATCCGGACTCTGTGTACAGGAGGTTTAAGATGGAACAGGAAAAGAAAACTGTCGAAAAATCCGGAATCGGTACCGTTAAAATAGCTGATGAAGTCGTGACCCTGATCGTTGCCTACGCGGCGCTGGACGTTGACGGCGTAGCGTATATCGCGGGCAATGTGGACCGTGCCATCCTCAGCAAGGGCGGCGTCCGCAAGCTGGGCAAGAATGTCAAGGTGGAAGTCAGCAAGAACGGCGTCAAGGCGGAGCTTGCCATTATCCTGGAATACGGCTACAACATCCCTGCCACCAGCAGCAAGGTCCAGAAGCGGATCAAGACCGCGGTAGAGACCATGACCGGCCTGAAGGTCCTGGATGTGGATATCCGGATCGCGGGCATCAATATTCCCGAATAAGACGGGGCGGCGGATGCCGCTTCCGGCTGCAGAAGAATATGCAGGCGAAATCTGTAGTAAAATATGCAGGCGACATCTGCAGAAGAAATATGCAGATGAATCTGCAGTTGAAATCTGTAGTTGAAATATGCAGGCGGAATCTGCAGTTAAAATCGTATATGAAATGGATGGGACCGGGCTTTGTCCCGGTTCCCTGTTGCCTGCGCGCCCCGGGCGGGCAGGTATTGTACGCGCAAAATGAACGCCGGCAGAGACCGGCGGTTCCTGATGGGAGAGACCACAGAATGAACAGAAGAGGAATCAGAGAACAGGTCTTCAAGCTCCTGTTCCGGGCTGAATTCAATACGCCGGACCAGATGGAGGAACAGGCGAGATTCTTTTTTGACAGCGGCGATTTTACGGCGACGCCGGCAGATGAAAAGGCCATTATCGAGAAGACCCGGAAGATCATGGATAAGATTCCCGAGCTGGATCAGATGATCGGATCCGGCCTCAAGGGCTGGCGCCTGGACCGTGTCGGCAAAGTCGAGCTGGCCATACTGCGGCTGGCAGTCTACGAAATCTGCTTTGATGACGACGTGCCCGCCGGGGCCGCCATCAACGAAGCGGTCGAGCTGGCCAAGAAATTCGGACAGGATAACGCGGGACAGTTCGTGAACGGCGTCCTGGCACAATTTGCGGCAGAGAAATAAATCTGCCTGCGGTGGGAATGAGGAAAGCTTATTCAGTTTCACAGGTCAATGCCTATATAAAGCACATGTTTTCGGAGGACTATCTGCTGCGCTCCCTGCTCGTTCGGGGAGAGGTCAGCAACTGCAAATATCATTCCTCCGGCCATATCTATTTTACTTTAAAAGATGCCTCGGGTACGCTTGCCTGCGTCATGTTCGCCGGCCGCCGCAGGGGCCTTTCTTTTCTCATGAAAGAAGGGGACCAGGTCATTGTCAGCGGCACAGTGGATGTCTATGAACGCGACGGACGATACCAGCTTTACGCCATGCAGATCATCCGGGACGGCGTGGGTGCCCTCAACGAGCGGTATGAGCAGCTCAAGCGCAGGCTGGAAGAGCAGGGAATGTTCGATGAGCGGTACAAGCAGGCCATCCCCGCCTATATCCGAACGCTGGGCGTCGTCACAGCGCCCACTGGAGCGGCGGTCCGGGACATCATCAATATCGCACATCGACGCAATCCCTATGTGAAGATCATCCTGTATCCGGCCATCGTGCAGGGAGACCAGGCAGCGGACAGTATCATAACGGGAATCCATGCCCTGGAGGATCTGGGCGTGGATACCATCATCATCGGCCGCGGCGGCGGCTCTATTGAGGACCTCTGGGCTTTTAACGAGGAAAAAGTGGCCCAGGCTGTCTTTGACTGCGCTGTACCCATCATATCCGCAGTGGGGCATGAGACCGATACGGTCATCACGGACTATGTGGCGGACCTGCGGGCACCGACCCCCTCTGCCGCGGCCGAGCTGGCTGTTTATGACTATGAACGATTCCGGGAGGACCTGGAAGCCTTCTATAACAGCCTGAACCAGTCGATGCAGTACCGGCTGGACCGCTGCCGGGAGAAGACACGGACCATGCAGCTGCAGCTGCAGCACCTGTCCCCCGCGGC
>ODAJ012064958.1_pt1 | contig 11193 bp, 6 predicted proteins | sample 1539241 | NCBI WGS metagenome assembly ODAJ01 (sample SAMN02144231, study PRJEB22623) | gut metagenome | biome: sheep rumen | host: Ovis aries | place: New Zealand | reverse complement strand
CATTGTGGCTTCGATTCTGGAAGATAATCAGACAGAGGATGGCATCCGCATCCCCAAAGAACTGGTGCCATACACAGGGTTTGAGTACATCAACTAAACCTTCACAAACAGATTAAAACACCAATTATATATTATTATGAATAAGATTGTTAAAAAAGAGCAGTTTAGCGAAAAAGTATTTAAACTTGTCATAGAAGCGCCCCTCATTGCGAAGTCTCGCAAAGCAGGTCATTTCGTCATTGTGCGTGTAGGCGAATATGGCGAACGTATACCACTCACCATAGCCGATTCCGATGTGGAAGCTGGCACCATCACCCTTGTGGTACAGAAAGTGGGCTACTCTTCCACCAAACTCTGCAACCTCAGCGAGGGCAATTACATCACCGACGTAGTAGGTCCTCTTGGACAGGCCACTCATATTGAGAAGTTTGGCACCGTTGTATGCGCTGGCGGTGGTGTAGGAGTAGCTCCCATGCTGCCCATCATCAAAGCCTTGAAAGCCGCTGGCAACAAAGTGGTGTCCGTGCTTGCAGGGCGCACCAAGGAACTCATCATCCTCGAGGACGAAGTGAGAAAACATTCCGACGAAGTCATCATCATGACCGACGATGGTTCCTACGGCCAGAAGGGCGTGGTGACAGTAGGCATTGAGCAGGTGATTCAGCGTGAGAAAGTCGATAAATGTTTCGCCATCGGTCCTGCCATCATGATGAAGTTCTGCTGTCTGCTAACCAAGAAATACAATGTACCCACCGACGTGTCGCTCAACACCATCATGGTGGACGGCACCGGTATGTGTGGTGCTTGTCGCATCACGGTGGGAGGGAAAACCCGTTTCGTGTGTGTAGATGGGCCCGAATTTGACGGTCATGAAGTAGATTTCGATGAGATGTTCAAGCGTATGGGTGCCTTCAAGCCCATTGAGTTGGAGGAGATGAAGAAGCTGGAGAAGCATGTGGAATCCGTTGTTCCAACTGCCAAAAAGGAAGAGACAGTTGATGCAACAGGTATGACTACTGACACTCCCTTGGCAGAGTTGACCAATCGCAATGCAGCTTGGCGCAAGGAGTTAGCCGCCAGCATGAAGTCCAAGGAGCGCGGCGAAATTGAACGTTGTATGATGAACGAACTTGACCCCGTCTATCGTGCCACTACTCGCACAGAGGAGGTGAACACGGGGCTCACTATTGAGCAAGCACTCACCGAAGCCAAACGATGCCTCGACTGCGCTAAGCCTTCTTGCATGGAAGGCTGCCCAGTGGCCATCAACATCCCTTCATTCGTTAAGAACATAGAACGTGGACAATTCCTTGAGGCTGCCAAAGTGCTCAAAGCCACCTCAGCCCTCCCCGCCGTTTGCGGCCGTGTGTGCCCTCAGGAAAAGCAATGCGAAAGCAAGTGCATCAAATTGAAGATGGGACAGAAGGCTGTAGCCATTGGCAATCTAGAACGCTTTGCAGCCGACTACGAGCGCAATTCGGGCAAGATGACCTTGCCAGAATGTGCACCCAAAAACGGCATTAAGGTGGCCATTGTGGGTTCAGGTCCTGCTGGTCTTTCCTGTGCAGGCGACTTGGCCAAAGCTGGCTACGAAGTCACCGTGTTCGAAGCCCTGCACGAGATTGGCGGTGTACTCAAATATGGCATTCCAGAATTCCGTCTGCCCAACGCCATTGTGGATGTTGAAATTGAGAACCTGCGCAAAATTGGCGTCAACTTCGTGAAGGACTGCATCGTGGGCAAGACCATCACTATCGACCAATTGGAGCAGGAGGGCTACAAAGCCATCTTTGTAGCATCGGGCGCAGGTCTGCCTAACTTCATGAACATACCAGGCGAGAACTCCGTGGGCGTAATGTCATCCAACGAATACCTCACGCGAGTGAATCTGATGGACGCTTCCAACCCTGCTTCCGACACCCCCATTGTGAAGGCAAAGAGCGTAATGGTTGTGGGTGGTGGCAACACAGCCATGGACTCATGTCGCACAGCCAAGCGCCTGGGAGCAGAGCACGTGTTCATCGCCTATCGTCGCAGTGAGGCCGAAATGCCTGCCCGATTGGAGGAAGTGAAGCATGCCAAGGAAGAAGGTATAGAGTTCCTTACCTTGCACAATCCTATCGAGTATATTTCAGACGAAAAAGGTAACGTTACTCAAGTAAAGCTACAAGTCATGGAACTGGGTGAACCCGATGCCTCTGGTCGCCGCTCTCCAATTCCTGTGGAAGGTAAAATTGAGACGCGCGACATCGACCTCGCAATTGTGGCCGTAGGTGTAAGCCCCAACCCCATCGTGCCCAAGTCGGTGGACGGTCTGGAACTGGGCAGGAAGAACACTATTGCCGTGAACGAGCAAATGCAGTCGAACATACCCACCATTTTTGCAGGTGGCGACATCGTGCGTGGAGGTGCCACGGTCATCCTGGCTATGGGCGATGGCCGCAAGGCTGCTGCCAGCATCGATGCCATGCTGCAGCCGAAAGCTAAATAATTAGGCTAGCTGATACAATAAAGGGGATGGACAATTCGTTTATTGGATTGTTCACCCCCTTGGTTTTTTATACGCTCACTCCTTGGAGGTACTTTCATACACATTTATCCCTTTAGCATAAAGAATAAAATGAAGAAGTTTCAAACCAACATATTGCACAGGCTCTTACTTTTGATGCTGGTGACCATCAGCGCAGTGGCCTGCATGGACGACGAAACTTTCACTTCGGGCACGAAAGCATCGCTGAGTTTTAGCCGCGACACCGTTTCGTTCGACACCGTCTTTGTGAATGTTAGCTCCAGCACAGAGCGACTAAACGTCTTTAATCATAGTAGTGAGGGGTTAGAAATCAAGAATGTACGTTTGCAGTCAGGCGGCACGTCGGGGTTCAGAATGAACGTGGACGGCCAGTTCGGAACGTCGATTGATGGTGTCCAGATTCAGAAGAAGGACAGCATCTTTATATTTGTAGAGGTGAACGTGAGTGAAAATTCTCTGGTAGAATCGGCCAAAGTGACCGATGCTATCGTCTTCACACTCACAGATGGCGAGGAAAAGAAGGTGGTGCTCGAAGCCTATGGACAACAAGCCCAAGTGCTGAAGGCCGAGGTGGTGAAGGAGAGCCGAATGCTGAATGCCACACTCCCCTATCTCATCTACGACAGCTTGGTGGTAGACAAGGACGCTTGCCTCACCATTCCCCAAGGCACAGCCCTGTATTTCCACAACGGAGCCAGCCTCATTGTTCATGGCGAATTGAAGGTGGAGGGAACAGCCGAACGTCCTGTGGCGATGCGTGGCGACCGTTTGGAAAAGATGTTCCCCTATTTGCCCTACGATCGTCTGGAGAACCAGTGGGGCGGCATTCAGTTGACCTCCTCATGCCAAGGGTGCACCATTAACCATGCCGACATACATAGCGGAAATTATGGCATTTTGTGCGATGGAATAGAGGGAAATGTGAGCATTACCAATTCCATCATTCACAATGTGGCAGGCTATGGGCTATACTTGAAGGACTCTAAGGCTCTGGTAGCTAACACGCAGATTTCAAACACAAAGTACGACTGTGTGAGCATCTATGGTGGCACCACCAGCTTCATCCATTGCACGCTGGCCCAATTCTACCCATGGACAGCCGACCGAGGCCACGCACTTTACGTGAGTAATTACGTGGGCATAGAGCTTCACATGGTGGAATCGTCGGAATTCTACAACTGCTTCATCACGGGCTATGCCAACGATGAGGTGTATGGTAATCCAGGCGAACAGGCACTCAACCTCCATTTCCACCATTGTGTATTGCTGACAGACGTGAAGGACGAGACGTACTTCAGCCAATGCATTGCAGAGTCGCCCGACTCAGCAGCTTACAAGGAGAAGAATTTCAAGATGCTCGACACGCATGCTTACTACTACGATTTCCACCTCGACACGCTGAGTGTGGCTCGCGGCAAGGGGAACGCTGCTTACTCATCGCTCTACCCCACCGACCTCAATGGTGTGGAACGCAAAGGCTCACCCGACGTGGGATGCTATCAGTTTAAGTGACAACGGATGATTGCTGCAATGAAAGGGATAACCCAGCCTTATGTGTCAATAAGGCTGGGTTATTGAAATATAAGACAAAGTTATTAAAACATAAGGCTGGGTTAGCAATTTTAGCCATCAGAATGTCCATTTGACCGCACAACACCTTCCCAATGAGGTCGGAGTACTGAAATTTTGCGCCACTGATGTGTGCGTAAAGTATGGGGAAAAACATGAAAAATCGTGGCTGATACATGTCTTTTGACACCTACGAGAGCAGGATTTTGATGCATTCAGTGTCTCATCCAAGGTTCGGCACGGTGGGCGCAGGAGGTTTGTCAACATCGCATTTCATTTTTTCTGCATTTTTAAGGTAAAACAAATGTGGGGCACCAACAGCAATCAATTTGGGGCGAGAATGAATGTCGCCTGTTGTGCGAGTTTCGTACATGCATGGTGAATCGGCATGAAAAAAAATAAAGTGGATACTCTCTTTGTTGAAAGAAGAGTATCCACGCCTTCTAATTGATAAAGTGAGAAAAAATGTACATTCTTTCTGGGCCTGTTGCTCACGCAACTACCAGGCGAAAGAATGTATGCCAGGCATTCTCTCGAATTGAGGCATACGGTATGAAAAAAGTAATTTCAAAATCCATTCAATCATAATTATATATATTCTCGTGTCGATTTTTCTAAAAGGGTGCCTCGCTGGGATCGGCTTGCGGGTCGAGGCCTGCAAAGGGGTCATCCCCCTGTTCTGAATTGAATTTCGACGGCGACGGCTTGATGGTGCCATCGTCGGTGGGCAAGGGCGGCATGCTATCGTCGATGTTCATAAAACGGGCAAACTCGCCCCTGAAGCGCAGACGCACATCGCCCACAGCACCGTTTCGATGCTTGGCTATGATGATTTCAGCAATACCCTTCGTGTCGTTGCCGTACTGGTCTTTGTAGATTTTGTAGTATTCGGGACGATGAATGAAGCACACCATGTCGGCATCCTGCTCAATGGCACCCGACTCGCGCAGGTCGCTCAACTGAGGACGCTTGCTGTCAGGGCTATCGGGGTTGTTGCTTGTGCGCTGCTCCACCGAACGGTTCAGCTGGGAAAGGGCAATGATGGGGATGTTCAGTTCCTTGGCCAGTCCCTTGAGCGAGCGCGAAATAGTAGATACTTCCTCTTGACGCGAATTGTACGACATGCCCGATGCGTTCATAAGCTGGAGGTAGTCGATGATGATCATCTGCACCCCATAATCTCGCACAAGACGACGTGCCTTGGTACGAAGCTCGAAGACAGACAAAGATGGGGTGTCGTCCACATAAAAAGGCACCCCATAGAGTTCGCGCATTTTATAGTCGAGTTGCTGCCATTCGTGGGGCAACAATTGACCACTCTTGATTTTCTCGCCAGGAATCTCGCACACGTTCACGAGCAGACGGTTCACCAGTTGCACATTCGACATTTCGAGCGAGAACATGGCTACAGGTATCTTCTTGTCCACCACCATATTGCGTGCCATCGAAAGCACAAAAGCAGTCTTTCCCATAGCTGGGCGAGCAGCTATGATGACGAGGTCGGAATTTTGCCAACCTGAGGTCATAGCATCGAGCTTGTCAAATCCTGACGAAAGACCAGAAAGACCATCCGCACGTGCTGCAGCTTTATGCAGCAGGTCATAGGCTTCGTTGATGACGGGGTCTATCTGCGTGAAATCTTTTTTCAGGTTCGATTTGGAGAGTTCAAACAGCTTGCCTTCGGCCATCTGCATGAGTTCCTGAATGTCCTGCCCATCATCAAAAGCAAGTTTCTGAATGGTACTAGTATAGGAAATGAGATCGCGCGCAAGTGCCTTCTGCGCCACAATACGTGCATGGAACTCCAAATGTGCAGCAGAGAGCATGGAGCGCGAAAGTTCGGCAATGTAAGCCGCCCCACCCGCATTGTCGAGGTCTCCATTCTTCTGTAGTTGGTCAACTACCGTAAGCACATCAATGGGCGCATTGGATGCCGCCAAGGACTGTATGGCCTGGAAAATGACCTGATGCTTCGACTCGTAGAACGACTGAGGCTTCAAGAAATCGGAAACAGTGGCAAACGCATCTTGTTCTATCAGACATGCGCCGATGACTGCTCTTTCAAGCTCAACGGCTTGGGGTTGCAAGCGGCCAACCTGTGCCAGTTGGTCTTGCTCCGAACTGCGAACGGGACGTCTGTGAGATGTGCTTTTTTGTTCAGGCATGATAACGGATTACTGGCAGTGTGCTGCCGGATGAATACTATACGTTCACTTTATCGTCGACAAAATTAGGGAGAATAATTAACATAGGCAAACACTCGTAGCAGAAGTTGTCAACACCCAACGAGGGAATCCTGTTGATAAGTATGTTAATAAAACGATTTCATCGGAAAAAGTCATGTTGGAATAAAGAAAACAAAAAAATGTTAAATATCAGTTCATAGAAGCTAACAACACTCCCGTTCTGCTCAGGCAAGAGGCATGCTTAACCGCTGTCTATTGAAATTTACGATGGAGGTTAAACCAAGGTTATTCTAAATTTTCCCTCAAATTCATGAAATATCTTATTGGAAATTTCTGCAATCAAATTAAAATTAGTAACTTTGTGCCGTTTTTAGCTAAAGCGGTACGCCATCGGTGTTTTTGCCGATGTATCTTTTCAACATGAGGGCATACGAGAGTATTCCTTAGAAAAAGACTCACTCAACCAATAAAAAGCAAAACAATCAATAGTTAATATTAACAAATTATGGCGAATGTAATTAAAATTACGAAAGGCTTGAACATCAACCTCACAGGAAAGGCTGCTGCTCAGGTTTCGGCCGTGGCTGCATCGAAAGTGTATGGACTCGTACCCGATGCATTTTGGGGCATGAAACCTAAAGTGGTGGTGAAGGAAGGGGATGAAGTGAAAGCTGGCGATGCCTTGTTCGTCAACAAGCTGCATCCCGAAGTAAAGTTCGTCTCTCCCGTGGCAGGCAAAGTGAAGCTTGTGGAGAGAGGCGACCGTCGTAAAGTGCTGAGCGTTCAAGTAGAGGCAGCTGCGCAACAGGCGTATGTTGACTTCGGAAAGAAGGACGTGAAGTCGCTGAAAGCGGAGCAGGTGAAAGCCGCCCTTCTGGAAAGCGGACTTTTCGGCTTCTTCACCCAGCGCCCTTATGCCGTCGTTGCCGACCCCAACGATGTGCCCAAGGGCATTTTTGTGTCGGCCATTGCCGATATGCCGCTGGCAGCCAACATCGACGTAGTGATGAAAGGCAATGAAGCAGATTTCCAGACGGGCATTTCTGCTCTTGCAAAATTGGCTAAGGTTTATCTGGGGGTGAAGCCAGGCTCTTCACTTGCTGGCACGAAAGATGCCGAAGTGACCGTGTTTGACGGAAAATGCCCTGCTGGAAACGTGGGCGTGCAGATTAACCACATCAACCCCATCAACAAGGGCGAAGTGGCATGGACCATCGGAGCGGAGGAGGTCGTTTTCATCGGACGTCTATTCAACAAGGGCATGGTAGATTTGACCCGCACCATTGCTGTGGCAGGTTCGGAAATCCAGAACCCACAGTACAAGCAGGTGCTTGTAGGCGCAAAGATTGGTGACATAGTGGCTGGAAACGTGAAAGCAGGAAAGAAGGTTCGCCTCATCGACGGCAACCCACTCACTGGCATGAAAACCAGCGAAAACAACTTCCTTTTAGCCCATTCCACCGAAGTAACAGCCATTCCAGAAGGCGACGATGCCGACGAACTGTTTGGCTGGATTGCTCCACGCTTCAACAACTTCTCCGTCAGCCGCTCCTACTTTTCATGGTTGCAACCCAAAAACAAGGAGTACGTTCTCGACGCACGTGTGAAGGGTGGTCACAGGCACATGATTTTCAGCGGTGAATACGACTCTGTGTTCCCCATGGATATCTATCCAGAGCAGCTAGTGAAAGCCATCATTGCTGGCGACATCGACCGCATGGAAGCCCTGGGCATTTATGAGGTGGCTCCTGAGGACTTTGCACTAGCAGAGTTCGTTGACAGTTCTAAAGTTGAACTCCAGCGCATTGTTCGAGAGGGTCTCGACATGCTGCGTAAAGAAAACGAATAAGCATTATGGGACTTAAGAAAATTCTTGACAATTTGAAGCCAACCTTCTCGGAAGGAGGTAAGCTTAGTGCTTTCGGCTCGCTTTTCGATGCGGCAGAAACATTTTTCTTCGTGCCCAACGAAACGGCTAAAGTGCGTGGAGCGCAGATTCATGATGCCATCGACTCTAAGCGCTCTATTTTCTTTGTTGTGATTGCGCTGATACCCGCCATACTCTTCGGTATGTACAACATTGGTTATCAGCATGCTATTTTTACTGGCGGATGCACTCCCGATGCTTGCCCTTGCGATGACATATGGGGCAACTTCCTCTACGGCCTCGCTGTCATGCTTCCCAAAATTGTGGTCAGCTATGCCGTGGGGCTTGGCATCGAAATTGCTGTGGCTCAGTGGAAGAAGGAGGAAGTGCATGAAGGGTTCTTCGTGACGGGTATTCTCATTCCCCTCATCGTTCCTGTCAACTGCCCCCTGTGGATTCTCGCCATCGCCACAGCTTTTGCCGTTATCTTCGCAAAAGAGGTGTTTGGCGGCACAGGCATGAACATCTTCAACCCAGCTCTCGTTACGCGCGCATTCCTCTTTTTTGCCTATCCTTCCATGATGTCGGGCGACAAAGTGTGGGTGAACGGCAACTACATGGATTGCATCAACGGTGCCACATCGGTGGATGCCGTTTCAGCAGCTACCCCACTTGGTCAATTGGCAGCAGGTGAGGCTGTGACAGTTTCTCCAATGGACACAATCATTGGTACAATACCCGGTTCCATCGGCGAAACTTCGGTCATTGCCATCCTGATTGGTGCTATCATCCTCGTATGGGCTAACATCGCAAGCTGGAAAATCATCCTTTCCACTTTCGTGGGTGGTGCTTTGATGGCCTACATGCTCCGCTACGATGGCGCACAGAACTTCGAATGGTGGGAACAACTCACTGTGGGTGGTTTCTGCTTCGGAGCCGTGTTCATGGCTACTGACCCTGTAACCAGCCCTCGCACAGAAGGTGGCAAATGGATTTTCGGTTTCCTCATCGGCGCGCTGGCCATCATCATCCGCGTGCTCAACCCCGGCTATCCAGAGGGCATGATGCTTGCCATTCTGCTGATGAATGTCTTCGCTCCGCTATTCGACTATTTCTTTGTACAGGCTAACATTAACAAGCGCGCCAAGCGTGCTAAAAAATAAGGAGGACAAAAGATTATGGCAAAAATGAATACAAATGGCAATGCATACACCATTATCTATGCATCTGTAATGGTCATCATCGTGGCATTCCTCCTTGCGTTCGTAGCTTCTGCATTGAAATCGAAGCAGGATGCGAATGTTGCGCTCGACACAAAGAAGCAAATTCTTTCATCTTTGAACATACGCGACCTTGCCGACGCTGAGGCTGAAACTAAATACAATGAGGTCATCACCAGCGGCGAACTCAACAGCCCCACCCTCAAAGCCAATGTAGATGGCGAGGAAAAACTCATCGTGGCTGTGAAGGGTGCAGGACTCTGGGGCCCGCTGTGGGGATGGGTGTCCATTAACAAGGACGGAGAAACTGTCTATGGGACCTTCTTCAATCACGAATCAGAAACAGCGGGATTGGGAGCACGCATCAAGGAGCAATGGTTCCAGGATGAGTTCAAAGGTAAGAAAATCTATCAAGATGGCAAGGTTGTCCTTGGCGTCTATAAGCAGGGAAAGGCTCCAGCCACACTTTCTGCCGACAATTATGTAGATGCCGTAACAGGTGCCACGCTTACTTCAAATGGTGTTAACGATATGATTCAGAAGTGTCTGACCGACAACCAAGACGCTATTGAAGCATTCATAAATTAAGGAGGACAAAGAATTATGAGTTTATTTTCTAAAGAGAATGGCGAAGTGTTCATGGGTCCGCTCAATTTGAACAACCCAATTGCAGTTCAGGTCCTCGGTATTTGCTCAGCTCTGGCTGTCACCTCACAGCTCAAGCCTGCAATAGTGATGGGACTCTCTGTAACCGTCATTACAGCATTTTCAAATGTGATTATTTCCTTAATCCGCAAAACCATCCCAAACCGCATCCGCATCATCGTGCAGCTGGTGGTGGTGGCAGCTCTGGTGACCATCGTGAGCAACATCCTCAAAGCTTACGTTTACGATGTCAGCGTGCAGCTCTCTGTCTATGTGGGTCTCATTATCACCAACTGTATCCTCATGGGACGCTTAGAGGCATTTGCAATGCAGAACGGTCCTTGGGAGAGTTTCCTCGATGGAATTGGCAACGGACTCGGCTACGCCATCGTGCTGGTCATCGTGGGCTTCATCCGCGAACTGCTCGGCTTCGGAACCCTTTTCGACATCAGAATCATTCCTGAAAGCTTATATACAGAAAACGGTGGTTTGTACATGAACAACGGCATGATGACCATGCCCGCTATGGCACTCATCATCGTGGCTTGTGTCATCTGGGCACATCGTGCCATCAATAAGGATTTGGAAGCTTAAGTGTAACATACCTAAACAAAAAAACAAGATTATGGAACATTTCATTAGTTTGTTCGTCCGCTCCATTTTTGTGGACAACATGATTTTCGCTTTCTTCTTGGGTATGTGCTCTTATCTTGCTGTATCCAAGACCGTGAAGACATCCTTCGGACTGGGTGTAGCGGTGACGTTTGTACTGCTCATCACATTGCCCGTTGATTACTTGCTCCAGACGAAAGTGCTGGCCGACGGAGCTTTGGCAGAGGGTGTCGATTTGACTTTCCTTGCATTCATTCTTTTCATCGCAGTTATCGCAGGTATTGTGCAGCTGGTTGAGATGATTGTGGAACGCTTCTCCCCTTCCCTCTATGCCGCGCTGGGTATCTTCCTTCCACTCATCGCTGTAAACTGCGCCATCATGGGTGCTTCTCTCTTCATGCAGCAGCGCATCAACCTTGATCCTGCCACATCCACTCAGGCCATTTCAGGCGTGGGCGACTGCATCGCTTACGCTTTAGGTTCAGGCATTGGCTGGACACTTGCCATTGTGGGTTTGGCTGCAATTCGCGAAAAGATGGCCTACTCCGATGTACCTAAGCCACT
>ODAJ012118384.1_pt1 | contig 11197 bp, 8 predicted proteins | sample 1539241 | NCBI WGS metagenome assembly ODAJ01 (sample SAMN02144231, study PRJEB22623) | gut metagenome | biome: sheep rumen | host: Ovis aries | place: New Zealand | reverse complement strand
TGGCTCTCAGCGTTTTCCGCTTCACTGGGGAGGCGACAGCCAGTGCACCTTTGAAGCGCTTGCGGGAACGCTGCGAGGTGCGCTTTCCGTAGGCACGAGCGGTATTCCTTTCTTCTCTCACGACATCGGCGGTTTTATCGGTCTGCCGAGCGACGAGCTGTACATCCGATGGGCGCAGATGGGGTTGTTTTCTTCACACTCGCGCTGTCACGGCGTAGGCGACCACACCCACCGCGAGCCGTGGAACTTTTCGAAGGAAGCACTTGAGATTTTCAGATATTACGACAAACTGCGTTACTCGCTGATGCCGTATATTTACGAGCAGGCGGAAAAATGCACAAAGACAGGCTTGCCGATGATGCGGGCGCTGTATCTTGAGTATCCCGAGGACAGAACGGTAAGAACGATTGACGACGAATACCTCTTCGGCGACAGCCTTCTGATTGCTCCCGTTCTCAAACCTATGAGTAAAGGAAACACCAGAGAACTATACCTGCCGAAAGGCGTTTGGTTTGACTATTTCACAAAGGAAAAAATCATATCAGACGGAAAGTGGATTACGAGAAAAATCGACCTTAAAACAATGCCGATTTATGTAAAGGAAGGCACTGTTTTGAATTATTGCTCTGCAGACACCACCCTTGCAAACGGTATGGGCGAAATCATCAAAACAGAAAAATGGGTATAAATGTTTCATTTTTCTGAAAAATGTTGTATAGTAAAAGTGGTGATATAATGAACTACTATATAGGAATAGACCTCGGTACCTCTGCTGTTAAACTCATCTTAATGAGCGAACAAGCAGAGATTATAAAAACAGTTTCGAAGGAATATCCACTCTATTATCCGCAACCGAATTGGAGCGAACAGAATCCTGTTGACTGGTGGAATGCAGTTAGTGAGGGCGTCGCGAAACTGACAGATGGATATAACAAAGGGGACATAAAAGGTGTTGGCGTAGGCGGTCAGATGCACGGGCTTGTGATGTTGGATGAAAATGACAATGTACTTCGCCCTGCAATCCTTTGGAACGACACAAGAACAGGCAAGGAAACGGACTATCTCAACAGCGTTATCGGCAAAGAAAGATTGCAGGCACTTACGGGTAATATCGCTTTTGCAGGCTTTACCGCTCCGAAAATTTTGTGGGTGAAGAAAAATGAGCCTGAGATTTTTGAAAAATGCAAGAAAATTTGCTTACCGAAGGATTACATCAATTACAAACTGACAGGTGTATTTGCTACCGATGTCAGCGACGCTTCGGGTACGCTGTACTTTGATGTTGAAAAGAATTGTTGGTCGGCTCAAATGCTTGAAATTCTTGGTATTAATAAAAGCTATCTTCCGAAGGTATATGAGAGTTATGAAGTCATCGGCAAAACCAATACGCTCGGTCTTGACTGTGATGTTGTGGCAGGCGCAGGCGATAACGCCGCAGCCGCAATCGGAACAAATACGGTAAACGAAGGACAGTGCAATATCTCTCTTGGCACAAGCGGAACGGTATTTATTCCTACGGACAAGTATGTGAAAACAAGCAACCCTGCACTTCATTCCTTCTGCCACGCAAACGGAAAGTATCATTTAATGGGCTGTATTCTTTCAGCCGCAAGCTGCAACAAATGGCTCAACGAAACGGTATTTGAGAGCGATTACAAGGTGGAATGTTCACCGCAAAACGACTTGTATTTTATGCCGTATATGTCGGGCGAACGCTGTCCGCATAACGACGGCGATATAAAGGGTGCATTTATCGGTATCACCCACGCTACAACAAGAGCTGATATGCAGAGAGCCGTTTTTGAGGGCGTGTCTTTTGCGATTAAGGATTGCATTGAGCTTTGCCCGAATGAAATTAAAAAAGCTACCGTCTGCGGCGGCGGAACTAAAAGCAAGGAATGGATGCAAATTCTCTCTGACATTCTCGGTATAGAATTATCCGTTATTCAAAATGAAGGACCCGCTTATGGCGGTGCACTGCTTGCGGCAGGCATTTCCTGTCAGCCTCAGATTGAATATACCGTTAATCCGAATACGGCGTTAACAGAAGTATATAGCAGAAAATACAGAAAATTCAAAATGCTCTATCCGGCATTGAATGATTTTTACAAGGAGGAATTACAATGAATAATATTCCAAAGGTAAAGCTTGGCATAATCGCCGTATCGCGCGATTGCTTCCCGATTGAATTGTCAATCAAAAGGCGTGAGGCAATCGTAAAAGCTTATGACGGCGAAATTTATGAATGTCCCGTGACAGTTGAAAACGAGCTTGATATGCTCGATGCCGTTGCAGATGTTACAATGAAGGAGTGTAATGCGCTTGTTGTATTCCTCGGCAATTTCGGTCCTGAAACGCCCGAAACGCTGATTGCCGAAAAGTTTGACGGTCCTGTTATGTTCGTGGCGGCGGCAGAGGGCGATGGCGATTTGATTAACGGAAGGGGCGATGCGTACTGCGGTATGCTCAACTGCTCCTATAATCTCGCAATGCGTCACCTTAAAGGCTACATACCCGAAGATCCCGTCGGAACTGCTGACGATATCGCAAAAATGATTACTGACTTTATCCCGATTGCAAGAGCAGTTATCGGCGTTAAGAATTTAAAAATTATCACCTTTGGACCGCGCCCGCAGGATTTCTTTGCCTGCAACGCACCGATTAAAGGGCTTTATGAAATCGGCGTGGAGATTGAGGAAAACAGCGAGCTTGACCTCCTCGTTGCATATAAGGCGCACGAAAACGACGAGCGTATTCCGGCTGTCTGCGAGGATATGGCAAACGAGCTTGGAGTAATGGGCAATAACTATCCCGAAATGCTGCCGAGAATGGCGCAGTTTGAACTCACTCTGCTTGACTGGGCACAGGAGCATAAAGGCGCAAGAGAATACATTGTTTTTGCCGACAAATGCTGGCCCGCATTCCCTGAGCAGTTCGGATTTGAGCCTTGCTATGTAAATTCAAGACTTGCATCCCGCGGCATACCCGTTGCCTGCGAGGTGGACATTTACGGCGCTCTTTCTGAATATATCGGTGCTTGTATCTCTAATGACGCTGTAACGCTTCTCGACATTAACAACTCAGTTCCCGCTTCGCTTTACGAAAAGGAAATAAAAGGCAAGACGGATTATCTGCTTACGGATACCTTTATGGCATTCCACTGCGGCAATACACCGAGCTGTAAAATGTGTGCCGACAGAGCGGTAAAGTATCAGCTCATACAGCACAGGCTTCTTGAACCCGAGGGAAGTGATCCGGATTTCACAAGAGGCACGCTTGAGGGCGATATTGCGGCGGGCGATATTACTTTCTACCGTCTTCAGTGCGACAGCGAGGGCAATATCCGTGCGTATATTGCCGAGGGCGAAATCCTTGACGTTGCGACAGGCTCGTTCGGCAGTATTGGTGTTTTTGCAATCCCCGAAATGGGCAGATTTTACCGCCACGTGCTGATTGAAAAGCATTATCCCCACCACGGCGCGGTCGCCTTCGGTCATTACGGCAAGGCACTATTTGAAGTGTTTAAGTTCTATGGCATAAAGGACATTTCCTACAACCAACCGAAAGCCCTTCCTTACAAAACTGAAAATCCTTTTGATTAAACTAAACGGAAAGGAATGAATTTATCACTCCTTTCCGTTTAGTTTAACATAAGTGCCGTTTTTTCATCAGTAATATACTTTTTCATTGCATTTTCCTCCAATATTAATGTTTTTAATTACTGTTGTAAAATGCAAAAGAAAAGTACAGCCGCCGAGTAATCGGCGGCTTTTAGTTTTACAAATCAGAAGTTGTCGGGTTCAATTCTTTATCACAACTGCACCGACAGAACATACGGATTGACAGTTTCCGCAGTGCAGGCAGTTACTCTGACTGATAACGGCGGGAATACTGCTGTAATCAATTTGGTGTTATTGTTTACTCGCTTTGCTCATACAATAAGTAGGGACGACCATTGGTCGTCCTTTTTGTTTTCTTGACAATGCGAAAGTTTTGTGATAGCATATACATAGACAATCTATGCATAGACGGAAAAGGAGATGGCATTATGAAGGTAAGCAAAGATTTATCTACAGGAACGATACCGATGATGGTGCTTTCCGTAATAAGCAGTGAGGATATGTATGGCTATAAAATCATAAAATCGCTTGAGGCGAGAAGCGATAATGTCTTTTCGCTTAAGGAGGGCACTCTTTATCCTATTCTTCATTCTCTTGAGCAGGAGGGATATGTTGAAAGCTATTGGGACACATCTACGGGAAGAAAGAAAAAGTATTATCAAATCACAAAACAGGGAGTAAAGCAGCTTAAGGCGAAGCAGGTTGAATTTGAAGAATTTACCGCATCAGTTAAAAAGGTGCTGAGTTTTGCATAATGAGTAAAGACGATTACATCAAGGAAGCGACTAAAAAAATATATAATTATCATGAAAAGCAGGTTGTTAAAACCGAGCTTGCCTCACACATAGACGAGAGATTTGATTTTTATAAAGAGATCGGATACGACGATGACCGCGCGAATGAAACGGCAACCGAAGCAATGGGCGACGCGTCACTTGTTTGCGATGATTTCGGCAGACTCCATAATTCAAGTCAGAATCCGTTGCCCGATATAATTCTGTTTGTTTTTCTCGCGGCTGTCCATGTAGGCGGTTGGTGGGCTCTGAAAACATATGCCTTTTATGACAGCGGACTTATAAGCTCGCTTTTGGGAGCAATATTTATCAGCGTTGCTTTGGTTTATCTTTTTTCAAGCTATACAGCGAGGAGAGTTAATATTGTTTCAAAACTTCTCAATGTTTTAGTTATCGGCGGCGCGGCATATTTTAATTTCATTATTATGAAGGCTCTTGGCGGTCGCTCAAATTCAAGTCTTTCAGAGCTTTTTGCATTCTTAAAGGAGTGTACACTGCCGAGAATAAGCAATTATCCTGACAAGAAGACTATAATTATTATAATCTGTGCTGCTATGTCAGTTGCGGCGGTCGCATTTTCGGTAATGCTTGTTTATTATGTAAAGGTTAAGCTCCTTAGAAACAAGCTTATTGACAACAGGCTTTCGCGTGCGTTTTATAATATAACATTGTATCTTTCTATCCCGATTCTTCTTGTCGGAATTTTGCTCTGTGCAAAATCGTATTTTGACATAAAAACACTTCAAAATGAATATCTTGACGCGTACAAACTTGTTTTAAGTGTTGCAGAAGAGTGCAACAGCGGGGACGAAATAGAGGACGCGTTTAAAGAAAAGGGCATAACCTTTGAGGAATTCATTCACAGCAATACGGTTGAAGAGTACAGATACCAGCACAATTTGGTTAATATTTTTCTTTCCTATGAGAACCCTGCTGAAAAAGCGTATGCCGCTTATAACGATACCGAATATGAAGGCTCAGAAGCATATTGCAAAATTATTTTCAATATGAATACAGCATATTTTGAGAGCAAATATACAAAGCTCACGACAAAATTTGTTATGATTAACGGCGAGAGGGAGGATGAATTTCACAGCTATATTCCAAACACCTATTACAATAATGAATATACGGACGACAGAGAGCTTGAGTTTTATGAGAATTATTGTCCTATAAGCCTCGTTATTTTATACGGTGACTCTGTTCTTGCGTACTGCGATTACAGTTTTCAATACCTTATAGGAAATGAAAACTATAAATATACTCTTAACCGTTCCGCGTTCAAAGGAAGTTCGGATTTTTATGAGTATATCGTTTTTCGTGACGCACTCAATTCCGCATTAAGAGAAAATCCTGACGCTTCACCGGATGAGCTTGCAAGCATAACTGATTCAGAGATAATCGAAGAGGATTTCATGTCAAAGGAAACCGTAAGGCAAATGCTTCTTGAAATGGGTTATTCCGAGGAGGAGGTCGACTCCGTTCTTGACGAGTTTTACAATTATCTTATGAAGAAATATGAAAAGCTTAATGAAAATAAAATAAACCTTAAACACGGAGTTATTTACGCCTCGGTTTATAAGAACGAGGAGTCGGGAACTGTATCTGTAACTTATAAGTCAAAACCAGATGACGGCGAAACCGAGGTTCCTACGGAAAAATTCTTTGATTTCTATACCGATATTCTTGATGAAAAAATTCATGCAAATGTAACCAGATATGAAGACAATCTTAAGGTTGTTGCAGTCAACGGAGCATACTTTGACAAAAACGGACTTTATTATGACGAAGCGGAGCAAATTGCATATTATACATCTGACGGAACAAGATACTATTTTTACCGAAAAACAATTGAAGATCCGACCCATACGGTTGGGAACACGTATGAGTATTACCTCACCGACAGGGATACAAAATTTGTAAAGGCAGACTTGTGCTTTATCGACAAGGATGGTTACCTTGTAATCGACAGTCACGGAATGATAAAGTATGATGATGACAGTAAGGCTTTTAAGGATTCGGGTGGCAATATTTACCACAAAGCGCTTGAAACAAGCTGGGACGAAGACGGCAACCAGATATTCCAGTCGGACGAAGAAGATTCTTTGTGGTAATTCAATGTATAATTTAAAATGAGGGCACCTAAACGGTGCCCTTTCTTATGAAATTTGGCTTTGCCGAATAAAAACGGACCGATGAGGTCATCGGTCCCCTCGTTCTCGGCTACGCTGCAATAACTCTGCGAAGCAAAGAACTCCGCTCCTGTTTTGTTATCAAGTAACTCTTCCTGCGGAAAGGCAATGCCGTCCTCAACGACCTCATTCCAAACGGCAATCATCGCCGCTAAATCTTTTTCATTATATTTTCTTATAATCATATAATCATCTTCGCAACTCTCGATTTGTTTGTTTTAATACACGATATCTGCTATGCTTTTCTGATGACTTCGATGAAATCCCGAATAAACTGTTCGCGCGTTTTCTCATTTGTTTCAAGCAAGGACAGATGCCCATCGGGTATTATATCACGCTAAATATATTATGTAAAGGAAATGAATACAGTATGGATATAAAGAGTAACGACCCCGATGCTTAGCATCGGGGCCGTTTATTTGTGATTAATCGAGTTCAATATATTTTGTTGTGTTCGGTATTTCCTTAGGCTGCGTTTTCGGTATCGTCAACTTAAGAATACCGTGCTTGAATTCACCCTTAATGTCCTTATCGGTGATATCATCGCCAACATAAAAGCTCCTTGCACAGGAACCGTAAACTCTCTCCCTGCGGATGTATTTGCCGTTTTTCTTTTCTTCCTCATCGTGATTATGGCTCTTTTCCGCTGAAATTGTCAGGTAACCGTCCTTAAGGGCAACCTTAACGTCCTCTTTTTTAAAGCCCGGTAAATCCATAACCAGATTATAGCTTGTGTCGTTTTCCTGAACATCGGTTTTCATAATTCCTTTTTCGTGATGTCCGTAAAGCCTTTTTTCTGCTTTCCTCATTTCCGAATCATCAAAGAACGGAAAATCAAACCAATCATCAAATAAATCTCTTCCGAATACGCTTGGCAACATAAGTCATCGCTCCTTTCAAAAGCACCATTAATAGTTATTGCCATTAAGATTTGCTTTATTCGAATTATTTGAACTCGGTCGGAAGCATTTGCAGTTGTTCTGAAACTCAGGCATGCTGTTTTGTGTTTCTTTCTTTGTTCTGTCATTACTATAGCACAACGAATTAGCACTGTCAATAGAAGAGTGCTAATTTAACAATTTATGCAATGATTGTTAACAACTTATGCAATGTTGCTTAACAATTTATACGATAAATTACCTTGGCGTACCAGATCGGATAGCCTATGTATATCGTGTCATACTGTTCAAAGTTTTCTACCGTTCCTGCAATTTCAACACGGCACTTTTCGTCAGCCTATTCCTTTGTAATACGCTGGGATTAATTAAATTGGGAGAACCTTCTTTAGGCGAGGTGCGGTAACGAAAGATAGGTTTTGACTTTGTCCTTTTGTCCCTAAAAGCATTAAAAATTCCCTGCATACGCAAGTATGCAGGGAATTTTGTAATACATTTATGAACTAAAATTACTTTGTCAAAACTGCTTTGCATCCTAAAATCAGCAGATTTTTTGTCAGAACAAAGCACAAATGTCCGTTTGGGCTGACGCCCTAATGGACATTTTAATGTAGTTATGGCGGAAAAGATGCGATTTTTGGACTAACCTTCGTTATCGCACCTCGCCTTTATGAAGGTTCTCCCAAAGGGTGCCTTTTGTTATTTGTTTTCCTGTGCCTTGAGCTTTGCCTCTTCCTCTTCTTCAAGCTGGCGGTATGCAACCTTACCAACGAGGGTTTTCGGAAGCTCTGAACGGAATTCAATTTCTCTCGGCATTGCATATTTTGAAATGTTCTTACGGCAATGCTCGAGGATTTCCTCTTTAATCTTATCGCTTGGCTCAACGCCCGGGCGAAGAACTACAAACGCCTTAACCTTGTGCATCTTATACGGATCAGGGATACCGATTGCGCATGAGAGAAGAACGTCAGGATGAGCGTCGATTGTGTTTTCAACCTGTGACGGATATACATTAAATCCGGAAACAATTATAAGCCTCTTAAGTCTCTGCTTATAATAGATAAAACCATCCTCATCCATTGTGCCGAGGTCGCCTGTATGAAGCCATACATTGCCGTCCGCGTGAGTTCTTAAGGTTGAAGCAGTTTCTGCTGCGTTATCAAGATATCCCTTCATAACAGTAGGACCGCAGATACAGATTTCGCCCTCGGTACCGTAAGGAACTTCAGTATCATTTTTTGGATCAACTACCTGATAATATGTGTCAGGGAAAGGAATACCGATGCTTCCCTCTCTGAAGAAATCGAAAGGTGTAAGGCAGGAGGCAGTTACGCATTCGGTTGTGCCGTAGCCCTCACGAATCTGAACCTTTGCCTTATGGTCGGTAAGAAACTTGTCGACCTTTTTCTTAAGTTCAACCGAAAGCGAGTCGCCGCCGCAGAAAACGCCCTTTAAGAAAGAGAGGTCTGCGCCGTCAAATCCGTCTGAACGAAGGAGCGCTTCATAAAGAGTAGGCACACCTACGATTACATTCGGCTTATACTTCAATACGTCTTTTGCATATGTCTTGATAGTGAACTGCGGAATAAGAATACAGGTTGCTGAACAAACCATTGCAGTATGTACGCCAACGCCGAGGCCGAAGCCGTGGAAAAGCGGCATTACAGAAAACATACGAAGATTTTCCATAGAAAAGCCTGCTGCATTTGAAACCTGATAGCCAAGGGCATTCATATTCATATTCGTAAGCTCAATACCCTTTGAAGTACCGGTTGTTCCACCGCTGAACAGGATAACCGCTGTGTCATCTTTTGACGGGAATGTTTCAGGAAGTGACTTTACAGCCTTGCCGCCTGCAATAAAATCCGCCCAGCTGATGACATCGCTGTTGTCGGCAGGAAGCGGCGCGGGTTTATCCTTAACTGTGAGAGGATAAAGGAGATTGAGCGGGAAAGGAAGCTCATCCTTAATCCTTGCAACAATCACCTTAACCGGACGATTAACATCCTTAAGAGCCTCAAGAACCTTTTCATAGAACATATCGAGAACTACGATTGCCTTGCTCTTTGAGTTTTCAATATAGAAAGTAATTTCACCTGCCGCCGAAAGCGGATGAATCATCGCAGGAACTGCGCTGATTCTGTTAAGTGCATAAAATGCGTCGACACCCTGCGGAGCGTTTGGCATACATATAGTTACCTTGTCGCCTGCAGTAATGCCGATAGCGGTAAACGCTTTTGCAACAGCGTCTATCTTGTCGAAAAACTGCTTATGACTTGTGCTTTTGCCCTGAAAAACATAAGCATCATTTTTTGCGTTATTATATAAGTTATTGTCGTAGGCATATTTAATTGCCTCATACATTGAACCCTGCGGATATTCGATTGTTTCGGGAATGTCACCGAAAAACTTCAACCACGGTGCATTAGGCTTGTTCATATAAATACCTCCATAGTGCATTTTATCAGTTCCTATTATAATCAAATGTTTATTAAAATCAAATAAATAAAACATTAATTTATAATTATTTTATATTTTGAAAAAATATATTGAAAAATCTTTCTTTTGTGGTAATATAAACATATCACTTTAACGAGGTTTTAATATGGCTTATCAGATAAAAAAAGACCCGATTAATAAAATACCGAAGGGGCAGTTAATCTTCTGGATTATAGTCAGAATTGCTATGCTCGGCTGCGCCGCTTATTCATTTATTAAAGGCGGGCATGAAAATGTTGTTATGGGCTGGGAAAGTATATTCTGCTTCATCTTCACTCACCTCTGGGATATGTTTCAGATTTTCGGAAACGGAAGCTTTATTGAAGAGGTGCCGCCATTGAGCCAGACGATGCTAAATGCAATTATCTTTGTGGGAATCGTAATCGGCTCCTACGGCAATATATTTGACAACGTTTTGTTTTTTGACAAGTTTATGCATATCTTTTCGGGCTTTGTCTGCGCGGTGTTCGGCTATGACTTCGCCGTAATTATTCAGCGCAAAAAGGGCGAATGTGCCGCAACGCTTGCAGCGATTTTCAGCCTGATGTTTGCTCTTTCGATTGCAGTCGGCTGGGAGTTTTACGAGTTTCTTATGGACACGCTTCACGGCACAAACCTTCAGCTTGCAAAAGAGGGCGCCGAAACTGTGATTTACGACATTACAAAATACCGCGGCGAGTACGGCTACCTCGGTCTTTTTGATTCGATGACAGATATGATGATGAATTCCATCGGCGGCTTAATCGGTATGACCTTTATGATTATCCTTCGAAATAAAAATAAAAGCAAAGCAAAATAAACGCAAAAGAGTCGGAAATTCCGACTCTTTTATTTTTTTATTCGCCATCATAAATTGTATCAAAAAAGCTTACTGCAAAGTTGCTGTCAAAGCCTATATAATACATTTGATTTGATACGAACTCCTGCTCGCCTTTTCGCAAAGATAATTTGTCAGTTGTACCGTCATCATAATGCAGTTCAAAGGTGTAAACCTGTCCGCCCATAATCAGCGTTCTTGCACCAGGGCTGTATTCACCGTGACCTAAATAAGACTGAAGAAGAGAGATAAGCTCCTCATCCTGTGTTGAAGCATATACCGTATCTGCAGGCACGCTTTCATAATACGACATATCCACCCTTACGATTTTTTTGTCGAGATTCTGTAAGCCGGGCTCTTTATCATAAATCCAGCCGTC
>ODAJ012188278.1_pt1 | contig 11200 bp, 7 predicted proteins | sample 1539241 | NCBI WGS metagenome assembly ODAJ01 (sample SAMN02144231, study PRJEB22623) | gut metagenome | biome: sheep rumen | host: Ovis aries | place: New Zealand | reverse complement strand
GTCATAGCTGAAGGACGCAAGACGATGCTGGTGCCTGGTCGCAACCTGACCACAGTGGGCACCTACAGAGACGTGATGAAATGGCCTAAGCGAGACAAACGTCCTGCTGAGGGTCGTAAGTCGCTCATCAACTACGACTGGCTCTCACCTTATGTTATAGAACGCATAAAGGCTGGCATGAACTGCCTGCTTGAGATGCAGTCTGAACAGGGCTATGATGCTGAGGAATACACAGGCAAGGGATTCACCATCACAGCCTCTGCCCTGCAGCATGGTCTGGAATACTACAAACTCGCCCTCCGTATGTATGGCAATGCCAGCAGCACTGACGACTGGACTGACCTTCTGGGTCTCCTCACCCCTACAGAGGCTGTGGAGCAGATAAGGGAAGACATACTCAATGACGACATCAACGACATAGCAACCCTCGAAAACCGTTTCAAGAATATCTTTGACGGCTACAACCAGTGGAAGGGATGCAGCGACAATGATTCTGATACAGAACAGGCTTACGAGAAATGGCTCGATGCCATTCGCCACGACGCCGAGAGAGAGTATGAGATGGGTGATGTGAGCGAGCAGCAGATAACTGAATTCCTCGACTCAATAAGCTAATCATCGAAATATCGCAAGAACGAAATAAAATAATAATACAAAAACATAATGGCTAATCCAGAATTCAAGTATGCGCCAATGTTTCAGCTTGGCGAAGACAAGACAGAATACCGTCTTATTTCAAAAGAGGGTGTGTCAATAAGCGTATTTGAGGGCACACCAATCCTGAAAGTTTCTAAGGAGGCTCTCGAACTGCTAACCACTCAGGCTTTCCACGACGTGAACTTCATGTTGCGCAGAGAGCACAACGAGAAGGTTGCTTCTATACTTAACGCACCTGATGCATCAGACAACGATAAGTATGTAGCACTCACCATGTTACGCAACGCCGAAGTGGCTTGCAAGGGTCAGTTGCCTTTCTGTCAGGACACAGGCACAGCGATAATTCATGCTGAGAAGGGTCAGCAGGTGTGGACTGGATTTGAGGATGAGGAACCTCTTGCCAAGGGCGTTTATAACACCTACACCCAGGACAACTTGCGCTACTCACAGAATGCCCCACTCGATATGTATAATGAGGTGAACACCCGTTGCAACCTGCCTGCACAGATAGACATCGAGGCTACAGAGGGTATGGAATACCGCTTCCTTTGTGTGGTAAAGGGTGGTGGCTCAGCCAACAAGACCTACCTCTATCAGGAGACCAAGGCTCGCATACAGAACCCTGGCACGCTGGTGCCTTTCCTCGTTGAGAAGATGAAGAGTCTGGGCACTGCTGCCTGTCCTCCTTATCACATCGCATTCGTCATTGGTGGTACATCAGCTGAGAAGAACCTGCTCACCGTAAAACTCGCCTCAACAAAATACTACGACTCGCTGCCTACCACTGGCGACGAGACTGGTCGTGCCTTCCGCGACATAGCATTAGAGGAGCAGTTGCTCGAGGAGGCTAAGAAGATTGGTTTCGGAGCACAGTTTGGTGGTACGGCTTTCGCCCACGATGTTCGCGTGGTTCGTCTGCCTCGTCATGGTGCTTCCTGCCCTATCGGACTGGGTGTCTCTTGTTCTGCAGACCGTAACATCAAGGCTAAGATTACCAAGGATGGTATCTTCATTGAGAAGATGGACGACAAACCATACGAGCTGATACCTGAGGCACTGCGCAAGGCTGGTGAAGGCGACGCAATAAACATCAACCTCGACCAGCCTATCGCTGACGTTTGCAAGGAGTTGAGCAAATATCCTGTCTCCACCCGTGTAAACCTCAACGGCACCATCATCGTGGCTCGTGATATAGCTCACGCTAAGATCAAGGCTCGCCTCGACAATGGCGAGGGAATGCCGCAATACTTCAAGGACCACCCTGTGCTCTATGCTGGTCCTGCCAAGACCCCTCAGGGAATGCCTTGCGGTTCTATGGGACCTACCACAGCAAACCGTATGGACCCATATACTGACGAGTTCCAGGAGAATGGCGGTTCGCTCATCATGATAGCAAAGGGTAACCGCACTCAGGTGGTAACTGACAGCTGTAAGAAGCATGGCGGCTTCTACCTCGGCTCTATCGGCGGTCCTGCAGCCTTCCTCTCTTCCAGCAACATCAAGAGCATCGAGTGTGTGGAGTACCCTGAGCTGGGCATGGAGGCTATATGGAAAATCCGCGTAGAGAACTTCCCAGCCTTCATCCTTGTTGATGACAAGGGCAACGACTTCTTCAAGCAATTCTGATGAAAATGAAGTTCCGAGCTCTGCTCGCCTGAGAGCTTCGCTCGAAGAATGAAGTATAAAAATAAAGTATAAAGAATAAAGTATAAAGAATAAAGTATAAAACAATGGAACAGAAAATCCCTTACAAGACCTACCTTTCAGAAAACGAGATACCTACTAAATGGTATAATGTACGTGCAGATATGAAGACCAAGCCAGCGCCATTGGTAAACCCTGGCACTGGCAAGCCTTTGACAATAGAGGAGATGAACCCTATCTTCTGCGAGGAGCTCAACAAGATGGAGCTTGACAACGACACCAAGTGGTTCGACATTCCTGAAGAGGTGCTTGAGTTCTACAAGATGTACCGTCCTTCACCTCTCACACGTGCTTACTTCCTTGAGAAGGCACTCGACACCCCTGCCCATATCTACTATAAGTTTGAGGGCAACAATACCTCTGGCTCACACAAGCTCAACTCTGCCATAGCTCAGGCTTACGTGGCTAAGAAGCAGGGACTGAAGGGCGTAACCACCGAGACTGGTGCTGGTCAGTGGGGCACTGCCCTGAGTATGGCATGCGCCTTCCTCGGACTCGACTGCAACGTGTATATGGTAAAGTGTTCATACGAGCAGAAGCCATTCCGTCGTGAGGTTATGCGCACATACGGCGCAAGCGTAACACCATCGCCAAGCGAAACCACTGAGGTGGGCAGAAAGATTCTTGCTGAGCACCCTGGCACCACTGGTTCATTAGGTTGTGCTATCTCTGAGGCTGTAGAGGCTGCCGTCACTCATGAGGGCTACCGTTATGTGCTCGGCTCTGTGCTCAATCAGGTACTCATCCACCAGACCGTCATTGGTCTTGAGGTACAGGCAGCACTGAAGAAACTCGGTGTTAAGGCTGACATGATTATAGGTTGTGCTGGTGGTGGTTCTAACCTCGGCGGACTTGCTACCCCATTCATCGGCGAGATGCTTCGTGGCGAGGCTGACTATAAGATTATCGCCGTAGAGCCTGCTTCTTGTCCAAGTTTCACTCGTGGTAAGTTTGCTTACGACTTCTGCGACACTGGTAAGATCTGTCCGCTTGCTAAGATGTACACCCTCGGCAGCCAGTTCATCCCAAGTGCCAACCACGCTGGTGGCCTGCGTTTCCATGGCATGAGCCCTATCCTCTCACAGCTCTATCATGACGGACTCTTTGAGGCTCGCGCCGTAGAACAGACCTCTGTCTTCGAGGCTGCTATCCTCTTTGCCCGCACTGAGGGCATACTGCCTGCACCAGAGTCAAGTCATGCCATCCGTGCTACCATCGACGAGGCTCTCAAGTGCAAGGAGACTGGCGAGGCAAAGAACATCGTGCTCGGACTCACTGGCACTGGTTACTTCGACCTCGTGGCATACGAAAAATATAATTCACACGAAATGAGCGACTACATACCTACTGACGAGGAACTGCAGGCTGCATTCGCTCAGCTTCCAAAGATTGGTTAGTTCTGGAGTTAAAGGGAGTTAGAGGGAGATAGAGGGAGATAAAGGACATTACAGGTACTTAGTGACAAAAGGACAAAGAACAAATCAGTTGAGGCCTCAGCTATTGTCTTCTAACTCCTTCTAACTCCCTCTAACTCCTTCTAACTCCCCTAAAAAATAACTCCTAACCTCTAACCTCCATAAAAAAAGCATGTCTCTCCTCTTAAACATAGCACTTTTCCTCGTGGGCTTGTTGGCAATCATAAAAGGTGCCGACTGGCTCACTGACGGTGCCGCTTCCATAGCAGAGCGCTTTGGCATTCCAACCATCGTTGTGGGACTAACCATAGTGGCTATAGGCAGCAGCGCGCCAGAGTTTGTTGTCAGTACGGTGTCAGCCATTCAGGGCAATGTCGATATAGCGTTAGGCAACATCGTAGGCAGCAACATCTTCAACATTCTCGGCATCATGGGTATCACGGCACTGGTGCGCCCTATAGTAGTACAGAGGGCAAACGTGCGCTATGACCTGCCTTTTGCACTGCTGTCAAGCATCGCCGTTGCAGCCCCCACGCTGTTGCCCAACGGCTGTGGAGAGAGGGGCATAAGTCGTGCTGACGGCATACTGATGCTGTGCATCTTTGCCATCTTCCTCTCCTACACCCTTGCCATCGCCACAAACCAGAAGAATAGCGAGCAGCAGCCTGCAAGAAAGGAAATCGTACTATGGAAGGCTGTAGCTGGTGTAATCATCGGACTTGCCTTCCTTATTCTCGGAGGCGACTGGCTCGTTGACGGAGCCTCAGGCATAGCATCGTCCATGGGCATCAGCGAAAGCATCATAGCACTGACAATAGTGAGCATCGGCACCTCTGCACCTGAACTGGCAGCATCGGTGATGGCAGCCAAGAAGGGTGATACGGCTATGGCTTTGGGCAACATCGTTGGCAGCGTAGTCTTCAACGTGTTCTTCGTTCTGGGTACGGCAGCAACCATACAGCCACTCGGCGTGGGCGGCATATCAAGTGTCGACATCATCGTACTGCTTGCGTCATCACTCTTGCTATGGTTTTTCTGCGCCTTTGGTAAACAGAACTACACCCTTACGCGTTCTGAGGGCTTCATCTTCACCCTCCTGATGATAGCCTACTACGTTTACCTTGTAATAAATGAAGTAAATTCCTGACAATGCACCTGTATCTCAACATAGCATACAACACACAGTACGGCAACGACCTCTACGTCAATATACGTCAGGCTGACGGCACCATCCTCACCCAGCGCATGACACAGTGCGGCAACGGGCAGTGGCAGTTCACCTATCGCTTTGAGCCTAACGGTGCCGAGTATCTCGACTATTACTATTCTGAGCAGAAGGGCAACGAAGTCATTCACCACGAATGGACTCCCCACGCTCATCGCATAGCCATCAGCCAGCAGGGCGTTACGCAATATACCGCCTACGACACGTGGATTCACATTCCAGAAGACTCTTACCTCTATAGTTCTGCCTTCACGCAGTGCATCAACAGGCGCGCTCCGCGTCAGGCTTACCGTCGTCCTAATCCAGCCGTGCTGAGACTCAAGGTCAGGGCACCGCAGTTGCGTGGAGGCGAACGTCTGATACTCTGCGGAGGACATCCCGTACTGGGCGACTGGCATGTTGATCGTGGCATACCCTGCATCGAACAGGCACCCAACGAGTGGACGTGTGATATTGATACGGAATACACCGCAAACCAGAATCTCGACTTCAAGTTTGTAGCCGTAAAGGATGGCGACGAACTCAACCAGCCCATGTGGGAGACTGAAGACAACCGCTACATCCGCGTACCCCAGTTGCGTCGTGGTGAGATTGAGGAGCATGAGATGTCACAGGCATTCTTTGAGATATATAATGTCAAGAAGGCTGGCACCCTCGTTCCCGTCTTCTCCCTGCGCACAGAGGGCAGCTTCGGAGTGGGCGACTTCGGCGACCTCAAGCGCATGGTCGATTGGGTGGCATACACCAACCAGCGCATACTGCAGGTACTGCCTATCAACGACACCACGATGAGCCACACCTGGGGCGACTCCTACCCCTACTCCTGCATATCCATCTTTGCCCTCCATCCGCAGTATATCGACCTCAGGCAGTTGCCTGCCCTGAAGGACAAGAAGAAAGCTAAGGAGATGGAGTCACTGCGCAAACAGCTCAACCAGTTGCAGCGCATCGACTACGAACGCATGATACACGCCAAGGAGGAATACCTCCAGTTGCTCTTTGAGCAGGAAGGCAGCGCCACCCTACGCAGCAAGGCGTTCAAGGAGTGGTTTGACGAAGAGCAGCACTGGCTCGTGCCTTACGCACAATACTGCTATCTGCGCGATAAGAACGGCACAGCCGACTTCACCCAGTGGCATGACCACAACACATGGAACGAAGAAGACCGTAGCATACTCTCCAACCCTCGCACCAAGGAATACTCACACGTTTCCTTCTTCTATTACGTGCAGTTCCTGCTGGCAGAGCAGATGAAGGGAGCTCACGAGTATGCACGTTCCAAGAACATCATACTCAAGGGCGACATCCCCATCGGCGTGCAGCGACTGGGCTGCGACGTATGGCAGGAGCCCCGCTACTTCAACCTCAACGGTCAGGCAGGCGCACCGCCAGACGATTTCTCCGTCAACGGACAGAACTGGGGCTTCCCCACCTACAACTGGGATGAGATCTTGAAAGACGACTGCCAGTGGTGGGTACGCCGATTCCAGAACATGCAGAAATACTTCGATGCCTACCGCATCGACCACGTACTCGGTTTCTTCCGCATCTGGGAGATACCTACCCACTCCGTACACGGACTGCTCGGGCAGTTCCAGCCAGCCCTCGGACTCCGTCCAGAGGAAGTAGAGGCATACGGCTTAGAGTTCAAGAAAGACCTCTTCACCCGTCCTTACATCACCCAGGAAGTGCTTCAGGCAGTCTTTGGCGACAATGCCGCCTTCGTCCGCGACCACTTCCTTGAGCCCTTCAAGGACGGCTACTACCTCATGAAGCCCGAATACGACACCCAGCGCAAGGTCGAAGCGTGGTATAATGCGCAGAGCGCGGTTCTTCGCCAAGGCTCAGGCGAGCAGAGCTCGGAACAAGACGCTTCGCTGGTTCAAGGAGTTCAAGACGCTTCGCTGGTTCAAGGGGAATTGTCAATTGTCAATTGTCAATTGTCAATTATCAATTGTCCATTATCAATTATCCGAGACGGTCTCTACACCCTCATCAGCGATGTGCTCTTCGTTCGTGACCATAAGAATCCAGAGCTTTATCATCCTCGCATCACGGCGCAGCACTCCTATGTCTTCAAGATGCTGCTCAACGACGGTGAGCGTCGCATCTTCAATCGTCTCTATGATGATTATTTCTATAAGCGCAACAATGACTTCTGGCAGCGCGAGGCAATGAAGAAACTGCCTAAGCTGATAGAAGCCACTGAGATGCTCGTCTGCGCCGAAGACCTCGGCATGATTCCACCGTGCGTGCCTACCGTCATGAACGACCTCAGGATACTCTCCCTCGAGGTGCAGTCCATGCCTAAGGAGTATGGTCTGCAGTTTGGTTATCCAGACCGCTACCCTTACCGCAGTGTGTGCACCATAGACAGTCATGACATGCCTACCCTGCGCATGTGGTGGGATGAGGACGAAGTCAGGGCACAGCGCTATTACTCACAGATGCTCGGACGGCGCGATGAGGCGCCCCACCCTCTTCCAGCGTGGCTGGCACGCGACATCATGCTGCGCAACCTCCAGTCAGGTTCCATGCTCTGCATCCTCTCGCTGCAAGACTGGCTCGCCATCAGCGACGAGCTCAAGCTCGCCGATGCCAGTGCCGAGCGCATCAATATTCCAGCCAATCCCCATCACTACTGGCGTTATCGCATGCATATCAACATCGACGACATGCTCAGCAACCACCGTTTCTGCGACGACGTTGCTGAAATGATAACGCAAAGCGGCAGGTAGCCTGTAGCAATGCTTTCTTTACAGGCTCGCAAGTTAGCCCCTGTGAAGAAGCCTTAGACATATAAAAAAAACTGCACCGAGCCATTCAGCCCGATGCAGTTTCTTTTTTTCATCTGAAATGTTGCTTTTGTTGCTCTCCCTGTTTTCTCTAAATCTTCTTTATTGGGTCACAGGTGAGCCCCACTCCGAGTTTCTTGAGAATCTTGCGGTCAACCTCAGAGAGCATCACGGTGGCGTGAGCCTGACAGCCCTGGAACTCAGGCAGTTTCTCGAGTGCCTTGACGCAGGTGTCGTTGACCTGTGACAGCACTGAGAGTGCCACGAGCACCTCGTCGGTATGCAGTCGCGGATTCTTGCCCTGCAGGTACTCGACCTTCATCTTCTGTATCGGCTCTATCATGTTCTGAGGAATGAGTTTCAGGGAGTGGTCTATGCCTGCCAGATGCTTCATGGCATTGAGCAGCAACGCTGCGCAAGAGCCGAGCAGGTCGCTTGCCTCAGCCGTGATGATGGTGCCGTCCTCAAGTTCCATAGCGGCACTTGGTATGCCTCCGTTATGAGCCTTACGCTCCTTTGCGGCTACGGTCACCTTACGGTAGTCGGTATTGATACCAGCCTGATTGAAGAGCAGCTGTATCTTCTGCACCTCAGCCTCGTTGCTGGCGCCGTTGGCGAACTTATTGGTAGCATCATAGTAACGGCGGATAATCTCATTCTTGGATGCCTCGCAGCACACCTCGTCGTCGCTGATGCAGAAGCCCACCATATTCACGCCCATATCGGTAGGCGACTTATAGGGGTTATGACCATAGATGCCCTCAAACAGGGCGTTGAGCACTGGGAATATCTCTATGTCGCGGTTGTAGTTGATAGCCGTCTTGCCATACGCCTCAAGGTGGAAGGGGTCAATCATATTGACATCGTTGAGGTCTGCCGTGGCAGCCTCATAGGCTATATTGACTGGGTGCTTCAATGGCAGTGACCACACTGGGAAGGTTTCAAACTTAGCGTAGCCAGCCTCTATGCCACGCTTATGCTCGTTATAGAGCTGTGACAGGCACACTGCCATCTTGCCTGAACCTGGTCCAGGAGCGGTGACTATGACGAGCGGACGCTCCGTTACGACATAGTCGTTCTTGCCGAAGCCCTCATCAGAGGCTATGAGCTGCACATTATGTGGATAGCCGTCTATAAGATAATGTACGTAAGACTTGATGCCCATACGTTCCAGACGCTTACGGAAGTCGTCGGCGGCATGCTGTCCGTTGTAGTGGGTGATAACCACCGAACCCACCATGAAGCCGCGCCCGATGAACTCGTCGCGCAGGCGCAGCACATCCTCGTCGTAGGTGATACCCAGGTCGGCACGCACCTTGTTGCGCTCTATATCCTCAGCGCTTATCACTATCACGATCTCTATCTGGTCGCTAATCTTGCTGAACATACGCAGTTTGGAGTCGGGCTGAAACCCTGGCAGCACGCGGCTGGCGTGATGGTCGTCAAAGAGTTTGCCGCCCAGTTCCAGGTACAGTTTGCCCTTGAACTTAGCTATACGTTCCTTAATGTGTTCAGACTGTATGCTGAGATACTTGTCGTTGTCAAATCCTATTTTCATTGGTTAATTGGTTTTTTTGTTGGGAGTTAAAGGGAGTTAAAGGGAGATAGAGGGAGATAAAGGACATTACAGGTGCTAAGTGACAAGGGACAAAGGACAAATCAGTGAGGTCTCAACTATTGTCTTCTAACTCCTTCTAACTCCTTTTAACTCCTTTAACTCCTAAAAGTCGAGCTAAATCTTACCCTCACCCCAGCGCCAGCGAAGTCGGCGGACATGGGAGCAGCTACTTTCCTGATATCTACGGTGACCGCCTCAGCCTTGGCGTGCATGGCGAAGACGGCGCGGGCTATGCGACCTGCTACATGCTCGAGAAGGTTGCTGGGTTGCTGCATCTCCTGCTTCACTATATCGACGAGGGTGGCATAGCTGAGCGTATCACTGACGTCGTCGCTGGTGCATGCCTGCTCTAAAGGATAATCCACACAGAGGTTGACAACATAGTCGTTGCCTACCACCCTTTCCTGCTTATTCACACCATGAAAGGCATGCAGGCGCATATCCTTTATATATACCTGCCCCATGCTTATGCCTCGCCCTGACTGGCACCAAACGGATTGGCTGTCTTAGGGGCAGAGCCCTGAGGAACGTTGCCGAGATTGATCTTGCCAAACTCCTGCTCGTAGCGCATGATGTTGTCTTGCAGCGCCATGGCGAGACGCTTGGCATGTTCTGGAGCCAGCACCACGCGGCTGACCACCTGAGCCTTAGGCGTGCCAGGCAGTGTGGAAGCCAAATCGACTATAAACTCAGCGTGAGAGTGGGAAATGATAGCGAAATTGCTGTACACGCCCTTAGCCATATCCTGAGAGATATCTATCTGCAGCTGCTGTCCCTGTTGGTTGTTGTTACTCATTTTCTTTCTATATTTTTGTTAAGTGTTTAGTTTTCAATCTTATAATTGTCAGTCTCATTTTTAACGTCGCAAAGTTAATGAATTTATTTCATAAATAGAAAAGGTGTAGTTGTATTTTTTTTTGAGTTTCTTAATAAAAATTAAAAGTAATAATGCACTCTTCTTATTTTCCGTATTTTTTGTAACTTTGTAGTCCAAAAACGATGCCATCGTGATGAAAATGAGGCTTATCATACTAATAATCAGCATACTTACCTTTATTCCCAATATCAACGCCAAGAGGTTTACGCTTGTCATTGACCCAGGACATGGAGGGCATGACGCTGGTGCGATAGGTGCTTTCTCGAAAGAGAAAGACATCAACCTGAAGACGGCACTCGCCCTTGGCAGGTATCTGGAGCGATACAGTCCTGACGTGAATGTTATCTTCACCAGAAAGACCGACGTTTTCGTGACGCTGCACGGAAGAGCCGACATAGCCAACAAGGCAAAGGCAGACCTCTTTATAAGCATACACACGAATGCTGCTCCGTCAAGACCATCGTCTATCAGAGGCATGGAGACCTACACCTTAGGTATGCACCGCGCAGCCGACAACCTGGCGGTGGCAAAGCGAGAGAATGAGGTGATACTGCAGGAGAAGGACTACAAGACCCGCTATCAGGGTTTTGACCCCAACAGCTCAGAGAGCTACATCATCTTTGAGTTTATGCAAGACAACAACATGCACAAGTCTGTTGACCTTGCCAAGTTTGTGCAGCATAACGTATGCTCCACCGCAGGGCGCCCCAACAAGGGCGTGAAGCAGGCTGGCTTCCTCGTATTGCGCGAGACATCGATGCCCAGCTGTCTGATAGAGTTGGGCTTCATCTCCACCCCGAGCGACGAGCAGCTGCTCAACGACGAGAGAAGGATAGACGACATAGCACGCGGCATATACCAGGCGTTCGCACAATACAAGAACAAATACGACAACAGTATCACGATACC
>ODAJ012161928.1_pt1 | contig 11204 bp, 9 predicted proteins | sample 1539241 | NCBI WGS metagenome assembly ODAJ01 (sample SAMN02144231, study PRJEB22623) | gut metagenome | biome: sheep rumen | host: Ovis aries | place: New Zealand | reverse complement strand
GGCATTTCTCACCTCCGAATGCTGAAAATCAGCGTTTTTCCGATTGCCGGGTTGGCAGCGTACATAAGTATGCTGTAAATGACCTGCAGAATTTCGATATCTCCGGGATGATCAAGGATTGCTTTGTGCCCTCTGACTGTCAGGACGTTGCGCACACACCAGCGCCCGACAAATATATCGGAGACGGTCTCGCCTTTAAGCCACTCATCGATGTTCTGTGCAAGCCCGGGTGCAAAGTGGAGGGCGGAAGTGATCTGATCAGCCTCGTGTTCTGCGAGATCCTGGGAGTAATTGTGATCGTTAATTAGTTTCGCTATGATTTTGTTTCGCATAAGAACTCCTTTCTTTTTCATATTCATAATCACATATGTTCAATTTTTATTTTTTTCGGAGTAAGAATCAGAGCCTGAAAAAAATAATATTTGAACAGATGTAAGCTCTTCTTATCAAAAAAGAAGCAAGGAGAAATGAGCGAAATGGCAGCGAATGATAATTGGGAAAGGTACAGAAGAATACTTGTATCAGAAGAAAATGATGAGGCGGTCCGGCAGGTAAGCTCTGTTCCGCCAGAGGAAATCAGTGCTGCAGCCCTGCAGCAGAACCCAGGGTCGGGGACAGGATACCATCGAAGACGGGGCGGATATTATGAACCGTCGGATGACGTGTGGATGGATACGTCCTGGGCGACAATGTCGCCGCAGAGAATGAGAGGTAATCCTGTATGGAGTCCCGCTATCACAGCAGACTCGGCAAATGAAAGGTACAGTACAGCAGAGTATTCTTACACTAATCAAAGGCACGGTCCAACAGGGTATCTGTTCTCATCCGATCCGCAGTCGCGAGCGGAGGATGAGACAGATGTATACGACAGATCCGCCGGAAGTTTTGAAGGCAGAAGGCCGGATGGCAGGAGAAGGGGGGCTGTAATAATTCTTGCCCTGGCTTTGCTTGGACTGCTCGCAGCCGCTGCGATTTTCGGACATATGAAAACCGAATCGAATGCCGAAGCTTATATCGAAGAGTACATGGATCGATAAAAAAATAAAAAATTCAGCCGTGTTTTAATACTTATGGAAGCAATAACAAGGAACGCAAAGAAGTACGTATAGAAGGGAAAAGGAAAATGACCATCGAGAGACTGCGAAAAAAAGTAACCAACGTCAGACCGAAGCATTCCCGCACTCCCGGGTTCATGCTCAGACATCTCGGAAAGCGCGATGCGAAGAGGGATTATGTACAGAAGGACACCTTTGGAAGTTACTCATCGGAGTGGATCCGTGAGAAGGGAAAACACATAGAAGCCGCAACTCTCAGGGTCTTCGCGATCTGCGCTCAGCCGGATCAGGAAGAGCGGGCAAAACGCATCAGCCTTATTGAGACGCAGGCAAATCTTGCGAAGCAGAAAGAACAGCTTGCTCCCCAGCTCAAGGATATGAAAGACCTGACAGGCAGCGAACACAGACAGCAGCGAAAGCTCCGCGAACGGATGGCGGCCATCAACAAGCAGTTAACGAACATCTCTGAAGAGATTCCCAAAATAGAAGGTAAGATCCGCGAAATCGAATTTCTGGCGGAAAATCAGGCGGCACAGATAAAAAAGAGCGCCGAAGCCCAGGTCATGATTTATCTTCGCGGAGCTCGCAGGGATCTTGAAGAGCAGGCTACAATCAACTTTTACTTTGAGGATGATGCGGAGGATCAGTTCCGCAGATATTTCCCGGATCTATAAGGAGGTGGAGTATGGCAATCAGATTACCCTGGCTCAGAGGCGACATCGACGGTTTTACTCGCAGCAACACTCAGCGAGGCTTCGGACAGGCGCTGATTCCGATAAGAGAGTCCGGAAGTCCGCTGGAGGACGGAAGGGTGCTGGCTCCATACCCGGAGCCGGCGCGTCTTAGCTACTTTGAACAGAATTTTGATCAGGTCATGAATCGTTTCCTGCGGGCGACCCGTCCGGACGAGGAAGTAGAAGGCACGTTCATCCGGACAATACTTCAGCCGATGTCAGATCAGGACGCATCTGACGATACTGCAAATCATGTCGGGAGAAGGTCCGAGGTTCTTAACTATCTTGCAAATATCGATGCAAGACTAATCGAGATCGAACTGGAGCTGAGAGAACTGGAAGGAGCAATCAGCGATAAGACGCTGCTTGAAAGAAGCATCACGGAAACGCCTGTAGGGAACGGCGGAACTGTCGGAAACGGTGGAACTGCAGGAGACGGTGGAACTGGAGCAAACGGCGGAACAGCAGGCGGACATGCCGCTGCCGGTAATGCCGAACGAGTTTTAGGAGGTGCCGCGTAATATGAGACGATATCGGGATTGGGGAATTAACACGACTCGAAAGCTGCTTCACAAGGGTGAAGACGCCCTGTACAAGGCAGACGGATCAGTAAGTGCATTCCGGTTTTACTTTTTTATGATCGGCCTTGTCATAATCGATTTTATGGCGGACCGGAAGATGATGGAGCAGATTCTCTTAGACATCGGTGGCGTGGAGTTTATCTTTTTCATGACAGCCGTTGTCTCGGTGATGCTTGAAGCCCTCCCATCCGTGTTTGCCTCACATTTTATGAAGCGGACGAGAACCGGCCATGACAATATCGTATCCGCAGTTACAGGCGCCGCTTTCATTCTGCTGATTGGCGGGATTACAATTTTGCGCTTTGCAACTGTCGATATTGTCTTCAGTGATACGACACTTGCCGGCGAGTACAGCGCTGTTGAAAAATATGTGATCACAGCCTTCCTCGCACTCGTCCCCCTCATCACCAGCTGCTTCGCTTTCGGCATCAGCTGTTCAGTCACACCTGAGAGACAGCGGCAGCACGTCGTCCGAATCACAGATGCCATGCTGGCTGAGAAGTATCGGGAACTTTTGAAGGAGCGGAGCAAACTGCAGAGAATACGGGAACAGGGGCTGCTTGAAATGGAGGATGAACTATTCAGGGCACAGAGTGTGAGACGGCAGGCGCTTGTATCTAAGCTGATGAATCTCAGCCGTCTGAAAATTGCAACGTATCTGCATAGCCCGGAGCACCTGACAAGAATGGAAGAAGGAGGAAATTAATATAATGAAGAGAATTATCAGAAGAATTACAGCTACAGGTATTACGGCAGTACTGGCAGCGCTGCTGCTTACGGGGTGCGGCGCTCAGCGGGTAGAAACGGTATCAAAGGTTCCTAATATAGTGAGGAACTTCCTTGAACCGAAGACTGTCACGAGGGACACAAATTATGTATTCGACATAGGCAGAAGAGGCAATTCTGCTGATCCGAGTCAGGAATTTCTGGATAAGTATGCGGAGGAGGCTGCAGAATATGGCAAGAATGTATCAGTGATCACGGTGGACGGAGATCCCCGAGTTGTCGCAAATATTGAGATAGATGAGATAAAAGCGGGACTCTCGGAGACCGCCAGGACGAAGATCATCCGCAAAGAAGCTGAGAAAATTAAGGAACTGCTCAGCAATTGCAGGGCTGAGACAGCCGAAGCGGATGTTCTTCAGGCACTGAATCTTGCTTCAAGAGAAGTAAGAAAAGACGACCCAAAGAAGTGCAAGATTATTATCTGTGACAGCGGTATTTCGACTGCAGGTCACATGATTTTCAGCACAGCTGTCCTCGACGGAAGTGTCTCCGGAGAAGAAATTGTGCGCAACCTCAGGGAGATGAATGTTCTTCCGGATCTCAGCTCGGTCGAAGTTGTATGGCAGGGAGTCGGAAAGACGAAAGCTCCGCAAAAGCTCTATGAAAATAACTACCGCAATGTCATGGAAATCTGGTCCGAAGTTCTGGAGGCCTGCGGTGTAGAGGTGAACGACAAAACATTTGATGAAAGAAATCCTTCCGAGATTACTGACAGCGCTGATTACCCAAGTGTAACGACGGTCGTAGCCGCATCACCCGGGGATGCTATGGATGTCGACGGAGTCACCGACTTCTCGGAGCTCTGCAAGTTCAAACCCGGATCGCCGGAGCTCATTACCGGTGAAGCAGAAGTTCTGAAGCATCTCGAAAAATACATCAATTATATGAATAATCATCCGGCGTATCGTCTTCTCATCGTCGGGACTACTGCCAGCGCGGATACTGATGAAGTCCTGGCGTCACTGTCAAAGGCCAGATGTGAGACGATCCGAACGCTTCTTGTAAAGAATGGCGCCGATCCTGCCCGAATCGAGACTGCGGGGCTGGGATATGAACCGACAAGATTCTGCATCAAAGATACAGATGAGAAGGGCAGATTTGTCGAGGAACTCGGAAAGAAGAACAGAAGAGTACTGCTTATGAGTGCCGATCACGAGGAGGCGGATACTGTCCGGGCGCTGGCTGTCAGCTGAACCGGTCAGGACATGCAGCGGATAAGGAGAGTAGTGTTTTATGAACGACAGAGACAAAATGATGTGGATGCAGCAGCTTGCAATGCTTTCCCGGCAGCTCGAGTCTATGGACAGCAGCGAATGCGCACGGGCCATGGTGACAGCAGCTGCAGCCATAACATCAAAAGTGACAGAGGATATTTCGCTGATGAGCAAGGCGGAAAAAGAGCTTATGATGCCGTCTTTTTTCCAGCTTGCAAATGCCTGTGAGATTTATTCCGGAACCGCCGGGGCAGATCCGGGTGATGCTTCCTATCTTGAGAATGTTCGAAAAAAGCTAAAGAACGCAGAAGATGCCGGCAGAAAACTTAAGTCTGAACTCGACACGGTAAACAGGGAGATCGACGGGCAGAACAGGCGGAATGATGAGCTCGAACAGGCGATTGCATCTCAGAATAGGACGCTTGCAGATGAAAAGAACAGGAGGGAGAAGAAGGAGGAACTGCTCAGAGGGTATCCGGGAGAGATTGAGAAAATAAGGAGTGCGATTGCCGGACTCGAAACTGAGCTTATGAAGGCCGAGGAGACTGCGGACAGCCTCAGGATCGAACGGGAATCTGCCTGGTCAAGGCTCGAGGACTCAAGAAAAAACAATGAAAGAGTCCGAAGCCAGATAGAAACATATTCTGAGAGCGAGAAACGAGCTGCCAGAGAATATGTGACGCTGAGTGCGGAACTTACCGCACTCAGCAATGTGAAGACAGACTGCAGTCCCGAAAAGCTGAAAGAGCTTTCCCGGAAAATTGAGGATTTAAGACCTGATGTCGAAAAGCTGAGAGCCCAGACGGAGATACTCAATAAGGAATATACAGCCGTTTCAGATATGGAGACCAGATATGACAGAGAGCGGGCTGTCCTTACGACAAATATATTCGAAGTGATTCATGATCACATGGGCGAACTGGAGGAAGCAATGGCAGATCAGAAGAGTACCCTGCTAGCCATTGAAAAGAAGGCACAGCTGCTTCATGAAAATATGAAAAAGACAGCCGAAAGGAGAGACGAACTTAAAGCCTGGTTCGACACCGAAAGGACACCTCTCGAAGCCATGTGCGCCAAGGTGAACAGCCCGGACAGCGAAATGCTGCAAAAGGAACTCGATCCGGGAAAAATCTCATCCGTCAGAGATCTCTGCAGGGACATTGAAGGGAAAATCGAGGAACTGGACGATATTTTGACACGATGCTTTCAGGCAGCAGCAAAGGATCAGGAAACCCTGCGGCGTAAAACGCCTGCCTGAGGAAAAACTATCTGGGGTGAAAGATGGATAAAACAATGAATGAAAAGAACAAATATATATACGTTCATGCCAAAGAGCACTGTGTCAGGACACTCGGCCCGGGAGAAAGATTTGTCCTTTGGACAGCCGGCTGCGGTCGCCGATGTCCCGGATGCACGACTCCGGAATCCTGGGGTATGCATGCAGGCAGAAAAATTTCTGTGGATGAACTGCGCATGGAGATTGTATCTTCCGGCAGAGAGGGGCTGACGATAAGCGGCGGCGAACCATTTCTTCAGGCAGAGGCACTGGCGAGGCTGATACGGGGCGTCAGGCGATTTACAGATATCGGAGTCATCGTTTATACAGGCTACACCTATGAGGAATTAACCGCAATGCCGCAGGCTGCGGGACTTCTTGCGGAGACTGACCTGCTTATTGATGGTCCGTATATTCGCGAACTCGATGACGGAAAGTCGCTTCGCGGGTCCTCGAACCAGCGGATCCTGCCCCTGACTGACCGTTATATACCGGACCTTTGGCTTTACGGGACCGAGGGCAGAAAGCGGGAGGTATTCAATTATCCTTCCGGAGTGGCAGAAGTAGGAATTCCCAATGACTCGAAGGTAATAAAATTGTAGGTCAAAAAAAGATATTTCGCGACTGTTTTACAATAAATGTATAAAGAAAAGTAATTCATATGCCAATGGGCAGAAAGGAACTTATCGATATGAGTATGAGTTATAGCAGCACATATACAGCCCCGAGACGCACAAACACAGTGAACGATTCTGTAGCGAGAAACAGAATTTCCCAGCTTGAAAGACAGCTCAGAGACAGTCAGAATGCGGCCCAGCGGATTAGAAATGACAGTAACCGCCGTATAGATGCTATCAGGGCACAGATGGAGCGCGAAAACAGAGAATTCCGCCGCCGTGAAACGGAGATTGGCCGCGAAGTGAACCAGATTCGCAGAGAGTCAAATCGTGCGCTTAATGAGATGGCGGTACGACATGCCAATGATCTGACGCAGGTGCAGAACCGCATCAGTGAGACGAGCCGCCGCATTTATGCTGATATGAATACTATGCAGGATCGTCTTACCAGGCAGATGAACGAGGAAATCGGGACGCTGCGCAGTGAGGTGAGCGTGAGATTTGACGCGATCGATGACGCGATGCGGACTATTCAGAACGACAATCAGGCTATGATTGCCGGAGCGGCTGAATATGTTGAGACTGCGCGGGATGTTATTGACAACGCCGTCAACAACCACAGAGCGGAGCAGCTGCTCCCCGACCGGCAGATCAGAGTAAACCAGGCTCTGGCCAATGCAATTCATCAGATCGAGTACACCCGGGAGCATCCGGGCAACGCCGCTGTCGCCCGCGCCAGCGCGCGGGAGGCTATGCAGGAAGCGATTTACTTCGAGCAGGAAGTCCTGGCTGCGGAGTACGCATGGGAAGTGGCGAGGACCCAGACCCTGACAGCCCTCGCAAACGCGGAGGAGGAAATCACCGCTTCCGAACACGTTGTTCTGGAAGACGAAGACAATTACGAAGTAGACACAGATCTTTATACGGGAGGCGCAATCGCAGCCCTCAGGGGCGAGACAGATAATCTTAGGAACCGCGTTGAAGATGACAACAGTCGTCTCACTATGGATGATCTGACAGGCATCGCCCAGAGAGCGGCATCGATCGGTGAAGATGTGAATACAGCGGCAAGATACGCGGTTGAAGCCTGCCTGAGATCTCAGGAGAGGGCAGACATCAGCCAGGATATCTTTGAGCAACTCAGAGACAGATTCGGTATGACCGTGAGTGAGTTTGCGTACCAGGGCCGTGAATATCCTGCAGGCACGAGACTTCATCTGAAAAACCCGGTGACCGGCTTTGAGATGATGGTCTCATGCACTCCTGTAGAGACAGACGGTCATGTGGTCAACGAAATCACGTCAGATGTTCTGAATTATGGCAATTTCACGAATAATTCGGAGGAGGGCGATCGAATCGCCAGGCAGGCACTGGAAATCATCGGTTCGGGTACAGGGATCAGCGGTCCAATTACAACCGCCTCCTGTGAGGAGCGCAGACGCCCCGCCTCTCTTCTTGCCGGTGATATGAGAACTTTCGAGAGAGAGGCAGCCGAGTATCCGGGGTACAATGCAGGTTCCCGGTCGGAGACGCAGCGAACAGGCATGACAGGTTGAAGGTAATAATGGCATATGCCGGATGCCGGTAACAGACTGAAAAGGCATGAGTGACCGCGCGGGCTCAGGTTCGCGCGGTCAGATAACAGCAGATAGGAAGAGGTTAGAAATGCAGAGTATTAATGGCAGCTATTTTGATAAATCGCTCAGTATTGATGGAATCTATATCGGTTTTGGCGCAGTCAACGATTTGTTCTGCAATGATTTTCTGCAGACGGAAGACGTTCGCATGGCTCTGCATCGCCGGCTGAAGGCGGAGGGGTTTCAGGCTGTCGTGTTCTTTGATACTGTCCGGATGCTCTATACGTATGATCCCGAGTCCTATCATCTTCTGGTCCGGGGACGTGAGGCCGAACAGTTGGCGCAGAATACTGCAGCGTCAGCAGCCGGCAGGACCGACATTTCCGCAATGGGACCGATGGGCAGAAGACGCCGCGCGGGTAGAACAGACGGAAACAGAGCGGGCGGCACAGCGTCAGGTACAAATGCAGGCGGCAGAGCAGACGGTACAAATGCGAGCGACACAGCGTCAGGTACAAGCGCGGACGGCAGTGTACCGGGAGCGGACTATTACAGCATGGGCCGAATTGACTACAATATGGCATGGCAGCAGGTGACATACCTTCTTAAGGAGTCCAATCTTCGATGTGCCCTGGTCGTAAATAATACAAATGCCCTTCAGCATAGAATGGGCAGCTATGAACTTCAGCTTATCGAGGAGCTGTCTTCATATAAGGAAAAGAACCACAGTATCATCTTTTTCCTGTTCCGTGAGACAAATCTCTCGGGGCTTTGGGAGAGCGCGAGAACTGGCACGCCTGAGTGGCAGACATTTGCAGAAACCGTGATCCGTCCCAGAGTTCAGGCTTCGGATCCGGCTATGAACAGGACGATCCACATCGGAACGCCTAACCGCTTTGAAATCATGAATCTTTTAAATAATATGCGGATGCGGGACGACATTGCGCTTCGCGTCAAAGCCAGTGAGATAAACCGGCTCTCCCATCTCCTTGAGGCGTCAGTCGGACGACGCGGATGGGGGCTTCGAAAACTATTTGTCTCAATCTGCAAATATGCCGAGGAACATCCCGGAGCTCAGCTCAGCACAGCCACCTGGAGAGCGTTCGTCAATGATGAGGTATATAAAACGCCTACGGAAGAGCTTTCGGAAATGATCGGCCTTGCCGATATCAAGCTGAGAGTGGAGAAGCAGCGCAGCGCAATGGAAGCGAAAATCAAAGGAAGCGATACGTCTCAAAAGAGCAGCAGCCGCTTTGCACCGTATGTAACTACAACAGCAGGCAGAAACTATTCTCTGAACGCAGTCATTTCCGGTCCTGCCGGAACAGGAAAAACAACACTCGCGCGCATATTGGGAGGAATTTATTACGAGCTGGGACTGCTGCCGGAAAACAAATTTATTGAACGCACAGCCGGAAACCTGATTTCCCCATACGTCGGTGATACACCCAGGCGGATCCGCGCCCTGTTTCAGGAGGCTCTCGGCGGCACTATTTTTATCGATGAAGCCTATGCCCTTATGTCAGATCAGCACGGCAGGGAGGCAATCGACGAACTGGTCGCCTGCATGAGCAGCTACCAGGGGGAGGTCGCAGTCATCATTGCAGGTTATACGATTCCCATGGAAGAGTTTCTCGGGCAGAACGAAGGGCTTCCCCGCAGATTTCCGGTAAGGTATGAACTCACAGACTATTCTCCCGCGGAATTGAACGAGATTTTTCACAGCGTGGCAAATAAAGATAAGGAGATCGAAGGTATTGCTCCTGAACTGGAGGAAAGGCTGCCGGACTTCTTTGACAGCTGGTATGGCGGAAGAAGACGTGACTGGGGCAATGCGGGTGAAGTATATAACTTAATTACAGATATGAAGACCAATGCGGCAGCCCGAATGGAGGCGGAAGAAAGCGGCACGGTGACGATAGGAGGCGGAGAGAGGGTCCGTGTGACCCTGACCTGCTCGGATGTGCCTGCCTTACTTCGTTACTGCCTTGAGCCGCAGAGCAGGAGCGTGGCGGATGTTCTCGCAAGACTAAATGCAATGATCGGACTTTCCGGAGTCAAGGAGAAAATCACGGAAATCGTCAAAGTGATCCGGGCGTCCGGCGATAAGACTCTGCCGGGCAACTGGTATTTCGTAGGTCCTCCGGGTTCCGGAAAGACAACTGTCGCCAGAGAGTTCGGAGCGATCCTTGGGCTGCTGGGTGTAATTCCGCGTAAAAGGAACAATGTTGTTGAAGTTAAGGCTGCGCAGCTGGCCAATGGCAGTGTAACTGTACAGGATTTCGCCGAGGATGCCAAGGGCGGTGTGGGCTTCATCGATGAAGTTCATCAGCTTGCCGACTCCGATGCCGGCAGACGCGCTCTCAGGGCGATGGTCCCGGTGCTGGACAATGAGCGGTACAAATCCGATACCTGCTTTATATTTGCCGGCTACAGCACAGAGATGGAAAAAGTGTTTGCTGTTGACCCCGGACTGACACGAAGACTTCCCGAGAATTGTATTGTTAGATTTTATGATTATACGGCTGAGGAACTCACTGACATTCTTGCGCAGATGGCTGTGAAAAAGGGGGAGATCTGTGAGCAGGGGTATCTTGATCGGTCATTTTCCGTATTTTCGAGATATATGGAGAATCCTCCTGCCAATTTCGGCAACGGTGGTTTTGTGGTCACCTATCTTGAGGAATCAGTGACAGCCCGGGCGGAACGCCTGAATCGTGAGCTGACCGGATCCGACAGGACTATTGCGGATACAGATCGTAAGCCGGATGACTGGGATATGCGATGCAGAAGGTTCACCGCCGAAGATATCCCGAAGCGTTTTGTGAATCTGGCAGCACCTATAGGATATAAGCAGGAAAGGAACGGTGATGTCTGGGAGAGTCTCAATAATCTGTACGGAAAGAAGGAATTCTGTGATTACCTGCGCTCCTTAAAGCCGAGTGACAACAAACGTTCTTTCCTCGGCGATGCTGCTCCCAAAATGAATTATGCAGTCTGCGGTCCGACCGGAAGCGGGAGGCATTTATCTGTGAGATATGCTGCGGCTATTATGCAGAAGCTCGGAAAACTCCACCGAAAAGACGTTGTTTTCGCGGGCAAGGGCGACCTTGAGGCCGGATATGTGGGACAGACTGCCCAGAGGACCAGAAGTGTCATAAGCAGGGCTGCGGGAGGAACACTGTGTATAGTGGGTCCGTCCGCGATGCTTCCTAAGAACGCAAATGATAACACTTTCGGACCGGAGGCGCTCGGTGAGGTGAGCAGCATTATGTCCTCGTCATCGGACAATATCTCCGTTGTCCTTCTTGACACTAAAGAAGGCCTTGACGCTGTTGCCGAAAAATATCCCGAAATGTTCAAG
>ODAJ011487872.1_pt1 | contig 11207 bp, 11 predicted proteins | sample 1539241 | NCBI WGS metagenome assembly ODAJ01 (sample SAMN02144231, study PRJEB22623) | gut metagenome | biome: sheep rumen | host: Ovis aries | place: New Zealand | reverse complement strand
CTCGTTAAGCTGCTGCAGTAAGAGAAAGCATGGTCTCCAATTTCAGTTACACTGTCCGGTATCGTTATATGTTTTTTTGAGATTTTTCCTGCCGGATACTTTATAAGGGTTCTTTCATCAAAGTCAAACAATACACCATCTTTTGATTTATATCGGCTATTGCTTTCATCAACATCTATACATTCCAAATAAGGACAGTAATAGAATGCATTATCTTCAATTTCGGTTACACTGCCGGGTATCGTTATACTCTTCAAATTGTAACGCCCTTCAAAAGCATTTTCGGCAATTGCCTTAATACCATCGGGCAACACACAATTCCCATTTTGGTCAATATATTTTTTTACATTAATGCTTTCATCCGAATAGTCATCCCAATTTAAATCGCCAAACCATAAATCGCCGCCGGAACTTCCGTCTTTTTCAAAATCCTCTCCCTTGACCTCAACTAATGTCTCTTCACTTTCAAGATCATATGTAACAGAGCGGTAATAATTATCGTCCAGATCCATGCCTTGCTCATCACCAACTATTGTTATGCTTTTAATTTCATCCATAGATTTAAGTGTTGACAGCCTTTCAATAAACTTTTTACCTTTCTTGCTGCCCCTTCTTTTTGAGTCAAGGTAGTAACGCATATAATCTCCCTTTTCAAGACTTTGGGGATCTCTATTTACAACGTTATCTTTCAGCAAGGATATCATTTCCTCTATGTTCTTTGCCTCTGCCAATTCTTTCGGGCTAACACTAACAAATATTTCTCCGTTACTCATATCACAATATGTGTCTTTATATGCTATTGTTTTCCCATTTTTCAAATTTATGTTTATAGCTACTGTAAAACTGCTCGATGATGAATTTGTCACAAAATCCGTTCTGATTTTCATAATATTTTCCTCACTTTCATATTTAAAATTTTATTGGTTTACAACTTTTCTCTCCGCACTGTCGCAGAACACTATTTCGGGCATAAGCGGACAGCCGCCCATACACAGTTCTTTCTTTTTGCAGCCGGGGCAGGCATTCTGCATTTTACTTCGGAATTTATCAAACTGCGGACTGTTCCACGCTTCTTCTATCGTGTTTTCACGCAGGCTGACTTCATATCGTTTCTTTTGGTCGAAAGAACACGGCACCATAACCATATCCGCGCCGATATAACAGCTGTACCGACCGCCCTCGCAGGTGTCAAGCGATTCGGGTGCTATGCTTTTGCAGAAGTTTATTGCACCGGGTACATTGCAGCTGTCCATACCCACTTTAAACGGGTGTCGGCTATCTATCAGCCCGAAAAAAGTTTTCACGCGCTCGTCCGATACGTTCAGCATATTTTCTTTCGTACCCAAACCCGCAGGTTTATGCAGCAAAAATATCACCGCATTTATTCCCTTTGGAAAATCATTTTCACTAAGTCTTTTTATAGCCTCGTCAATGCTGTTTTTGCCGACAACATAGTGAATATTTGTTTTAACACCCGCTTTTAAAAGCATATCTATGGCTTTTAGTGTGTATTCGCTCCTGTACCAACTGACAGCCACCGCACCGCAGTATTTCCTGCACAAATCGGCGATTTCGACTGTCATACCGTAACCCGAAGTCGTGAAATTCGGCACCAGATTATTTTGTCGGCAAATTTTAAGTATCTCCTCAAAATGCTCGTGCTGGTCGGGGTCGCCCCTGCCGCCTAAAGCAAACTGATTACATCTGCCCTTGCATTGTTCCGCTACCCACTTAAAATCCTCAACTGTCATATTGGGTTCTTCAACCGTCAAGCCGCTTTGGTAACACCCAATGCCCGCTTTTACGCAAAGTCCCGTTTTGCCGTGTATACAATGCCCCATTATTCCCACATCTATCAGGTGAGGAAACGAAGCCATAAACGGGTCAACGCCCGTGTCTTTGCCATTCTCGTCCAGAATACCCGTCCGTACATAAGCCCCCGTTTCGGTGTCAAATGCCGACATAAAACGGTATTTTTCATCTTTGATAATATATCTCGTTTTACTCACCCCTGTCTTAAAACCTTAACACACCTATCCAGATACCCCGCGTAAGCCCCTCCGACTCTTGCTATATCCCTTGCCATTTTATTTACGTTTTCTCCGTTTCTTGCGTAAATAAAATCATGTGTAAAATCTTCCATATCCCTGCACCATATCGTTATTTTAGAGAAGACTTCGTCAAACATCTCGTTTTCATAGGCTGGTTCTATGGTATAAAATTTTTCGGCCATATCCGTTCTGTCCGCAAAAAACTTCTCGGCATAACCGCATTTTATCGCAACACCCCCTGGAATCGGGATTTCGCCGCAGAGCACAAAAAGTTTCTCCATTCTGTTATACAGCATATCATACGCCCAGAAAGCCGCCTCAAAATAAGCCTTTATATTCATTGCGTTCTCATATGCCTTGTTCATTTCCTCATAAACGCCGCTTTCCTTTGTCCTGTTGCGGAGAGCTGTTTCATCTGCTTCACGGTCTTCAAACTCTTGCTTTATCCAATAATACTCGCCGTTTGACATTTCCTCTAATTTTTCGTCCGTAAGTGCATCAAGCAGCGGTTTTGCATCATTGATAGTATAGCCGAGCGACTCAAGATCAAGCTCATACTGATGAAATATCGCTTCGTATAAATCTTCTTTTTTCATTCAATTTCCTCCCGATTTTAAATTTTTCAATCGGGCTATCGGTCATATAACTATACTTTTATTATATAACTTCGCCCAAAATATGTCAACAAATGACATAAATTTTATACTTTTGCCACACCTTTTCGTCATTTTACACAAATTAAATGCGATACAAAAGATATATAATTGTAATTTATGGTCATTATAATAACCATAACAAATCTGGCGTTATTCTCTTATACTTATTTTATAGGAGTGATAAAATGATAAGCTACAAGCCTTTTTGGACGACCCTGAAAGCGTCCGAAGAAAGCACATATACATTGATAAACAGGCACCATATTTCAAGTGCCACTATAGATAAACTGCGCAATAACAAGCCCGTCACGACAACGACCATAAACGACCTGTGCCGCATTCTGAACTGCCGCATTGAAAATATCGCGGAATATATTCCGTCCGATGACGATCAGAAACTTTGATTGCCGAAGCTATAGGTCACAACTTTTGGCATAGCCAAAAGTTGTGACAACAAAAAGTGGGTAGAAAGGAAAAAAATTTATATTTTAAAGCCTGTGCGGCTTTAAAAGCATGTTAGTCCTGCGACTCTTCATCTTCCAAAAATCCGCAAATCTCTTTTATTTCTCCAATAAGAGTCTTTATCTGTTCTATTTTCGTAAGTGCAGTTTTTTGTTGGTCTTCGCTTATATCAAGTTTCTCTGTATCATCATCTTTTTTATCAAGTGAACTTGCAAACGAATCCAACCATTGCTCCGTCCACGAAAGGTAATGTTCTTGCATACTTTGTGTTTCTTTATAATCACCATAAACAGAGTCTGTCTCTTCTATTTTGCACTCATCAAGATCATCAAAATACAAGCCGCCTCCGACACCGTTCCACTTGTATTTTTCTCCTCCGCATTTTATCCCTTTATACTCTCCTGTTTCGGGATAATATTCATATATCTCCTTATAATCTGTAGTTTGATCTACCATGTCGTTTTTAACAATCACTTCATCAGCATAACCTGATATTCTAATGCATTTGATATCATCTATTGATTCAAGCTCATCAAGAGCGTTGATAAATTCTATGTCTTTTCTAAAAATATTTTGATGATAACTGTTTTCTCCATATAAGTTATATTCTCTATCCAACAATTCTTTCACATCGGGATCATTCTCATTAAAGCAATGCAATCCCCTGCCGCTTTTATAGTAATCGCACCATATACCGTAACCTATAAAAACATTCTCTCTCAACAGCTCTTTCATTTCCTCAATACGTTTCGCCTGTCCGAGTTGTTTGGGGCTTATCTGAACAATTATATGATCAAATTCTGTATATGCACCTTCTTCACCCCAATTACCGTTCCATCCTTCTCTCTCCCACTCAAATTCATCTATTAACGTATGTGTAATTCCATTTTCATCAACTATTTCACGAACCTTATCCGTTATTATCTCAATTCTGCACACAAAAACATTGCTGTAGCTATCACTATATTTTACTGTATCATTCCACTTATCCCATGTAACGTAACTGCATTTATCAGTATCATCAAAATACAGACCACCGCCGACACCATTTCCTTTTTTGCTTTCATTTCCAAGTACCCTTGCTTTATAATTGCCGGTATTCTTCTCGAATTTAAATGTCTGGGTATAGCTGCTTTCAGCACGCAATGTATCTTGCCTGTAAATCATAGTGTCCCCGGATTCGCTTTCAATACATATAAAATCTATTAAATCGAAATCCCCTAATTTTCTGAGTTCACTTATATACTCCATTGATTTCTTAAACATTTCCGGATAACTCACAACAGTACTGTCTTTTTCATCAAAAATGTGTACATTTTCAACTTTGCCATATCTTACTGTAACACCATTTTTCAGCAGTTCTATAACCTCTTCCATATCCTTTGCTTCGCCAAGCTGTTTCGGGCTGACGTTAATGTTGATATGGTCAAATACAGTCTTACACGCATTTTCATAAGTGCCGCCGTTTGAGCCTGTCAATTCCCATGTTATCGCCTTTCCGTCAAGAACAGGGTCTCTTAGATCATCTTTTTTGAACATTTCTATCTTCAGCGTTATCTCCGAACTTCCGCCGTCATTATAAAAATCTGTCATATTACTGTCCTCCGTTTTCTTATCTTCCACAATTTCTATTCTGTCACCGAAACCCTTGAACCAAAAATCCGCACCATCGCCGAAAACTTCTGTTCTTATCAGCCAGCGTCCGTCTTTTTCTTCTATAATTCTGGCTTCGGGGAACATATCCATTACTTCCTCGGCATTTTCCGACTTAAACCAAAACTTGATTATCCTCGATCTGCCGCCAACCATATTATGTATGTGCTTTCTGTATTCGCCCTCCTGAAAACGCTCCGCATAAGGCACATAAAAACCCTCGTTCAGCATATCAAACTTTTCTATGCTGTCAACGCGGTATTTCTTCGGCTCGTCCGTATCATAGGCAAGCAGATAAAAATAATGTTCCGAAAACATCAGCCCTGCGGGCTTGATTCGTTCAAATTCATCCGAACCCTCGCATTTTATATCTACAAATTTCTGCCCGCGAATCGCATTGCTTATATCCCACAGCAGCCCGATAAAACTCTTTTTGTGGTAAGGCCCTCTGTAGTGTTCGGTCTCGTTGGCGATAGCTTCCATTATCTTTTTATAATTGCCCTTTGCGGTACAGCTCTTCAGCATTTTGTCCAGGACCGATCTCATATCGGGCTCGTTAAAAGCACGGCTTTCAAGTACGATTTTGCAGACCGCAAGTATTTCGCTGTTTGTAAAGTCGCCGGGATTGGTTATCTTCATAAAATATCCGCCCTTGCTGCGGCTGTAGATCAACTCTGCACCCGACTCTTTCGGATACTTTTCCTTTAAATGTGCAATATCCCTTTGTATTTGCTTTTCCGATATTTCGTATTTCTCCGCAAGCGCTTCCTTGCTCAAAACCTCTCCGTCCTTTAATGCCCGCTCTATTTCCTGTATTCTTTCAAAATTCTTTATTGACATTTTCGCCGCTCCCTTTCCGTATTTCGTTTTGTTAATATCATTATAACATATCAAATGGACAAAAACTGTCCATTTACAAAAAAACACAAAAAAGATGCACGATTTTTTTCGTACATCTTATAAAGACCTATATTCAAACATAATTATTGTTCATTTTTAAATATTACTAATCTGCACAAGTTTATGTAAATTCTTGTGCAGATTAGTAACTTACCTGTCATAATCATACGACCTATGTCTCACAGGTTCTTCATATTCCTCTTCTTCATCATACTCTTCTTCCAATTCGTAATCATCCTCTAATTCGTCCGCCTTTTCGTACTTTTCCAACTCGGCAGGCAGTTCGAGGTGCAGAGTTTCATTTATTCCCTGTCGCAGAAGTTCAAGTTCGGCTATTTTCAGTTCGGTTTCTGCTATCTCACGTTCTGTTTGTGCTGCTGCCTGTTTATTGCGTTCAATATTAGCTTTTAAATCTTCGGGGGTCAAACGGCTTCTGCCCCAAAGGAAGCTCTCAATATGCGGCATCAGGTTTTCGCAGGTTTCAATTTGTTTGCGGAACAATCTTCTATAAGCGGCTTGTTCCGATTTGTCAAGGCATTTATAAGCTTCGTAGATAGTACGATATTTGCAATATTCTTCGTAGTATGGCAGGATCTCCGAATCTTCTCTAACGTGTATCTCGTGATATGCCTTTTTGCCCGGCAGGTCTTTCAACTTCAATTTAGCTTCTATAAGCTGTTCTGTCACATCAGTGTAATTATGAATATCGTACTTGCTCATAAGATTCATAAGGCTGATTTTGAGGTTTATCTCTCGCACATAGTCATACCTCGTTTTACAAAGTTCGTCCTTTTGTTTAAGTACATGAAGATCACGGAGTTTTTTGACTGCGTGCTCCATTTCCTTGTACATATCATTATCCATATAGTAAAGCCGTAACATTCGCTCCGAGAACTCGTCCCCTAAATCATTTTTGCCAATGTATCGCATTTTCGTACCTTTGGGTCTGAATGATAAATCGTCCTCATTTACATCATAAATCTCTTTCATTCGGTGTAGAAACCTCGGATAGCTTTCTTCAAGCGTAAGATTTGCCTTTACTATCGAACGCATAGGGCGTATCAAGTAACCCCTTTCCGTATTCTCCGCTTTTACTTCTGTAATTCTTCGGCTAACTCTTTCCACTTCTCTTTTTCTTGCTCCGAGGTCTCCAAACGCTTCAACAGCCTTTCGCACTCGGTCGATAAGGTCTGATATTTTTGCTCGGATAAGTGATATTCGCCCAGCGATATTGTCAGCTTGTTTATTGTTTCCTGCTGTTCTGCCACTGTCTTGCGCACCTGTTTCAATTCCTTGTCTTTCTGCTCTAATTCGTCTTGCATGCGATGCGTCAATTGCTCGTATTCGACTATCATTCTCAGATAATCCCTTGAGGTATCCACTTCCAGTTCTATTTCTTTCACGCTCGGCATTTTGTTCCTCCTTTCGCTTTTTGAATTTTGCTTTTGACTTGTCCAATTCGTTTTTGAAACTTTTTTCAACACGCTGTATTGCCGCAAATTTCTTGTTCAAATCAGTTCGGTGTTTATTCTCCTCGACCACATCAACGACCTCGCCTCGTTTTGCCATTTCTTTTGCTGCCGCACCCTCATGGACTGTCGGAATTTTTACTATGCCCTGTGCCGCATAGGAACGGTGGTCGATATGGTTTTCGGGTGAAAGATACTCATTACATACCGCCGCCCAATTCTTTCGCCATTCATAAAGCTGCGTTCGGCTATTCCAAGTATTGGCTTCAACTGTAATGCGTTTCCAAAGTTTCTCCACACCTTTTCCCTTGCGCACTCTGACTTTTTGCTCACCCGTCAAAGGATCAATGTCGGGTATCTTTTCGCCGTTCTCGTCACGGGCATATTCTTTCTTCTCCATACTTGCCCAAGTGCCGTTTTTGCTGAACCCCCGAACAGTACACATGACGTGGATGTGAGGATTCCCGTCCTTGTCGTGCAGCGCCCAATCGACCGCCATACCCTTATTGACAAAATTCTCTGCAATAAATTTTCGGGATAGCTCTATCATTTGGGTGCGGTCAAGTTCAGCAGGCAGTGCCATATCAAACTGGCGCGCATACCTTGAATTGGCTTTGTTCTGCACACGCTCGACCTCGTTCCAGAGCGTTGCCCTATCGCGCAGATTTTCGGGAGCGTTTGTCGGCAGAAGTATCTCGGAAAAAACAACTTCCTCTTTCCGGGTGTACGAAAAGGTCTGCCCAAGCCTTTCGTCATACAAACTCTCTGCCGATATGTATGCCGCCGATGCAACGGCGCATTTTCCTTTGCTTGCTTTGATTATGGAAGTGTGAAAATGGTAGATAGCCATATCAACCACCGCCTTTCATAAAACAGCTATCGTTCTATAACTTGACACTTAAAAAAAATCGTTATATTATATAATTAAATAGAATTCATTTTCAGACCCCATTAAAGCCATTTTGGCATAGGTTAGATAAATGTTTTTCTATTAAAGAGCCTCTCGCGCTACTTCTTGGTGCGAGGGGCTCTTTTAAGCGCTTACAAAAAGATGGGCTCCGCCCGTCTGTAAGTGCGCCCTTTTGAAAATCAAAAGGGAATCAGTAAAACTATTCATAATAACAATATCCTCTTGCAAAATACAATTCATTATGATATTATAAATTTGAAGATAGAAATTATTCTGAACACCCAGTGTCTTTTTAGACCGTGTACATGAATAGTTTCTATCTTTTTTCATCCTAATGTATTTTTGCTGATATATCACTTTGAACATCTCCACCATTCGGAATTACACTCTTTGACATTGCTTTAGTGAAATACCCACCGTTGCGCTCCTGCTGTTTCAGAAAATTCATAAAAAGAACTATATCCTCTTCCTCAAACTCACGACCGAGGACACTTTCGGCAGCACTGCCAATCTGAATAAGCCTGTGCGTTCTTGCTTTTCGGTCCTCTTCCTTTTTCTTGCGTTCAAGCTGCTTTTTGCGCTCCTCGTATTGCTTTGCTTTTTCAACCGCTTTCAGCCAAAGCCCGTCAGTTTCCTTTATTCTTTCATCCAAACTCTTCTTTGATTTACTCATAAAATATTTTCCCCCTTTTCAAGTAAGCCGACCCGCGATTACAGTAGGTCGGCAATTTTTTATTCTCCCTTGATGCCGTTTAATATCTCGGCAATAAATTTTACGATCTCCAAAAACTCATCATCAAGCTGTGCGGTCTTGTCGAATTTCTGCAATTCGTCATAGACCTGCTGCAATAAGCCTTTCAATGCCGAGTATACTCTCGGATTTGGCATAACAACAATTTCCCTGTCCAACAAACGCTTGATGATGTAGTCCTGTTTCGTCAGCCCCGTTGCCGCAACGATTTTGTTAAGCTGCTCGTTTTCTGCATCCGACATCCTAAATGCTATCGTTCTGTTCCGCCATCTGTTCTTTTTGTCCCTGCACTTATCCACAATTCATCCCCCTTTCATCATCCAACTTGTCCGCCATTTCCGTTTGCTTAGTTGGGAAAAGGTGTGCATAGCGATATGTAATGTCTATACTCTCATGTCCAACCCTGTCGGCAATAGCCAAAGCCGAGAATCCCATTTCTATAAGAAGCGAAATGTGGCTATGCCGAAGGTCATGGATACGAACCCTTTTTACCCCGCTTTTCTTTGCGCCCCTGTCCATTTCGTGATGCAAATAGGCTTTAGAAATTGGAAAAATCCTCTCATCTTTTTCTATCCCGTACATCATGTTTACATAATCCTGCATCTCATCGCAAAGGAACTTCGGCATTTTGATCGTGCGGTTTGACTTCGGCGTTTTGGGCGAAGTGATGACATCTTTGCCCTTTAAACGCTGATACGATTTGTTTATCGTCAAAGTCGATTTTTCAAAATCGAAATCGGCGGGCGTAAGGGCAAGAAGTTCGCCAAGCCTTATGCCCGACCAATACAGCAGTTCAAAAGCATAGTATGAAATCGGCTTGTCCATAACTGCTTCTGCGAATTTCAGATATTCCTCTTTTGTCCAGAATAACATTTCCTTGCGGTGTTCCGAACCCATTGTCCCTGCCCTTGCCGCAGGGTTGACTTTCAGATTGTAGTATCTGACAGCATGATTGAAGATCGCACTCAACTGACTATGCACCGTTTTGAGGTAATTCTCCGAATAACTTTTGCCCTTGCTGTCTTTCGCTTTCATCATAATGTTCTGCCAAGCAATGACATCTTTCGGCTCTATCTCGTCTAACTTTCGCTTGCCGAAATACGGCAGTATTTTTGTTCTTGCGATATGTGCCTTTGACTCCCATGTGTTTTCCTTAACACGCATACGCTTGTCGTGTTCGTAAATTTCATAGAAACTGGCAAAAGTCATATCCAACTTGCTGTCCTGCTTTAACATCTGTTCATGCTCCCACAAGGTCGCTTCCTTCTTTGTGGCAAAACCTCGCTTGCTCGTCTGCTTGCGCTCGCCGTTCAAGTCCGTATAGCGATATAAAACCCGCCATGTTCCTGTTTTGTTGTCTTTGTAGACCGACATACTCATTCCTCCCTAATTTTTTTCGGCACAGCCGAATTAATTTTCCTCATAAAAATATTTCTTCTCAAAAAACTTGCGGTTTACCTTTCCCGAAACGGTAAAGAACCCCATCTTCCTTAATTCCTCGTTCAAGTTCTGCACTATCTTGTATGCGCAGGACATTGACACGTTCAGTTCCTCTGCCACTTCTGCGGCTGTAATAAATTTTGACATATGATCTCTCCCCTCTTTTTTACAATCATCACTCTTCATTATAAATGTATCTTTTCTCAAAAAACTTTCGGCTTATCTTGCCTTGTACCGTAAGATAGCCCATTTTCTTTAACTCGGCGTTTAATTCCTTGACTATCTGCTGTGATTTAGTCCTGCCGACACCAAGTTCCTTTGCCACATCAGCGGCACTCATAAAATTTGACATAAAATCTGCCCCCTTTCGTACTTATTTAACCTAAACATATTTGTTTAGTTATGTGATGCTATACATTATACTAAACATTTTGCGTTAAGTCAAGTGGTTTTTAAAAATTTTCTTAACTTTTTTGTTTAAGTTTTTGTTGCAATACTGTTTTAGTTATGTTACAATGGTTATAAACAAATATGTTTAGAGGTGATTTTTCAATGGCAATCGGACAAAGAATCAAATATTTCAGAAATTTAAAGGGTATGACCCAAAAGGAGCTTGGCCTTGCTGTCGGCTTTACGGATAAGACAAGCGATGTGCGTATCGCTCAGTACGAATCCGAGGCGAGAATTCCGAAAGAAGATATGCTCAAAAGCATTGCAGACGTTTTGGATGTCAGCCCCAAAGCTATCAATGTACCCGAAATAGACACCTACAACGGTCTGATGATGACATTATTCGCACTTGAAGATATGTATGGATTGAAAATCAAAAATATCGACGGTGAACTCTGCCTTACGCCCGAAAAGGTCTTTAATGACCATTACCCTGTTCTGTTTGAAAAATTCCTTGCATGGCAG
>ODAJ011817466.1_pt1 | contig 11213 bp, 9 predicted proteins | sample 1539241 | NCBI WGS metagenome assembly ODAJ01 (sample SAMN02144231, study PRJEB22623) | gut metagenome | biome: sheep rumen | host: Ovis aries | place: New Zealand | reverse complement strand
CCGCGTGAATCCCAAGCCGCGCCGCTTGCAATTCATCAGCGCGAACCTCTTCGGCAAAACGTTCGCCGCTCAAAACTTCCTCAACTTCCTCTCCGTCAAGCCCGCACTCGGCGGCTATTTTTTTTAGGACGGCATGATTGCTAAGCTCAAGATTCTTTGTGAAGTAAGCGTCAAAAAGTTTCGTGATAATCTCGTCGTGCCCTTTCTCCTGCGCAAATTTCGTCAGGCGTAGCGCATCGAAAGTATTTGTGTAACGTGTCGTCGCGTATTTAAAGTCAATGCCTTCGCGCCTGCCCATGAGGGAAATTTGTTCAATGCGCTCGGTTGCCTCCGCCAAGCTCAAGCCGTATTTCTCTGCAAAACGTTCGGGCGTCGAGGACGTAACTTTTTTATCGGCGTAAGGGTCAAGCTCGAAACTTTTAAACTCAACCGTGATATTTTTGTCGTCAACCTCGGCCAAGGCGCGTTGTAATCTCTTCTCGCCAATGTAGCAAAACGGGCAAGCATAATCCGACCAAACTTCAAGTTTCATGTTAAGACCACCTTTCGCGCCCCATTATATCGGCAAAGGATTTTCACGCAAGAACGCAATTTTTATTGAGTAACTAAGCAAAAATATATTTGCGGATTTGGAAGAGCATTTGACATGAAAAAAATATGGTGATAGAATTCTGCACGTTGACGGGCAAGAGAGACAATCGCGGGGGATTCGTCCCACGAGGAAAGTCCGGACTCCACAGAGCAGCGTGCCGGGTAACGCCCGGTGAGAGAAATCTTAAAGACAGTGTCACAGAAAAGAAAACCGCCGCCACAAGCGGTAAGGATGAAAAGGCAGGGTAAGAGCCTACCGGTTGTCGAGTAATCGGCAAGCCTGATAAACCTCACGCGGAGCAAGCCTAAATAGGAAAGGGTTGAAGTTGCTCGCTGACCTTTCGGGTAAGGTGCTTAGACTTGGGCGGCAACGTTCAAGCAAGATAAATGATTGTCACTAACAGAATCCGGCTTATTGACTGCCCGCCAACAAAAAACGTCGCTACTCTGGACAAGGGGGCGGCGTTTCAACTTTAAAAAACTTTTCGTAATTCATTTATTAATCACTTCGAAAGCTTATAATCCGATTAGATTTCAATTTGAAAGGAAGTGTCTGATTTTGAGGAGTTTCTTGCGAGCGTTGATGGCGGTGGTTTTCCTTCTATCGATTAGTGTCACAGGTAATGCGGCGGGTCAATTCAGAGTCGGTGACCAGGGCGAGGAGATTGCTGAAGTTCAAGAACAACTCGTTTTGCTTGGCTATGACGTAATGGCAGACGGTTCCTTCGGGGCGGCGACGGCTGATGCTATCAAAGAGTTCCAAAAGTCCCAAGGCATCAAGGCGGATGGTTTGATTGGTCCGGCGACTTACTCGGCTCTTCTTGGCAAGGACATGCCTGACATCTCCAATCGTATCGGTTACTTAGCCAACAGCATCGTTTCGGCGTCGATGAATTATATCGGCGTGCCCTATGTCTTCGGCGGCACCAGCCCCTATGGCTTCGATTGCTCTGGCTACGTGCAATACGTCTTCGCAAAGGCGGGTATCTCCATTCCGCGCACAGCTGATGTTCAATACGACTTCGGCACTCCCATTTCCACAACCGACCTTGTTTCTGGCGATTTAGTCTTCTTTAGCACCTACACTTATGGCGCGTCGCACGTGGGAATTTATCTCGGCGACAACCAATTCATTCACGCCAGCTCTAGTCGCGGTGTCACGATTGATTCTTTAGGAAGTTCTTATTGGAGCTCGCACTACATTGGCGCACGCAGAATTTTATAAGTCTTTCAAGACTTCACCAAACAAAAAATGTCCCCCGGTTAGCCGAGGGGCATTTTTTTTGTAGGCTTAGCAATCTATCATTACGAATACTTCATGACGACGCCGCGAATCATATCCGAAACGCGCTTTGTGTGGTCTAGTGCCTCTTCCACGTCCTCAAGAATATCTTTCCACTTAATCAAATGGATAACTGCGCGGCTGGCTCCGTGTTCTTTGGCAGCCTCCGCCGCCTCGTCGAATAAAATTCCAATGTCCGCCCGATAAATCAAATCGCCGCGGCTCTCGTTCTCCGAAACCTTATGCACGGCGTCGAGTATCTCCTTTTGATTCTTCTTAACGTCGCTTAGGAGTTTGAACGCCTTAACCAATTCATCGGTGCTTTCGAGTAAAAGTTTCGTCAAGGCGTGGGAACGTTTTGTCGAATGCCCCGCGTGATACATGATGATTCTTTGCAACGCGCCCTGCAACATGTCCACGCCCTTATCAAGCTCGTTTGCTATCGCGTAGATGTCTTCGCGGTCAATCGGCGTTATGAAGCTCAAGTTTAGCTTGTTGACTATCTTTTCGTTGACGGCGTCGGCGGCTGATTCCAAGCCGAGTATGTCTTCAATTCGTTCCAAAGCTTGATTCGGGTCTTTAATCACCTCGTCGAGTAGCTCCGCGCCCAAATGGAAGAATTTCGCGTTCTCCAAAAATAAATCGAAAAACTCCGTGTCCTTCTTTGCAAAGTTAAATACGCTCAATTTCATCTCCTCCTTAATTAAACCACGTCATAACCTCTTGCGCCGCCCCACGTAGGCAAAATAGTATCGTTCTGTCTCCTGGCTCAAGGACTGTGTGACCGTTTGGTATCGCCGCCCGATTTTTCCGCACGTAAGCGCACACCAAGCACGACTTAGGCAACTTCACGTCCATTAATTTTTTCCCGGCGACCTTCGCGCCCTTCTGAACGATGACTTCGACTGCTTCGGCTCGTGCGCCTTCCAACATTGAGACGCTAACCACGCCGCCACGCCTAACAAACGCTAAAACCTCACTAGCCGACAATAGCCGCGCCGATATTACTACGTCAATCCCGACTTTCTCTATCAAGTCCGCGTATTCCGTCCGATAAACCCTGACGACGGTTTTTTTTGCGCCTAAATGCTTAGCAAGCAATGCCATCATCAGATTTAACTTATCGTCCTCCGTCAAGCAAACAACCACGTCCGCCGAGGCAATTCCTTCCTGCGCCAGCAAATCAACGTTCGTGCCGTCGCCGTAAATCGCTATGCTGTCGCCGCTCAAAAGCTGTGCAATGTCTTCGCAACGTTCTCGGTCTTTCTCTATGACTTTGACATTGACGCCCGCCCTTATTAGCATGACAGACAAAGTCCGCGAAATTCTGCCCGCGCCGATTATCATCACCCGTTCAAGTTTTTTTGAATTGCGTTGAATAAAATTTGTGCTGAATTTCTCTATCTCGTCTGGGAAGCCGATAAAATATGCGTTGTCGTGAGCTTTTAAGGCGTCGTCGCCGTGCGGAATTATCATTTCGTGGTCGCGGAAGATTAATCCAGCCAACACGCCTTCGGGCAGTCGCAACTTCTTAAACGGTATGTCGATATACTTGCTATCCTTGTGTATTTTGACCTCAAACAGGCGAATTTTCCCGCCCGCGAACTCGTCCACGTCCAAAGCCGCTGGCGTCATCAAAATTCGATAAATTTCGTGCGCCGCTATCATCTCTGGATTGAGCATAAGGTCAATATCGAAATTTTTCTTGAGGTAATCTTTTGCCTCGCTTAGGAATTGCATATCGCGGATTCGGGCTATCGTATGTTTAATGCCGTGCTTTTTGGCGAGAATACAGGCGACCATGTTGACTTCATCAATCGCCGTGACTGCAATAAACACGTCCGCGCCATTTACGTCGGGGTCGTCCATAGTTATGGGGCTTGCGCCGTTGGCTGTTATCGTCAGCACATCCAAATTGTTCTTAACGGCAGTCAGTTGGCTTTCCTCGTGATCGATGACCGTAACGGACATGCCCTCGTTGCTTAAAAGCTCCGCGATTGTGTAGCCGAGCTTGCCCGCCCCGACAATTACCACACGCATTTAATCACCCCTTACACACGCCGCAACGCTTGCAACCGTCAAAGCATTTCGGCGTTGATTTTAAAGCTTTCGCCCGATTGAACTCCTCGCGCAAATATTTTTTGTTAAAGCCTTGCTCAAGGAAATCCCACGGCAAAGGCTCGTCCAAATCTCGCCCGTTTAGATATTCTTCCGCGTTTAAGTTAAAATTCTTTCTAAAGTCCTTAGTCGTCTCCGATTGCAAGACGATTTCCGAGATTTTTTTATCGCCGCGTGAAAGTATCGCCTGAACTTGAGCCGACCTTATCGACTCCGAAATCATTTCCACGCCGTGCATTGATTTTAACCTGCTATGCAAGATTTTAAAAGCCGCGTCCAGATATTTTTTCCCGGCGAACGGCGACCATTGAAACGGCGTAAAAGGTTTGGGCACGAACGGATTAATACTCAACGTCAGCCGCCCGCCGCAGAACTTTTTTACCCGCGTCGTTAGCTCTGCGATTGCTTCCACGTCGTCAAGCTCCTCAAACGGCAAGCCGACCATGAAATACAGCCGAAAACTTTTTATGCCCGCCGCCAGTCCAAAATCAATCGCGTTGAAGATATTTTCTTCCGTGATTCCCTTGTTGACTACGTGGCGCATCTTTTCCGAGCCGACTTCGGGCGCGATGGTCAAAGTCTGCAGTCCGCTTGCCGCCAAAGATTGAACAAGCTCCCGCGTCACCGAATCGGCACGGAAGGACGCAACCGACATTTGCAAGCCGTTTTCGAGGATAAAGCGGCACAACTCATCAATCTGCGGATAATCGGAGATAGCCGCGCCCATTAAGCCGACTTTTTTGCCAAACGCCTTAGCCTGAACAATTTGAGCCTTAAGAACGTCGAGCGAACGATTGCGCGGACGCCTAAAACAGTATCCTGCCATGCAAAATCGACAATGCCGCCCGCAACCGCGAGCCGTCTCCACTAGATACATATTGAATTCGGCGTCGTCAGTCAAAATCGTCGAGTGGGCGGGGTAAGCGTCCAAATCCTCAACCCATTGCCGAGAAACTCTCTTAGGGAAGCTCGGCACATAGACGCCCGCCACGAGTGAAAGCCTTTCCAAACGTTGACAGCGTGGCAGACCTTCCGTTGAAATGATTTCGTCGATTAGCGGCGGCAAGATGATTTCGCCCTCGCCAATGATGAATGCGTCGAAAATTTCGCTTAGCGGCTCCGGATTGAACGTCGCGCAAGGTCCGCCGGCTATGATTATCGGGTCAAAGTCCGTCCGTTCAGCGGCACGAGGATTTATCTTGCCGAGTTTGAGCATTCGCACGACGTTAAAGTAATCTGGCTCGAAACTCACCGCGAAACCGACGACTTGAAACTTATTCAACGGCGCGAACGTCTCTTGGCTTAGGAGCCTATTACCTTCGGGCAAAAAAAATCTCTCGCAAGAAATATCCTTGTGAGCGTTGAGTAGCTGATAGATTATGTGAATGCCTAGGTTGCTCATGCCGACGCGATAAAGATTCGGATAAGCCAACGCAAATTTCAAGCGTCCGCCCGACCTCGTGCATAGAATTTTTTCTTTGGCAAGCCGTGCCCGCAAATCGTCTTCGTAACGTCGTGTCATGAAATTCACGGCGGCTTAAATGCGTGGGAGCGGCGAAGCTTTGGGCAAGGTAAGGAGCGAGCCTAAATGTTCGTCGGTTCCCTCTGACTTAAAAGAGAAATTCCCTGCGCCCGGCGTGAAAGTCATCTCCCCGAAATAGACGCGCCCACCAATTTCGTAGAAGTCAACGCGCACGAAAGCAAAACCCTCCGCAAGTTTGGCGGCAAGTTCCTTCATCAGCTCAAAATTCTTTGGCGGCGGAATCAATTCGGGGTGTTCGCTGTTCGGTCGATTATTTTGTTCAAAGTTCATGTGTTGCCAATTCATATCAAAGTAATCCAATCGAGCCGATTGCGTGCGTCCCGTTATGACTTTACAATAAGTCGGCTTGCCGCTGAAACACCAAAATTTATAATCAGTGAGGTCGGGGGCGTCGCCGTCTTGCATGAACTTTTCGGCGATAATCTTCCGGTTAATGCGCGTGTAATGAAGCTCAAGCGACAACAAAGCATAATCTTGAGCCAGCCAAGCATTGATTTTTTCGCGGGCATTCTGCTTATCAAAAGAATGTTTATCGTGAACAAAGATATTCATCATAGAGCCGTGATTGCACTTTAAAACAAATTGTTCGGGCAGGGCGTTAAAGTCAATGTCGTCGAAGTTATCCCACACGCCCAGAAGCGGAATCAGATACTGTTCGCCGATTTTTTCCGTAATCCAACTGCGCACGAGGAATTTATCAGCAAGGCGGCTTTTAAGCGGCGTGGCGTCATAAAGTTTTATCCACTGCATTTTCTCGATATAGGTTTTCAAGTTAGCAAAGTCTAGCGGGCGACCGTGTCGCTTTTGAAAGTCTTGAGCCAAGATAGCCGGATAAAGCTTTGGGTCTGTGTTCCTGTACGCCCTGATTGTTTTAAACCTTCCAAGCGTGCTGTTGAAAAATTTCTCATCGTCTTCGTTCTGAATGTGAAATTCCAAGCCGTTGACATAAGCAACCCGCGTGTTATCCGAGACTTGAATCTCAAATTTTCCCCAGCCGTCCGTCTCGTGCCAAAGAATAAGTTTGCGGATGTTGAAGCCCTGCTTGAGGAAAAAATTAACGACAGCATCTCTTGCGTTGGAATCGGTGATGATGACCGCTTCGATGATACGTTGAATGAATTTCGGCAGGCTCTGCGACGGAATGACTTCAAGCTCCTTGCCGCCCCGCACGATAGATATTTTCTCGAACGACTCACTCAAGATAGCGGCGACTTCATAATCAAAGCTGATTGCGTCCGAAAAGAATTTCTTCAGGCTATCGGGCGTGCCGTGGACTAAAACTTTTTTCTTCTTCAAGATAAGTTTCCTCCTCCGAAAATTTTTCCGTCATGATAACAAAAAAGTTTCACGTTGAAAAGTTTCATAAGCTATAAAAAAATATTTTGACAGCGCGGCAGGTAAAATCAGCAGTTGCATAGAATTTTAGCGCGAACTTTATACGCGAAGGGAGATAGATACAGTGGATGCAAAACTCGTCAACCCGATAATCGATGCATTCATGGAGATAATGCCTCAGATGGGATTCCCGACGCCCAAGCGGCAGAGGATTTATTTGCAGGATAGAAACGTAATAAGCAACGGTGTCATGCTCGTGGTTGGCTTTACCAGACAAATGCAAGGCAAGGTCGTCTACAACATGACGGCGGACACAGCGAAATATATTGCCTCGACTATGATGATGGGCGTGCCCGTCACGAAGTTTGGCGAGTTGGTGCAAAGTGCCCTTCGCGAAATGTCAAATATGCTAACTGCCCGCGCCGCCACGAACCTTACTAAGCTCGGACTTGAGGTCGACATAACCACGCCCGAACTTATCATAAGCGAAGACCACACGATTAAAATCAGCGACGCACAATATCTAACGGTTGAAATGGAAGTGGGCGGACACATTGTGGACATTGCTCTAGACGTGAACCGCAACGCTTGAAAAATCTTTGACGACAGAAAAGCTCCCGCACAGGGGGCAATTTTTTTATGCGCCGAGCATTTCGACAATCTCGCGAAGGGTTTCGACCTTGCCGACGTTGCCGGGAAAGATTATGTAGCTCATGCCAGGGAATTTACTTTCAGAGCCGAGCCGCCACACGGGAACGCCCGCCTCCACTTGACCAAGCACGAGAGCTTTTTTGACGCCCAAACCTTTAGTCCCCACGTCACTTGAGGTTATGCCGCCTTTGGCAATCAAAAATTTCGGGCGCACGCTCAGCCGATTGACAATGCTAGTTAAGGCGTCGGAGATGTTCACGCTCACCGCAAGATTTTTCTCCGCCGAGCCAACGTCCAGAACTTTGCGGCTGGTGTAAATAGTCGTCGTCCGTCCGCGTGAAAGATTCTCTTCCGTCTGCTGAATGATTCTATCAACCGAGCCGAGGTTGCTAACGTCAAATTCAATGAATGCCACCGAAGGGAGTTTCTTAAGCTCGTCAAGTTGTGCGGTAGTATTCTGGACGTGTGAGCCGACGATTATCAAGCCGCCGTTGAGATTGTCCGCGTCGAGGAGTTCAGCGCAAGTGAGCAAAGGTTTATCTTCGACGCCGCCGATAACCTTCGTGAACGCCGCCGCCGTCCTGAAGATGAAGTTCTTGCCCGCCGTCAGAGCCTTAATCAGAGCCAACGAAAAAATTTCCACGTCGACATAATCCGCCGCGTTGACGATAACTTTGTTGAAGTCGCGGACGCTTTCAAGGTGCGCGGAGATTTTATCCACGTCGCCGCCGCGCAACTCCTCAAGGCTAATGCACGTGACGGAAGATTTTTTGAACGCGCCGCCGGTCTTCTCCTCGACGTAAGCGGCAAGGTTTGAACTCGTGTAGCCGAACGTCTTATCTTTGGCAAATTCCGTCTCGTCTGCGGGAATCAGATAATCGCCCTCCTGCACGTAGTGAACGTCGCCAACCGTGAATCGACCGCCCTCTTTGAAGAACGGCATTAAAATTTCTCCGTCGACTGCCACGCCGCAACTTTCCAAAGTCGTGCGCAAGGTCTGAGTTTCAATCGGGTAATGCCCGCGCAAAGTCGAGTCACTGCGACTGACAAGCACGAAGTCCTTGCCGAAGTCTTTAGCCGCCGCACAGAGACGTTCGGCGATTTTTTTATGTTCGGCACGAGTCTTATCGGCGGAGAAAGATCGCGAATTCGTCAGGATAAAGAACATGGAATTATCCTCCGCGAAACCCGCCGCAATGCTCGCCGCCGTCCAGTCCGTGTAAACCGAAATCCCGTTGACAGCCTGAACGCCGGTTGGGTCGTCGTCCAGCACGACAATTTTTTTGTTGAAGCTCCGCAACGCCGCTTTGAGTCCGTCGCGGAACTTTTTCTCGTCGACGCTCGGAAGTCTATCGAACAGCTTTTGCTTTAGGACCTTAGACATACAATCGCCTCCTCAAAAAGTTTTTCTTTGCAACACCGCGAAAAACCTTTATAATGACTAAAAAATATATCAGCTAATTTCGGACAGTGAGGTTTTGGCTATGAAAAAGATTCTGATTGTCGACGATGTGGACATGTTACGCGAAATGACGGCGTTTATGTTGGAAGGGCTATACGAAACTGTCTGCGCGGGTTCGGCAGAAGAGGCAATGGAAATTTATCGCAAGGAAAAGCCCGATATGATCCTGTCCGATTTCCGGATGCCGGGCATGACGGGCTACGAAATGCAAATCGCCCTGCAGAATGAGTTCCATAGAAAAATCCCGTTCATGTTCATGACTGCCGACAAAAGCGAAGAGGTCGAGAGCAAAGGCTTCGATAATGGCGCAATGGATTTTATTCGTAAGCCCTTTAAGCCCGAAGTCCTGCAACGTCGCGTTGCGAACATTCTCCAGACGGTCGGCGAAATTCAAGACCTAAAGAAAACTTCTTCAATCGACAAGCTAACGGGGCTGTTCAATAAGGGTTCGTCGGAAGAGGAACTTAAAAAGGTTTGCAAGAAGTCGCACGGCTCGTTGATGATGATTGACCTAGACAGCTTTAAACTCGTCAACGACATTCACGGACATGCAATGGGCGATAAGATTTTGATAGCGTTTGCTGACATTTTGCGGGCGGCAATGCGTTCGACGGATTTAATTGGGCGTATGGGCGGCGATGAGTTCGTTGCCTTCTGCCACGGCGTCAGCGATGAGGCGTCCATTGCCGCTAAGACCCAGTTTATCAACGAGAAGATTATCGAGGCGGCTAAAAAGCTCATGGGCGAAGATATGAATATTCCCCTTGGCGCGTCAATCGGTTGCGTACTCGTTCCGCAGGCGGGCACCGATTTTACCGAACTTTACAAGAAGGCGGATAAAGCCCTGTACATTGTCAAGCAGAACGGCAAGCACGGCTACAATATCTTCAGCGAGGACGCCCCCGAAGAAAACGTCGAGACCGTCGCCTCACTCGCGCAGGTCGAAATGATTCTTGCCGAACGCAACAAGGAGCCTGGAGCTTATATCCTGCCCTTCGAGAGTTTCCGCAACATTTATCGTTTCCTAAAGCGTACCCGCGCTGGTTACGCTAAGACGATTTGCATTGTGCTGTTTGCACTCAAGCGGACGGGCGATGATAAGAGTTTGTCCTTGAAATACGCCGGCGAAAAATTTATGGAGTGTCTGCACGATACGTTGAGGCGCGGCGATGTCATTTCGCAGAACGGCACGAATCAATTTTTAGTCCTGCTCACGAACACCGACGGGCATCACGACGTTACACGCGCAATTAGTCGAGTTGTAGAGAATTGGGGTAAGCTCCCCGAAAGCAAAAGTTTTTACTTCACCAATGAATGGGCTGTGCTCGACGCTTAATCAATCGGAAGCTACTAAGAAGGCGGCAAGGGTTCTCCCCGGTCGCTTTCTTTTTTTGAGGATGAGACTATGCTTGAGATTCTTTTGAAAGACCGAACGACCGGACGCAATATCATTTGGGCGAACGCTGAACACGGCAGGGAAGAGATTATAGCCGACGACGTTAAGTTGATTCGTCCGCGTTGGCAAAAACTTCGTGAACAGCAGAGGAAACGCACTAAAGACCGCGCAGAGATTTTCACGCCGCCTGAAGTCTGCCAAATCCAAAACGAACTGATTGACGCTAAGGGGAAGTCGTGGACAGATTATGTTGACGCGAGATTTTTGGAGATAACCTGCGGCGAGGCTCCTTACCTTGTCAGCCGCTACAATGCCGTCACGGGCGATAAGATTCCGATTAAAGACCGCGTCGGCTTGTTGGATAAAAAATTGCGCGTCGTCGGCATGCAGACTAAAACTTTACTTGATTGGACGACGTGGGCTATCCGTGCCGTTAAAAGCGTCTACGGCTACGAGTTTCAAGGCGATAATTTGTTCCTTGCCCGCCGAAATGTTTTCGAGACGTTCAAAGACTACTACGCGGAGAAATTCTTTCGCAAGCCGCCCGAAGATATTCTATCGACCGTTGCGGAGGTCATCTCGTGGAATTTATTTCAAATGGACGGGCTGACGGGTTCGCCGCCCTTCGCCGAGAGTCCAAACCTTTTTGGCGGCGTGTATTGTCGAATCAAAGACTGGAGCACGGGCAAGACGTTTGAATTTATAGAACTCACAGGAGGCGGACGACGATGAATCCTTACGAAGTTTATCAACGCCGATTGATTTATATCTTTGGAATTCCTGACGCCGCGCACAAGGGACTTTTGAAAATCGGAGAGACTACGATAAAGAACCT
>ODAJ011691613.1_pt1 | contig 11216 bp, 10 predicted proteins | sample 1539241 | NCBI WGS metagenome assembly ODAJ01 (sample SAMN02144231, study PRJEB22623) | gut metagenome | biome: sheep rumen | host: Ovis aries | place: New Zealand | reverse complement strand
TGCTTGACAGGCTTCACGAGGTTTACGGCGTTGACATCAGCGAAGACGCGCTGCGAAAAGCAGTAGAAGAGCATAACGAGGTTTGCAGGCTTATTACCGAAATCGGTGAATACAGAAAAGAGGAAAACCCGAGAATTACGGGCTACGAATATCACGTATTAAACCTCATTACATACTGCTGCCCGAAGTATCTCATAATTGATAAATTGAGAGAAACTGCCGAGGAGCTTAAAACAAGAGTTCCCGACGAAAAGAAGAATTACAGGGCTAAAATTGTTGTTGTCGGCTCGGAAATGGACGATCCGGACTTCACAAAGCTGATCGAAGAATCGGGCGCTCTTGTGGTTGCGGACCGTTTCTGCTTCGGCGCTCTTCCCGGCAGAGAGGAAATACATCTTACCGATGACAAAGATGTTTGTAGTGACTTGATAGCAGCCATTAACGTAGGTATAAGAACTCATTTCAATGTCTCCAATCTGTTTTACTAGTTGATGTATGACGGATTAACCTCAATGCATCCTGTATTCAAATGAACGTCATATGCAACGGTTTCAATAATCTTGAATATCGTTTGTTGCGGGTTTAGTGCTCGCACTGATAATATGAAACCGCCAAATCCGTATTCTTCACTATATGTCAATTCGATAACATCATCATCTATGATGGTAAAGCAGCCAATAAGGTCTTTAGTATTGATATAGCTTGTATCGTAGATGCAACCAGACTTAAAGTAGTATTTATCGTTAGGCGTCATTCTAGACACATCCAATCAGTTCAAGTTAGTTTAGATACAGTAGGCTTTTGACGTTACCCTGTTCCTGTGTGTCGCATCCCCTACGCTCGCGCTCGCGCGCGCCAAACTTTCTCCAATCATAGATAGGGTCCGCTAGTTCCTAGGAATCAGGTATGCGGTTGATAAGCTACGTTTCTTGCTACGCAAGATTATACAGGGTTATTTGACGTAGCACAATAGTTACTTGTGCCAATTTGGCAATTTTGCGCAACGTTAGATTGTGCTGTATTTTTACGCTAATGCCTATACTATAAATCGTGCTATGTAACGTCTTGAACTCTCTTAATTGTAGAAAACAATTGCATAATGTTAACGTTAAATCAGCCTATTTTGCATAGAATTTTAGTTTGTGTGCTGTATATCGACACTTTTTAGCGTTTGCGCAGGTAGAGCGTTTAAAGTTGACGCTTTGTGCCCTCGTTTAAGGTGTATTGCATAAGGGTATGCGTATAGTTACTCATTGTGTTGATAACTTTTGCTAGAAAAGGCTTGTATCGCGTTTCAACAAACGTTATCTACATTCATTTGACATTGTAAATAATTATTTCTACAAATTGTTTTAACTTTCGACATGCCTGTAAATCTTTACGCCTATGCACATGCCTGTAAATCTTTACGCCTATGCACAAGCCTGTAAATCTTTACGCCTATGCACATGCCTGTAAATCTTTACGCCTATGCACATGCCTGTAAATCTTTACGCCTATGCACAAGCCTGTAAATCTTTACAACCTAGCACAAGCCTGTAAAATCCTTATGCATGGTCAACACTTGTAAATCCCTATACCGCGCGTGCGCTCGCCGCAACCAGCAAGCCACCACGCGCGTCCTACTGGAAATAGCCGCGCTGAAAATACAACACCCCTCATGCATTGCACATGAGGGGTGGTTGCTGTAACGCGCATGATTTATGCACGTCCCATATATTATTTGAGCCTAACGTCCACTTCAATCATTCCGTTCTCAAAGTGCCATGTCTTTCCGTTATCATCCGTCACGGGAATCGCCGTTGGCATTTGAACCGTGCTGCCAATGTCGGTTGCGTCTGGGTTTGCGTACAACTTCCATGCACCAGCGTCCATGTATGCCACATCCAAATCAATCGGTTCATCCCACGTGTGAATCCAACCATTGCTCGTGTACTGCCAGATAGCAGCGAACTTCCAAGGGCTAACGTCGTAACAGAATTTTGGTATGTCTTTTAGTCCTCTTTCACGATTATCAGGATACCCAGCAACCCAAAGACCACAGGTGTCAACCAGCGGATATCCGTTGAATCGTGGTAGTGTTGAAGCGCTTGCATAGATGATTGGATATACACCAGTCATTGCGTGGTACTTGTCAACGAAACGCTGCGCGTAGCCACCCCAATCTTCAATGCTTTCGTCCTCGATATCAAGCACGGGAAGTCCTATAAGCTCATATCCCTTAGTGTTGTTACGGAAGAATACCGCTTCTTTCTCTGGGTCATTGTTTCGCGCAAAGTGGTAGAAGCCAAATAGAATTCCTTTGCGTATAGTCTGCTGCACAAAGCCGTCACAGTATGGGTCCACGTAGCGGAATCCCTCTGTTGCTTTGCAGATGCAGAAGTCTAGCGACTCTGGAAGCTGCAATCCCTTCTGCCAATTGCTTATGTCTATGCCATGCAACATAGCTATACCAGCTCCGAAACCTTCTTGTTGGAGTCAATCCAAAGCGTGTTCGACTCATAGCTATAGCCGCCCAAAGAGGTATAGAGCGCTAGGGCTGCTTCGGTGGAAGGTGCAACCAGAATGGAACCACGCGCTTCAAAGAATAGCGAATAGTTCAAGTTGCGCACGTATCCGTAGTTGACCAAAGTATTGAGGTTTAGCACGCAATTTCGCACCTCGATAGCGGGAAGGTTCACGCTGTTGGGATTTCGCATGATTACATCTGGTGTATCTTCGGTGCCCTCAAAGCGGATGAATCCACAGGTGGCATAGAGCGCTCGCGCGTTGCTTGTGTTGTTTATGGTGGCCTTTACCAGACGAACGTTTGCAAACAACGCTTCGATAGGGCAGTTGTAGGTTGAATAGCTCAGATGGGCGCTGCCCTGCACAAGGTAGAGCTTCTCACAGGTGATGGTAGAGCATACAGACCAAAGCGTAGAGCCTTCGAACTGTATCTGATGCGTCGCTGTAAGCGTAATGTCTCGCTGTGTCGTGCCCTGCGATGCGTCTGCAGCAATGCCATGCAGATTGAGGTGAGTGTCGTAGAAGAATAGTGAACCATATTCGTTCTGCACGTTAACGAACACTGGTGCGCCGGTATGCCAACCAGTAGTGTTGTTGTCCTCTAGGAACATATGAATCACGCAACCGCTTATGATGCGCGTAGTCCATGTGAAGGTGCCGCCAGTAAGGAAATAGAGTCGTATGTCATTGCTTTGAAGCATTGCCGCTTGGAATGCAGCATCCAGCGTCTTGAATGGGTGCGTGTAATCACCGCTTGGGCTGGGTTGACCAGTGGCGTCTGAAACGGTAATCGTTTCGCCACCTACCGTGATGGTGTCGCTTCCAGCGATGTAGCAGTAAAGAATTTGAGAGATAGCAGGTTTATGCAGACCTTGCACGTATGCGTCTAGGTTGTCGAATCCAACGGCATTAGGTGCGATTCGTTCGCGTGTGACCCAATCGTTAGCGTTTATCGCGTCAATCTCGCCGTTAAGCTCGGTGCCCAAAGTGGTGAGGGATGTTTGCAACGCTTGGTCTGCTTCCGCTCGCGTGGTAGCTTCTGTGTTGATGGATGTGTTGATGGATGTTTGCAACGCTTGGTCTGCTGCCGTTCGTGCGCTAACCTCTGCGGCGATATCCTCTAGCGCCTGAGTGGCGTTCCCCTCGGCTTCTGATATGCGCTGGTTGAAGGTCAGCACGATTTGACGGTACCCTTCGACCTGTGCATTGTAGTTGCCCGTCTCAACCCAATAGCGCTCGTCATTCAAGGGGATGCCAACAGGCACCGCCTGCCGTGACGTGAAGCTGTTTCCTTGATGTATGACGATGGTAAGTGCTTCATATGCAACCTCGCTGCTCCATTCGGCTGGGTCAGCAAACATTGGCACATATCGTGCGCCTATATACTGTGGAGTTGCCATGGCTGTATTGCTCCTTTCTTTTTAATATACAATAGCCCTTGTTGTTTGTTCTCCCGAGTAGCTATAGTTCGTTCCGATGAACTGCACATATCGGAAGTCCATAGGGCTGTTGCGTATGATGTGGCTAATGTATGCCTTATAGTCCTTTGCCAATATGTAATATCCATAAGCCGACAGATGCCCAGCGTCATAGGCTAGGGAATCGTCGGTGTGGCCGTATGCCCATAGGTCTACTAGGTATACGTCGCTGTCGTTCAGGTTGGCGACTATGGTTCTGATGTACTCGGAGTACGTGCGCATGATCGTGGTCATGTAGGCGTTCGCAGGGATGATAGTTGCCACAAAAATCTTTATGCCAGTGTTCTCTGACTTGACCTTTGCAATGATGTTTTGGAACGCGGTTGCCATGCTAGAGCTTGATATGCTATCCAATGCGTCGTTTACACCCAATTGGATGATGCATGCGTCATATCCGCTCAAGTCCTCGTTTTGATAAGCATCGTACCACTCCACGGAATTGTAACCGGCATATCCATAGTTGGCGCACTCTACACCTGTGATTGCCTGTAGTTTTGCGGGATACGACCTGTTGCTCATGATTAGCCGTGACCCGCCGCTCTCGTTGAAAAATCCTTCGGTAAGGCTATCTCCGATGCAGATTATTTTTGTGAAAATAGAGATTTCCGAACCCTCATATTCGGTTGGCATGTCGTTGGTGAATGTAGTGTTAACCTTTTCAGCGAAATCATTTGGCTTAGTTGACATTCGGTTGAATTCGCATAGCCACGCATTTGCTAGTCGGCTCTGGCTTGCGATTGTGAACCTACCATATGTCGCACCGCTAGGAATCGTGAACGGAGGTTTTAGGCTGCTCTCGGAACTAGAAGCACCATAGCCGCTTATGTACGACTTGTTCTCGTCATAGAACGCGGCATATCCTGTATAGAGATAGTTGTTGTTGAAGTAGTATTGTGTTCCTTGCTTCAGCGGAATGAAGTCGGTAACGTACATTGTCGTTGAAGAATGAATGCTTCCGTCTGTATCTCCGTTAACATACCCTAGAGTGCATTCACTAATATCGATTAGGTTAGTTCTATCATCGTGCTCGCTGAAAGTAACGTTTTCAACTGAAATGGTCTTTCCTCGAATTGCAAGGGTTCCTAGCTTGGAAACGGAAAGCGTCGGTGTGAAGCCTCCCGTGTTGCATGAGCAGAAACGCACGTATGTGGCACCGTTGTAGTCTGAAAGCGTTCCCTCAACCTCTGCCAGTGATGCGTTTTCTACCACCACGCTAGAGATGAAGACCTTGCCGCTGGTGTAAAGGCAAGCGGTTGCGATGTTGCTGTACGTCTTAACATGGTACCTAATAGACGCTATAACACCCGTTAATTCAATGAAGTCTGTGCAAGCGTAGTCCGCGTGAGCTGTCACAGCACCGGTGTTCTTGTTAAGAAACCCGGGTACGGAAAACGCAATTCCAAGCTGCACAAGGTTTGTAAAGTTCTCCAGCACCCCGCCCGATTGCACGAGCATAGCGTCGGTGACGCTGTTTGGCTGTACTGTCGTAGTGGCTTCTGGGTGTTCGTCAAGCCATTCGTCAACTGCCCCTGTTATGTATGGCTCAAAATCCTCAATCTCGTTTACCATGTCGATTACATCATTGAGCGCAGGTCGCATCGCCTGCTCCTTAGAGATTGCCATACTGCTGCACCTCCGTATCCATGTTGGTAAAGAGAGTCTCAAATGTCATATCTCCGCGCCTTGCGGTTATCTCTAGGTCAGCGATAAGCTGCTCAATGGTTGTCGGCCTGTTGAGCGTATAGTTATTGTAGCTGTTATCAAACACGTTTCGCGCATCGGGGTCAGGCTCGAACTGCAAAATCAATCGACCGTAATCGCTGCGACCATACACAGCGCCAGTGTCAAAGCTAATCTCGCTCCAACTGTCTGGTGCATATGCACAAAAGTATCCATCATCTGTAAGTCCAAAATATACCTGCTTTACGCCTGCTGATATGAGGTCTGCAAAATTGTTCTGTATCCACTCATATAGGGCATTCTCGTAGTATTCGGCATAGGCACCGTCAATGAAGTTTTGAAACGCTTCTTGAAGCTGCTCAATAGTCGCGTGGTCTAGATTGATATTCTTGCCCAGATAATCAGCGTACTCAACCAGCTTGTGAAGCATGAGACACAGCTTCTTGATGCGTTCCTCGTGAGAGTCTACGTCCCAATAGATATCAGGTAGCGTTGGCGTGTAGGCGTTCCAGAAGGGAAAAGGCACTACACTCGTAGGTGGTATGAAAGCCACTAAGATTCACCCCTTTCTAACTTATCGGTCAGCTTCACTATAGAAGTGTTCAAGTTATTGATGGTTCCAGTAAGCTCCTTCATGGTCGTGTTGACCATCCAGAAGAATCCGCAACACGCCACGATTGGAAACCCAACTGCACCAATCGCCTGAACAATCGCATTGTAGTCCATATACCCTCCTTTCTTCAACGTCACCGTGCGTTGAACGAAACCGATACCAGACAAGAGAACAACTGTTCCAGTTCGTCCAATATGATTTCGTCAACGTCGCGGTATTCCCTCAACCGTCGCTCTAGGTCAAGGGTATCCAACTGCCGTATGCGCTCATACTCAGTGTCATTGCCCGTTGACGCATAATCACTGTTCCCGCCCAGCTGCGTCTGTGGGAAGTCGCTGAATATGTTGCGACTCTTGTAGTATTCGGAATCAGCGCCCAAGAGCTGCGGCGATTCGTCAAGAACTCGGTATAGCGGAATCATTCTCGGCATTAGTTCCTGCATCTTCTGCACGAACTGCCTGCGCCAGAGTTTCGGTGGAAGAATGCCAATCTCACGATTCCAGAAACGATTCTGAATCTTTGTTCGCAAGGTCGCGTCCTGCGCGTCCGAATATTGCGGCCAGCTCCAGATGGTTTTATCTGATAGGTCAATCCACCCAGCTTCGACCAGTTCTCCGAACTGAATGGTAACTGCGTCGTTATACTCATGCCAATCAAAGTTTGGTTGCTCGAACGGCACAACGTCAGAGAATGCCATTACATCTCACCAACCTTTTCCATCAAACGTGCGTCATTGTGCATGAGATTCCAATTCTCAGAAAGATTGTCCTCACGCCACACTACTTGAATCGGCTTTTCCAGATACTCGCCAAACCGCTTATTTAGATAGTCGGCTGCGCGTCTGCGTTCGTCCAGTGAGGCCATTTTCACAAGCGTTGTCGGTGACTTCTGCGCATGGATTTCGTCCTGCGTCTGCCGCTCCAGCTTCAAGGTGCTGTTCTCGATTCCTAGAAGCTGGTACACACCGTTCCAAGTGTTCTTCTCGTCTTGCGCAAGTTCCGCACCGATGAATGGCACCTGAGTCTGTAGCGCGTCTACCTCTATATCGTCGAAACCGTCATACGCAAGGATTGCAAGTTCGCCACCTGAAACCTGCTTTGCAATCTGCATCATGTCGTTCTTGCGATTAGCAGGTCCTTTGAGAATCCAAGGCACCTGTTGATGAAACCTATTCATTTCCTTTGTTAGCTGAATATGCGCCAACTGCCGCGCGTAAACCTCTATGCCCATCATGATGGGGAATCGCGTAGTGTTGTCCCAAACTAGAGTTCCCGTGTCCATTGTCGCGTAGAAACTCCAACCATTGTTGCCAACGCTGCGCCACTTTGTATAATCGTCATAAATATTCGGTCGCGTGTCAGTCACCGCGCGTGTGCTGTAGAATATTCCATCCTGTGACCTAGGAAAGCAGATGCAAGCAAGACCTTCCATCATCAGCGTGTATTCAAGGTAACGCTCATTGCATGTGTCTGGAAGATTAAGCCACCTGAAACGACTCATTGCCATTTGCATTATCTGGTTGCGGTACATCTCAACCAATCGCATGTTGTACGCTTGGCTCTGCCAGTAATTAGGATTAGCTGGGAGAGAACAGTTGTACGGATTCGGTCTGGTACGCTTCTTGCCGCCACGTCTACCCATTGTTGCCCTCCACCCTTTCAAGGAACACTTTCCTGCTCATTAGCGATTGTACCATAGCCGATAGGCTCCGCTGGTTCTCCAATTCCTGCGCCACAAGCTCATTAAGCGCGTTCGACCTGTTCTCTATGTCAGCCAGATTGATTGAGTCCGTCACGCGCTGCTGCACTCGGAAGTCGATAACGCGCTCTATCTCTGAGTCGGTCATTCCCTGATACGTGCCAAGCGCCAGAAGCTCGGAAAGCTCACGTGTACTAGTATCGTCAGTTGTCATATATGCTCACCCTTCCAACCTCGTCGGGATTCTTCCAAATGGTCACGCCACGGTCCAACATCGCCACAATCAACTGTTGAACCGCATTATTGCTAGACTTCCTATCGTCCACCCATGCATCACGACACTTCCAGTAGCAGAAGTGGTTCATCGGGCAAAGGCCACTACCTGCAACGTCCCAAACCTGCTCCAAAGCATACCCATAACGCGCAAACCAGTCACCAACCTGCCTAACCTCGGAATCTGGCATGGTGCGCACCTTCAACTGAACCCCGCGCGTCCTCATGTAGTCTGCCGTTGGGTCGCCTGCATACGCGCCTATCGGTCGCGGCGAAGCGTTCCTAGCGTCGTACATGGCGTAGGTGGGCGCATACCGTGAGTTACGCAGAGTCTCCTTTGCGTTTGATTCAACGGCACCCCTCGTGTACGTCGCGTTGCCGTCCTGCATCGTTCTGGTACGTCCTGCGTTGGCATTCATCGTAGCCGCCGTGTTGCTTGCGTTGGTGTTGTTGTTGGCTACGTTGTTGTCCGTGTGCTTGTCAAGCAACGTGTTGTCATGGTTGGTGTTGTAGGTGCGTTGCGTGTTGCCCTGAGTGGTTAGCGAGCTGTTGTTGGTCAATGTGGCAGCTAGGTTTGTCGTGTTCGCCGTAACGTTAGCAGAAGTCGTTGTTGAATTAGCCTGAGTGATAATAGATGCGTTGAATCCAGCGCTGCCCGCATTGGCAACTGCTTGTATCGTGCCAATCATCGCACCTACGGCCAAACCGCCAGCGGCACCAGCCATATTGCCCGCACCGGGTACCACGGACCCTAGCGCACCGCCAGCCATAGCCATGCCAGCCGCCGTTCCTCCAATCGAGCCAAGAACGTTGCCTACACTTGAACTAAGGGTGGTTGCAGCCGTAGTCTCGCGGTCAGCCTGTGACGTTATCACCGAAGCCGTGTTGGCTGCGTCGGTCTGGTCCCTCGCCTTAGCTTCATTGGCAAGGTTCATCGTGTTTGACGTGGTGTTGGCGAACGTTGCCTTGTCGCTGTTGTTTGCAATCGTCAACGTCGTGTTTGCCTGTGCGGTCCTTCCGGTGTTCGCCGTGTTGGTGGTAAGCGTGGTGGCGTCTGCCGCCGTGTTGCTTACCATTGTCGCGTCAGAGTCCAGAACGTTCTCACGCTGCGTGTTCGCGCTGCGCATGGTCGAATGATACTGCACAAGGGCATTGTTGCGTCCTGTGCGCAAGGTGCGATTGAAGTTGTCAAGGTACCACGCACGCTCCCCGTCCATGTATAGCGCATAGCACGGAATGTCATTGTCAAAGCAATACTCGAACCAATCCGCATTGCTCATTGTAAGCGAATTGGTAACGCCATTCAGCTTTGTCCACTGGTATGCAGTAGAACCAACACCACCGATTCCATCAAAGAGCATTCGCGTCTTTACATATGGAAATGCCAGTTCGACAATCTTTCGCGCACGAACGTCTCCCGTATCCTCAATGGCAACATCAACCGTCTTACCATCATTATCTGTTATCTGCAATGATGCATACGGCATTGTGTAGAGTTTTGCGAATCGTTGATATTCTGCGGGATATGAAAACTGCGATTTGTCAAGAGCTGCAATGTCAATTGTCGTATCGCTGCCCTTGATATGATGCAACTCATGCCCTGCAAGGCTATACGTGTTGATTATTTCAAACATGGTTGAATCTATCACAAAACAACCTTGAATAGAGTTCATGAAGTTGGGGCAAGTGTTTAACACGTCCTCAACAAGCGATGCATCTGTTGCGGGAAACGCATACACGCTAACATTGTTATAAATTAGATTATCAGCGCTGTATCGTGCCATTGGCGTCGTGCGTAGATGCAAGTTTGAGTAGTTGTCGCCATTTCCGATTCCGTAGCCTTCAACGGTTAGCTGGTGTCCTGCGCGTGACGGATAGTCGCTGAATGTCAACGTGCCCGATGTGGTATATTCTGGGTCATTGTGAACAACCGTTCCAAGGTCGTTTAGCTGTGTCGGTCCAACGGTTGACGCAAAGCAAATCCATTTCGCGCCGTTACCGAATGGCACGAAAGTAGAAGAACGTGTGATTGTCGGCCTGCTAGGTGTCACGTCTGGTGTCAGTAGATACTCATTGTTTGCAATCGGGTTTGCCAGATACGTGTCAACATCGGTTGCGGCCACAGGTGCGTGACCACGTTCAAGAAACAGATACTTGATTTCAATGTCGTGCTGATATTGGGTCCAAACGTCAAGCGAGAGCACAAAGCGTGATGTGCTGGGCGCACGCGATTCAATGGTATCGATGAAGAAATACCAGCGCCGCACACCGTAGTCAGTTTCGTAGGAAATGCGCCTATCATCGCTAGTCATTGGTTGAACATCCACAACCATGTAGTTGTAGCGCACGGCAACGTCATATGGAATTGGTAGCTTGATACCACCCTCAGGTGCAATCTGTCGTGACGTGTCAAGAGTTACGTTGTACACATCCTCGTTTGCATCGAACCATGCATCGCGCTCAGTGTCGGAATCGAACAACACAACGTCATTATAATCGCTGTTCCAAAGAACGTTGGTTAGCTTAACGCGCGTGTTCACTCCCCATCGCGTATAGTCGAACTCATTGCGATAGGCGTACACATTTACGTTATTGATGATAGGAAAGTTGGTATCTCCAATGTGGGGAAACTCCATGTTGTATAACCTCCCTATAAGTGAGGGGACATGTTTCACGTGAAACACATCCCCTCAGTGTCACAGCCTAGCGGAAAGAATGGAAAAGGCTAGGCAACCGTGACCGTAACATCGTCGATGTAGTGCGTGGTGGCTCCAGACGGATTGACATAGGTGCTCTTAGCCGTGACCGTGATAACATCGCCACTCTCCAGCGACTCGCCGACATGCAGCACACCATAATCGTCAACCCACGTCCGCGCGTCCTGCACACCGTCACCACTGCGAACGATTCCAACGGTAAAGATTGCGGCATCAGGCTTAACCTCGACGGGAGTTCCAGTGGCGGGG
>ODAJ014769696.1_pt1 | contig 11217 bp, 7 predicted proteins | sample 1539241 | NCBI WGS metagenome assembly ODAJ01 (sample SAMN02144231, study PRJEB22623) | gut metagenome | biome: sheep rumen | host: Ovis aries | place: New Zealand | reverse complement strand
GCTTCTGGCCGTCCTGTGCTTCACCCTAAGGGCAGAGAGGCTCAGACTGCTACTTTCAACAAGAAACTGCCCCCTAAGAAGGTGAGACCAAGCGAGAACTATCATAAGATGGAACGCCGTGGTGAGGTGGTGTCTAAGCGTCACGCTACACACAACTCGCAGATTCTCCGCCACAATAACCACGACTACTACTATAAGAAGGGTGTGTTCTACCATTACCACAACAACCAGTACGTGGTTTCACGTCCGCCTGTGGGTGTACATGTTCACGCTATCCCTACTCCGCGCATCATCGTTCTCCACAATGTGCGTTACTATTACTACTATGGCGCTTACTATACCATGGTTGCTCCTAACGACTATGTGGTTGTTCAGGCTCCGGTTGGTGCTGTAGTGGAAAGTATTCCTGAAGGATACGAGAAGTTGATTATCAATGGCGAAACCTATTATATTGTCGATGGCGTACAGTACAAGGCTGTCGTTTACGATGGTGAAATCTGGTACGAGGTGATTAAGATTCTCGACTAATTCTCAGTTCTGTCTTATAATCTCAAAAAGCCGCACATTGTTGCGGCTTTTTTTATGGGCTAGTCATCTTCTAGTTCCCACCATTTCCGTAGCACCACCAGTTCGGGGTGTTCGGTGCTTTGCCAAAACCAATGTTCGTGGTTACCTGCAAGTTCATTGAATGAACCGAAGGAGCGTAGGGTGGCGTCAAGTGTCTCTGTGGTGGTGGCCCGGCTTGGTGCGAAAAGCAGGTCTTCATACTCCTGCTCCTCTAGGGGTTTGGCATAAAAACGTGCCAATTTTTTACCGTCGGGCTCACTTTTCAAGTGTTGCGCATAGCGGCGGTTCAACACTTCTTCCGATACCCCTTCTTGGCGGGCGGTTATCGGATATTTGGGATATTCCGCCAATAGCAGGTCGTTTACCAGGGTGCGGTAGAGCCATTTGTTGCCGACCAACTGCCACATGGCAAAGAGTGGGGTGAATTGGGGCAGCCATTTCTCTGTGGCTTTGCGGTTGTAGGCCACATCTCTCCCTTTGCCGCGTGTTATGCCGCCTTGTCTGGGCTTTCCCAGTCCGCCTAGGTGGGTCCTTCCAGTATAGAGGGCGCGCAGGGCGTCTAGGCAGTAGGTGTTCAGCTGGCGGATGTCGTCGGCTCTGTTGATGATGGGGAGGACGAGTGTCCCCCAGGAATACGTGCCGTTTCCCCAATAGAGGGTTTTGGCCAGGCGTTGCATTGCATGGCCAGCCAATGTCTGTATGTGCTTCTCCGAGGCTTCGGTTGCTTGCTTGCGCAGTCGGCGCACTTGCTTTATCAGGGGTTTGTTAAGGATGGTTATTTCATCGACTTGGCGTTGGAAGTGCTTCACCCATTTTTCCGAGAGGGTGATTTCTCCGCCTCTGATGTCAAACCCCAGAAAGCGGACAAAGCGGTCGGAACGGATGTCTTCCTGTTTTTCTTCGTTTAGGCTGAGGCCAATTTTCTGCAACTCCTCTTTCAGTAGGGTGGTGGCCTTCTCGTAGGCCTCGCCTACAAAGAGGATGTCATCTGAATATCGGACGTAGCACCCTCCTAGGGCTGACAGTTTCGCGTCTAGCTCGTACAGCAATACGTTGGCAAACCACGACGACACCGCGCATCCCTGCTTTATTCCTTGGTAGGCTTCCATATAATCTCCCTTGCGGGTATCGTAATAGAGGTCTGAATCGTAGTATTTTCCAATTAGGGCAATGACCGATGACGGACCATGGTGTTGCTCTACTTTGTCTAATGCGTTATGGATAACGCTGCGGGGTATGGTGTCGAAATAGTGGTGGATGTCAAACTTGCGTCCCACTACGCAGGGCTCTCCTTGGGGGTGCAGTGTTGCTATCTGTCGCGACACGTTTTTCACAATTTTTCCGATGCCTATGCCTTCGTGGTACGACATGCAGCTAGGGTGGATCATCTTACCCTCGTGTCTCATCAGCCAGAGGTAGATGGCGTGGAACAGCATACGGGTGAGGGGCGCGTTGATAAAGAAGGTGCGCTCGCCGCCATCTTCTTTCTTTACGTAGCCGGTGTGGGGTGGTTCTATGGGGTACTCTCCTGTGTAGATTTGTTCGCAGAGCTTGGCCCTTCCGCTCGGGTCTTGAATGTAGGTTAATACCGATTGGGCTATTCCCTTGCGGACGCCCCATTCCAGCACATCGCTCCATAGCGTTTGGTCTAGAAACAACGATTCAAGGATGTGGTCACTCATGATTAGAAGAGAGTATCAAAAAAAATCCAATCCCATAGACTCGGAGCGTTTCTTTAGTGTTTTTAAGATAACATAAGGTAATAGAGTCTTGTAGTACTCATTACATTATGTTGCAAGGTTGTCTACCTGATTGGAATACGTTCGCTCGAACTTTTTTCAATAAAGGTCCTTTCTATATTTCTGGTAATCAAAGGCTCCTCCTGTATTTTTGTTGAAGAATTTCTCTCCGCAATAGTGGAACAGGGCTCTTCCGTCGAGTCCCACTTCTGCTGACTTCTGACGGATGGCCGCCAGACTTTCGTCGCGCGTGTTCCATGAGTCTTGAATGTAGATGTTAAGGTGTTTTACCATAGTCATCATTGCGTAGTAGGCGCCATCGCCCGCGTAGGCGTTGACGAATGCCTCGGGCAGCGACTTGCCTGTTTCAGATGCGAACGAGTTGCGTCTGTCGTTGTAGTCGCAGAGCGCATCGCAGAGTTGGGTGATGTCTTCCGCTTTTTCTATTTCCTCGATTCGCTGGCGGAATGCGTTTGCCAAATCCTCCACCGTGTCGTTGGTCTGTTTCAGTCTGTTCTTGTAGTCGGCCGGAGGTGTTTGTAAGAAATAGTATCTCTCCTTTTTGCCATAGGCGTAACGTAAGTTGTAAAGGTTCACATAAGGCCCTCCCTTGCAGTCGTTTCGAACATACCTTCCTTCTCTAATCCGTCGGAGTAATAGTTCAAGGTCGTTCTTTGCCATGGCTACCGCCACCTCTTTGGTCCACCATTTCGAACGTTCTTCGTAGTCTTCCACACCTATATCGTTAAGATAGTCAAGAAGCTTGTAGGTGTTGGTTAAAAATTTCCAACACTTCTCATAGCTCATGTTCCCTATATTCTCGTAGTATTTTCTTTCGCTGAAATTGCCAAATTCGTCAAAGCACATGTGTACCATTTGGGGCAATACCCAGCTGCGGCCCACACGCAGGTTGCCAATGTAGTCTGAATTTTGAATTTTTTCCACTAGTTCCCTCACGTCTTCCTTTTTAGGGGTAGGGGTGGTCGGGATAGAAGAGGTTGGAAAGTCGCGTTTTTTGTGTTTTGAAAATTCGTCGTCGTGTCCGCGTCCCGAAAATTCATCGTTGTGTCCCGATGTTTTTCCAAAAAGTAGCTCTAGAAGAGAACTGAATAGTCCTGCCATAAATGATATAGTTAAATTTGGTGGGTTAATAGAAGGATGCAACCATTACAGATTAGATCATATAACCCTATTGTATGTTTATAATGACAAATATACAAATTTTTCAGAATATCCCTCTGTCTGCTGTTCATTTCTATCACCGCATAGCGGGAAAAGTATGGGGGTGTTTTACATAAAAGACCACCACTAACTCTAAAAACTGGTTAGTGGTGGTCTTAGTTTATGATGGGAGGGCCGGTTATGCCCTGCCGCATTCGTTTTTTGTGCTGTTCAACGTGTGCACAGTCAAGACTACTTCTTCATAATCTTGGCGGTGAACTGTTCGTTGACTTGGACAAAATAGATGCCTGCTGGCAAGTCGGTAATGTCGCATTCTGCCTGTCCGTTTACACGGTTGTAGGTCTTTATTACCTGACCAGATACATTGGTGATTCTGACGTCGAACGTTAGGTCTTTATTATCCAACGACACGTTGAAGATACCGTCTGTTGGGTTAGGGAAGACGTGTACTTTAACTTTCTGGTCTTCATCCGACAAGATGTCATCCAATTCGATTTCTTCGTCCAATAGGATGTACTCTGTATTAATGCCGTTAGATGATCTTACCGTATTCGTACGTTCTACGCCGCCATAGTTGCAGGCTCCTTCTGTGTAGGCTCTGAAGGAAACACCTTGCTTGACGTTGAATCCTTTCTTCATAACGACCTTGTTCTTCGCCTTGAAGACTGTCGGACCGCTCATAACCGTCACTGCTCCTACATTCGAGTTGCCGTAGTTTGGTGTGGTTGTGGTTACGCTTTCACCTGCATAGATGTTGTATCCGGCAATGGTTTTCGCATACACGTTATAGTTCTGAACGTAGATGTCATCGATGACGCAAGGCGCATAGTTGTTTTTCTGAATGGTAATGACGTAAGGGTAGTTCACATTGGTGAATGTGACGTTGTCGCCAGTCATTACTTTCATTCTTGAAACGTTGGTTGGGTCTGCCGAACTGGTCAGCGTAATCTTACAGTCGGCAACACCGTTGGTGTTCACGGTTACAGAGGTTCCGCTTTTACTTACCGTCGGATGGAAGCAAATTGGTTCCTGGGTGTAGAACATCAGGTTAGGGTCGCCAAAATAGTGGGCACTCAACTCAATATGGGTCTTGTACGGATAATCACCGTTGTAAAGACCGATGAACCATTTGGCATTGAATGCATTGCCGACCATATTGTTGCCATTTTGGAAGATGTCAGTAAACATCGCTTCTGAACGTGCTGTGCTTAGACTACTCCAACTCCAGGCAGAGTTGCCTGTGACACCAATGGCACCGCCATTGCTCTTCCTCAACATTGTTTCTGTAAAGCAACATGCATCCTTATAGGTACCAGTCTCACAGGTTGCACCGCCAAAAAGGAACGGAAGTTTATCGCCATTGGTCAGGCTCGCCGCATCAGAACTGTAGAAATTGCAATTTGCCCAGCCACTAGAACAACCATGGCCACCATAGAGGGCATAGAGAATGCCTGAGTTGATGCGATTCACAATGCTTGGACCTGCTTGGGCGTAAGTATACCAAGGGGTCCATGAATTCCTATATTCAGAAGGAAGCCAATCGTCTTTTGGCAAAACGTCGCTGCCGTAAGAACTGGCAGTACAAACACGGCTGACGCTTATGTCGCTGTTGTTGACTACGGTGTTATAAGATATAAAGGTTGTTCTGCCAAAGTCGTTGTCGGCATAGCCATCACGCACTCCATCTTTTAAATCGTCTTGAAAATAGGCACAATGAAGGGCTTTCCTATAGAAATTGTAATCGGTAGGTGGTGTTTTTTCGTATTTGATTATCTTGTCAACTACCGTATTCGCCTCTGCTAATGTCGATACCGAGATACGTCCAGTCACAACATCTGGCCCCAAATTGTAACTGTTGGCATTGGTTGTGTTGAAATGGGTGATGGTATCTCCGTTCTTAATATAACGGGTGTTGGCATAAAAGTTGTCCGTGTAGAATAGCACTGGATTCGGGGATATATCCTTCCTCTTATGCTTTATAGATACCTGAATACCAGGCACATCTTCGTAGTCGCCAACTATCGTCAGATAGGCAATTCTGTTGCTATAAGAAGATTGATAAATGGTTTTCATCAACGATTTAATCTGACTGGTATTTTTACCATCTACATAATTGACCATACACTGGAAGCCTTGCATCGATTTCCATTTGATAAACTTATCAACAGCCGTCTTGTACTTGTTGGTCGTCAGAATCAAGTATATCTCCGGGTCTACCGCCTTGGCTGCCTTCAATGAAGACGTCGAATGTTTGTCGATACAATCTGGATTTGACACCTTCGACTTCAAGACTTCCTTGATGGTGTTTGGAAGATTGAGGTTCGTTTTGCCGCTGGTGAACTGAAGTCTATAGGTCACACGTTTGTAGCAACGGAGCTTCTTGGTGACCGGATTGAACTGGACCGGATTAATTCTAACCGTTGCCAGAGGTACACTACGGAATGTTTCTTTTCCCTCAATTGATGTTATCGTTGAAGGGAAGAACTTGTTTGTAGTGTAGACTTGGTTTTCCTTCGGAAAATCTACATTGGATCCTGTAATGTTTTCTCCCAAAGAAGGGCAAACGTAGACGTTTGCGATGTCTTTATATTCAGAGGAAACTACCGATACCTTGACGTTCGACAACGAGCCAATGGCAAAGACGTCTTCAAAGTAGGGTAGTTCCGGATTGCCGCGCTGTGCCGATGTCAGTGCATTCGGCATGGAAATAGCTTGGTAGGTCTTATTATTTCCCTTCACATTGTGGATGGTTCCTCCTTCAAAGGTATAGGTGACGTCTATGTAGGAACTGCTTTCCGATATGGTCTTGTTGACCTCGAAATCTGCAGTGTTTACATAACCGTCTGTGAAGGATAGAAACTTGTTCTGGGCCGATGCGGTCAGGGAAAATAATACAGAAAAGCTTATTAGTATCTTTTTCATGATTATTTCACAAGTTTGTTAAGTTCTTCTACCTTTTCTTTTAAATTCTGGTTTTCTTTTTCCAACTGAATCAGGTGCAGGGTCAATTCTTCCACCTTTTCAAGCAGAATGTTGCTCATTTGTGAGACGCTCAAACCGTTTTCTGCAATTTCAGAGGCTGAAGGTACGCCTGGCAGGTGCTTGTTTGCTTTTACATAAGTTTCAACTTCTTTCAGCGACTTCAAGTTGTAGTTGTCGTCAAACACGTAGTCTGCTGCATTTGGCAATTCAAGGTTGAGGTCTTTTGCTTTGATGGCATCTGCGTTGAGGGCGGTCACTTCAATTTCGTTGTGACAGGTAATCTTGCCGGCCACATCCAAGTCCTTTTTCATCGACACGTTTCCGGCTGTGAAGGTGAACGAGCTGGCTTTGAATGCCAAACTGTTGTTCTTTCCCTGGTGGTTCGAAGAAATGGTGTTGCCAGTGCTGCTTTCGTTCTTAAATGTAATGCCACCGCTACCAGTCAAACCAACATTAAATGTGCTGCCTGTTGCATTGACGCTCATTCCGCCAATCACGCTTACATCGCCCTTTACGTAAAGCACCTTGCTGTCGATTGGAGCGTCTCCAATACCTACGTGGCCGTTAAGGGTGGTTTGTCCGCCTACATTGAATGAACTGGTGACGGTTGACGGATTGGTGGCAGTGAAGCCAGAAGGCATGGTAACTTTACCGATGAAGGTCGATGCCCCGTTAAGGTAGGTGTAGCCGTCAACGGTCAGTTTCCCTTTGCCGTAAATGTCGCTTGATGCTGTAACTGCTGAGAGGAACGATTTGCCTACAACTGTCAGCGAACTGCCAACTCTGGCTGTCCCTTGCAAGTTGGTTCCTCCACTCACGTTCAAACGGTAGCTGGTGCTAGGGGCTACGCCAATACCTACATAAACCGCACGTCCGTTTGTTGAGTTGAGGGCTTCGAGCATGTTCCCGTTTGTTGAATTCCAATACTGCGCGTTTGCGACACCTGACGACAGGGCGACTGCCATGCCGAACATTAAATTTTTTGTTTTCATTTGTTTGTTTTTGTTTAAGGAACCCTATAATTATTATAAAAAGAAGTCCTTGAGTCCCTGTAGCAGGACTTCTTTTCTTGTTGACAGCAGATTGTAAGTTTGTTAAATGTAGAATTTCTTCTTGTGCAAATATATAAAAATATAATGATATTGTGATTATAAGTCAGAATAATTCAATAATAACTCTGACTATCTGTAAACTAATAATGCTAATTGTATATTAATGATATACAAATATATATTGTGGAAAATGGATGCGATTTTTAGTCTCTATGGCATGATTTCTTTGATTTTTCCCCTATATCGGCGCCCAAGTGCATAAAAAAGATTGGAATTTAGATGCTATAACGCTAGGAATCATTATTTTTGGACACTAACAAGTTTGCTTATGAACAAGAAAGTACTTGCGGCGTTGGCCGTTTCGCTGTTAAGCGTCAATACGTTTGCCAAGCAAGATTGGCAGTTGGTGTGGAACGACGAGTTCGACTATCAGGGGGCTCCCGACGATTCTAAATGGTCGTTTGATACACAGGGTAATAACTGGGACTGGGGTAATAATGAGGCCCAGAACTATACCCCTAAAGAAAACAAAAACGCCTGGGTGGAAGACGGTAACCTTATTATTGAGGCCCGAAAGGAACCTTACACGTGGCCTGGCGACGGACAAACCAGGCAGTACACGTCGGCCCGGTTGCGCACGCTTGGCAAGGGCGACTGGCTCTATGGTAAGTTCGAGGTGCGTGCCCTCTTGCCGAAGGGTAACGGCATGTGGCCCGCTATCTGGATGCTTGCTTCTGAAGAGAAGTATGGCGGTTGGCCTAAGAGTGGCGAACTTGACATTATGGAAAATGTGGGGTTCGACCCGACTAAAATACATTGCAACATCCATACCGAAGCCTACAATCACGGTATTGGTACCAACAAGGGAAACACGGTTTCCACTTCCAATCCGAACGAAAACTGGCACATCTACAGCATGGAGTGGGATGCCGAAAAGGTCATTTTCTTCCTAGACGGCAACCAGGTCTTTCGGTTCGATAACGAGCACAAAACGTTTCAAGAATGGCCTTACGACCAGAAATTCCATCTGCTCCTCAATATCGCTGTTGGCGGTTCTTGGGGTGGCGAACAGGGCATCGACAACAGTGTCTTCCCTCAACGTATGCTTGTCGACTATGTGCGTGTGTATCAAATGGGCGAAGTTGACGATAATACGGCGGCTGGAATTGTGCGCAACCACGATTCTTTCATATACCAATGCGGAGGTTTGCTTCATGTTGTGAATGGTGTGGCTGGTAGCCCCTACCGTATAGTTTCTCCTGCTGGTGGCATTCTTATATCGGGTAGATTGGCCGACGATGCTACGGTCAATGTGGAAAACCTTGCAAAAGGTTACTACCTCCTTTCCATCGACAACAAATCTTTCCCTTTTATAAAGGAGTAAGCCTTTATAGTACCTTCTTTCGGTGAGGAAAGAAGGCAGGAAGAGACTTTAATAACTATTCTTCTGCTTTTCTGCGATAATCAGTAAAATATACAATCCGTACCCATGTACATACACGATTCCACAATAAAATATCTTAAACAGTCTGAGGGCTTGATCTTTAAGCCTGTGCTTATTATGGCAGGTTGTTTTTATACTGTTTTTTTTATGATTGTTATGTATTTTTTTAATGCAGAAGTTTCCCTGTTTGATGTGTTGCTGGTGGCGGTATCTATTGCTGTTCTTTGGGGCTATGTCTTGTGGAATGAACCTAGAAACTATATCAAATTGTTGGAGGATGGTTTTGAACTAAGTAATACAGAATGGCTGGGATTTAAAACCATTCGCAAAAAGTACAATTGGAAAGATATTGAAAAATTTGATTTCTATGGTTCTGATAAGTATAAATATTTAATCATTAAGGAAAGGAATAATGCGAAGAAATTTTATTTCGATATTAATTTTTCAAGTAACGGTGCGTCAACTCTGAAGTCTGTAAAACCTCTGGGGTGTGGCCTGAGTATTGAAGATTATATCAACTATATAGACCTTATTTCAAAGGAAGACTCTTTTACGAAATTTACACTTGATAAAAATGGGAAGGCTGCCACAGAGGAGAACGCCTGTTGCTTTATCTTGAATATGGTGTGTAAACTTAATCCTGCGGCCCGTTCTTCGCAGGCCAAAATCCTTGCTGCTGAAAGAAAATACCAGCTGTTAACCGGTTTCGATTATGACGATGATGTGAATGGCCTTTCCCATGCCGCGGGTGTGTTGCGGAAGTGGGAGCGCGCCGATAAACAGCGTTTCGTGGAACTGCTGTTTCGTCTTGTGATAACTGACGACGGCATTAAGAACGACGAGTGGTACTTTATGCAGCGTTTAATTGCCGACTTGGGGTTCAACCAGCATTGGCTCGATTACTTCAACCGGCGTTACAGCTCATTACGCACCGAATTCGACTATAAGTACAATGAGCAGAGTTCGCCCTCTTCTTCATCTGTTGACAGTTCTTTACAATCTTACTACAACCTGTTGGGCCTCCCTGCCGATGCCTCCATCAGCCAATTGCAGGCTGCCTACCACCAGTTGGCTATGGAGAACCATCCCGACCTCCCGAAGAATGCTAATCGTACGGCTGAATGCGAGAAAACCATGACGAAGATTAACGAGGCCTACGAGGTGCTGGTTAGAAACCTGAAACATTAACTGTTCCGCGTCACTGCCTCCCTTTTTGGGAACACCGTTTGTTTATTTGCCTACCTCTCCTGCCTTAATCTGGCTTTTTATGGTGTCGGGTTCTGGTGCGTACACGTCGCCCTCCAGTTGGTCGACGGGGCAGATGGTGTCGCTCGTTAATAGGGTGTCGTCTGGAATAGTGGAGTCTGTTGTCGCACCACAGGCGCTGAGGGCTGCCATTCCGGTAAACAGGCCGGCTATCTTTATCGCTTTCCCTGCGGCTTTGCGTAAACTCAGCTGTTGCTCAATGTAGCGGACTTCCTGCTCGCATTTTTCACACGTGCCACGGCAGTCGCCTTTGTGTTGGCATTCGTTCGGTGCGTAGTCTATCTCGTTCGCTTCGGCTATCTGCTTGCGGATGTTTTTCAATTCCTGGCACAGTTTCTTTCCTTTCTCCATAGTGCTTATGCTTTTTTATTCCTTATTATGTAGTTGAACTCGTCGAAGTGGCTGAATCCCATACCTTCCAGTTTCGCGCGGCTGGCCTTCACTTGTGTTTTGTCGTTAAAGTTGGGTATGCGGGGTAGCCTTATCATGCAACGGTCTTGCAGTTTTTGTTTCACAATCCAGTTCAGGTTGTTCAGCAGCCGTTCGTTGCTCTTCCCGGTGTAGGCTTCGTAAATGTTACCGTCCATATCTTTAATGTCGATGATGAACTGCTTCACGAATGGTGCGACCCTTTGCAGGTGTTCCTGCGGCACGTTCAGTGCGCTTTCTATATAGATGCTCCATTCCGGAGGACAGATGTCGTGAAATTTCTCGATAAACGCACTGCGTAGCAGGGGCTCGCCGCCGCCGAAGGTCACACCGCCGCCAGTCGCCAAAAAGTAGAGGTTGTCTATCTTGACGGTTTCAAGCAGTTTCTCCGGGGTGTAGAGTAGTACACGCGCGTCTGCCTTCAAACTTTGTGGATTTAAACAGTATTTGCAGGCAAGCGTGCAGTCTCTGAAGGCAACCAGTGTCGTCACACCGTCGCCGTCTACCGGTATCCTTAGGCGTTCTATCCCTATAAAAGGGGCTTCCAGTTCTTCTG
>ODAJ012126096.1_pt1 | contig 11217 bp, 12 predicted proteins | sample 1539241 | NCBI WGS metagenome assembly ODAJ01 (sample SAMN02144231, study PRJEB22623) | gut metagenome | biome: sheep rumen | host: Ovis aries | place: New Zealand | reverse complement strand
AGGACTCTGGCGAATTCTTCGATTCATTGACTTGCAGAGTGTATGATATAGCCCGTCGTATTTACCATCACCGCCTATCTGCTTGTATCTGCTAATCATCCATGCTAAATGGCTATAATATGAGATGTGGCTCAGATTCCCATAGATGCCATCCATTGGGTCTTCTCTCCAGCGTAGCCTGTCGTATTCCCGTATCTCTTCAGACATTGCAATGTCGATAATCTGATCAATGAACTTAATGGATAATTCTTTATTCTGGGGATAAAGGATAGCAATATTTGCCAATGCTGCCGATGTCATGGAACATGTGTATAAAGCCCACTCACCTTGGAACTGCTCACCAATACCACTTGGCATTTTGTTGAGTAAGTCCTGTGGAGAAGTGCAGACCATTGAGGTGAGATAGTTCGCCCGATGTACAATCTCTTTTCGTTCTCCTTCTAAAGAGCCATGTCCGATAGTCACACTTACCACCCAAATAACCTTAACTGTTATAAGGACTGCAACTATCAGACATATAATTACCATTCTCTTTATCGTTTTAGCTTTAAGCATTTCTGTTAGCTAATATTCTCTTTACGATATCCATCCATTTGTTATATAGGTCACCTACTTCCTTGATTTCTGACTGTTCTACCTCTTTACGAAATTCTTCAGTGATAGATTCATGCAGGACAAGATGGTTGCCAAATCCAAGATAGACAGTTTTCCATCCTTCTGGTATTACTCCTCCGCCAAAGACTCCAAATCGACATTCGGATAATGGTGGACAAGCCTTAAATACCTGTTCCATTTCTATATCTTCGTAAAAAGGATTAGCATAGTATACTTCTCCCTTGGCCGTTACCATTTCAACTGCACCAGCATCTCCCATCGCACCAGGAGCAGCAGATGAGAAAGCAATAATGTCCAAACCTATACATTCTTTATAATTATCCCTTGTCAGCTTTTTAACATAAGGACTCCTTTTATCGATGAAGTCACAAAACCTATCCTTAATATCTCGTAAATCCTCAGTCAAAAGACTGTCACATCGTTCGACAATATCATCAGGAATTGGATATCTGCATGCAGCAATAGCTCCTGCCATACAACCAATGGTGTCAGAGTCGCCGCCAAGGGAGATCGCCAGACGAATGACCTCTTCAAACGAATTACCCTCCAAGAAAGCAATGATAGCCTCGGGAACACTGCCCTGACATGACACATCAAATCCATATCTTGGACGAATCTCAGCAATAGTACGATGTAGATTATAGCCAAACGTTTGCTCTACATACTCCTTGATTTTCTGCTTCGACCTCCCCTCTTTGCAAAGAAATACACTCGCAGCAATTGCCTGTGCACCTTTCACTCCTTCGGGATGGTTGTGGCTTACAGATGCTGTAATCTCCGCTAACTCCAACGCCTCTTCCAACGTTGTAGCATACAGCCCCACTGGACTCACACGCATTCCAGCCCCATTGCCCCAACTATTATAGGGCTGAGGATTCTCGGTAAATAGCCATGAATAGAAATGGCCACCATAGCCTGCATCAGGATGTTTTCTTCCCAACTCCTGCATACATTTTATAAGTTGGGCCGCACTATGGTTTTCGTCCTCAATTAACCATTTTGCCACTGCTAACGTCATCACAGAGTCGTCCGTAAAACGGCAACCTTTCTCAAACAACTCAAAGTCTGTCCTTTTTGTGTTGTACCATTCATACGTTGATCCGATGATATCACCTACCAATGCTCCCAACATTTTTACTTTTCCCTTCGTTTCCAATTTTTGATGACAAGGCTGCGATTAAGCGAGAGCAAAGAAAGCCAGCTTTCATTTGCCGAGCGTAAGCAGCCTCGCGCTGTTGACAGCGCAAAGTTACTAAATTATTCTCAAAATTATCGCTCACACTCCTGCAATCTACATTTCTCAACTTCAATATCTAATGTCCTGGCTGTCCTGAAGAAGCTATCCAACGTTAGCTTCAAATAGCCTTCCAAATCAGGTATCTGCTGCACAAACAAGAAATGTTTCTTAATGTGCACAGCCACGTCATCTGAATCCGTAATACCATAAAACACAGACAAAGTCCCCCGCATATTTATGTCATTCAACACCTGGCGAACCCTTGCGAACTCGTCAATGTCGAATTTTGAGAAGCTATGACACCATGGCCATATCAGATTCACAAACATACAGTCGTTAACTGCCTTCATCAGGAATATCACTCCCTGATACTCAAATTGAATCCGTCCCTCTTCAGTGTATTCTGGCTTGCTCCCGATATTCTCGATGGTTTTTAAAGCCAATTGCCTTGTGCTTATTGTCTCTTCCATACACGTTTCTTCTATATGATTACTTTCTGGTGTAGTTGTTGTGACAGGACTATAATCATTATCATTATCCTCATGATAGTAGCGATAGAGGTTGTATATCACTATAAAAGCTAAAATTCCTATTATATGCCATTCCATATTGCTACTTGTTAATATATTCGTTTAAAATCATCACCTATTTGTTTCCAAAATATCCGAGAGAAGGCGTGACCGTTAACACTTAGAATTCTGCTGACTTTAAACGTCCGCTCTTCACCCATGTCGAGTCGGAAAGCCTGAATATACAATCCTCCGTAGTAGTTGGAGTATTTTATGTCAGCGATTCTACATGTAAAAACTCTGCCATTCCTAGTACAATACTCAATCTCAATTTCTTGATTCAGTTGCACAGCCCTGTCTATTACTTCTTCTATGCTCATACTTTTAGTAAGGTGCTGGACTGTTTATTGGTGGAGGAAGTTCAATGGGCGATTCTTCAAAGGAATTCACACCAATGGGATGATTATTATCTCCGTTGATTTTGGATCCTAATATTTCACCCCCAAAACTGCCAAGCATATTGTCCTCAGGGTTTTCAAATCGAGTATATTCACCTTTGAAATTCAATAGTACGGTATCTGTCGCTCCTTTGCGATGCTTTGCTATGATGATTTCTGCTTTCCCCAAATAATCCTCACCATTTGGTCCTTGTGTCAGGCCAAACTTTTCTGGACGATGCACGAATATCACCATATCGGCATCCTGCTCAATAGCGCCAGACTCGCGAAGATCAGAGAGCATCGGTCGTTTACCATCTGCGCCAGTTCTTGCTTCTAGCCCACGATTCAATTGACTAAGGGCGAGTACTGGGATATTCAACTCTTTTGCAAGAATCTTCAGAGAACGGGATATTGTAGATACTTCCTCCTGACGGCTACTAAAGCGCATTCCATTTGCATTCATCAGTTGCAGGTAGTCAACCATGATTAGTTGCACTTTATGCTCCCTTACTAATTTCATCGCTTTGGTTCTCAATTCAAAAACAGATAGGCCTGGGGTGTCATCAATATATAAAGGTGCGTCTATCAGGTGCTGGATACGCTTATCAAATCTTTCCCATTCTTCTGCATTCAAGGAACCGTTGAGGATTTTCATACCCTCTATCTCGCAATTATTGGCTATAAGACGATTGACAAGTTGTACACCTGACATCTCAAGAGAGAAAAAGGCCATCGGCACATTCTGGTCTGCAGCAATATTCTTAGCCATCGACAAGGCAAAAGCCGTTTTACCCATTGCCGGCCTTCCTGCAATAATGACCAAATCTGAATTTTGCCATCCGCTTGTGAGCTCATCAAGTCTTTTGTAGCCAGTTGATATTCCAGTCACATCACCATTATTCTTCGAGGCGGCCATCATAATCTGAGAAGCTTCCTTTATCAAGGGACTAACGTGTACGTAATCCTTCTTTACATTGGTCTGGGCAATATCAAACAGCATACTTTCTGCCTCTGCAATAACGTCCTTTGGATCGCATGTCTCGTCAAAAGCCTTCTTCCCAATGGTGCTTGTATATGTAATCAACTGTCGTGAAATAAACTTCTCTGCTACAATATTGGCATGATATTCTATATTGGCAGACGTGGCCACCCTCGAACTTAGCTCTGCAATGTAACCAGGTCCTCCGATTTCTTCCAGTACACCATTCTTGCTCAATTGCTCAGTCACGGTCAATACATCGATGGGCCTCTCATTCATGCTCAATTGTCTTACAGCATCAAAGATCTTCTGATGGCGCGGCTCATAGAAACTTTCAGGACGCAATAACTCACTTATTACAAGGTATGCATCCTTGTCTATCATAAGTGCACCAAGCACCGCTTTTTCAACTTCAAGCGCTTGTGGCTGCACTTGAGCATACGAGAAATCCAGTGGTAACTGACTGTTTCTCCCTTGACCTTGTCTGTATTGGGTTCTTTGTCCTGGCATACTAACTACTTGTCACTTTTCATCTGCTTTCTTTTTCCCTCAGCCCACTTCTGGTTTGCCTTAGTGGTTTCCGACAACGTATCGAGAATCTTTACCTTATCCTCGTCTTCAAGAGAATCATACCGCTCTTTCATTTCCATGACAATGAATTTACCATAGCCATTCTCATCGTGGAGATTATCAATCAGTTCGTCCACGTTCATGCCTTTAATCTTCTTGTCCCGTTCCTCAATCCTATCTTTGAACAGAAGATTGAAGATGGCCTCTTTGAGCGTCTTCTCATGCTCTATCCATTTACTGCGAAAGAGTGAAACCTGCTGCTCTCTGGTCAATCCTGGCAACATATCTACACACTTCCTCAATTCTTCATCGTTCCACCCAGAATAGTGGAATTTCTTCACTTGCTGAATAATGTACTCAAAATCGCTCATAGCTTAACCTTTTAATCTGTTCTTAACTTTCTCCCAGAATCCCTTGGGTTCTTCGAGTTCTTCAGTGGTTACAACTGATTGTGCATCCTCTTGCTGCTGGCTAATCGCTTCTTCATCCTGCTTATCATCATTGCTGTTATCTACAATTTGGGAAGAAGAACTATCATCGTTTACATCCCATGTAATATCTGGCTTTTTTTCAGGCTCATCCTCATCTTGATTGTTTGAATCGAAATAGTCGTAGCATTCTTCCTTCATAAAGTTTCTCCCTTCTCGATGTAGTCTGGCATAAAATTCTCTTTTACTGCGACTCTCAGTACGGAACATTTCTGAAGCGCCTAAATCTGAATATTCATAGTGCATTCTGCTACGAATACCCATGTCGTCAGCGACAGCATCGACATCCTGATTGGTGCCGATATATGCGAACACCCAGCCTTTGGCCTTTAGTTCAGCCACAAGAGTCTTAATGTCACGGCCACTATATTCTCGCGAAGCGTTTTCATATCCGTCAGTAATAATGGTGACCAGCACAACATCCTCGTCAGATACGTGGTTTTTGAGCTCATTCAATGACCGACCCATTGCGTCAAACAAGGGAGTGCAATCATCTGGTTTATAGTCCGTCCACTTCAACTTCTTGTCGCTTTCAACCTTTTGACGATTCATCACGCTCTTGATTCTGGCACTATTGAACGTTACAAACGAAATGAAATGTTGCTGCTCTTGGTGTTCCTTTTGGGCATTTCTAATGGTCTGAAAAGTCTCGTTGAGTCCACTGATTGCCTGTTTTGCAATGGTACCCATTGACCCACTCTCATCGAGAATGATGAGATTGAAAACTCTCTGCTTCGAATCGTCCTTTTTGACTGTCTCACTTCTCTTCAAAATCTCCACAAAAGACTTAGGCAGACTTACATTGTCCATCATCATGGCCTCTTTGAAGAAAGGAGCTACGAACTCCTCATCAAAGCCAGCGTTGCCACAGCCAACTCGGATGACCATGAAGAACAGCTCAGGATGTGCTTTAGCGTATGCAATGAACTTGTCTATATGCCGCTTCATATAGGCAGAGACATTCTCAACTGCTTCCCCTCTGATATCCACAGGGATGGCATAGCACTGTCCTTGCGGACCCTCTGCCTGCCCCCATACAGCACCAAAACGCTGCATGGCCACCAATGAAGCCCCTCCGGAATGATATCCGATAAGGTTACTTCCAAACACAAACACTTGCCCGTCCTTCAAGCTTTCTACGAACTCTGGCGTATACGCCACTTTACCATTCTGTTTCAAATTCATTATGTCTTATTGGTCTTGTTGCAAATTTAGGTATTAATAATCAGTCAAAGTCATTATTTTGAATCACAAGGCTTGCGAACGGCCATTCACAAGCCTTGTGACTTTGTGTCCAACTCCCATACAACCAGATTTCGAGGTAAATCGATTCCCTTTGGTTCTCCTCGTGTACCCTTTATAAAGTAATGCTCTGCCATATCGGCTTCCATCACGCGAAGAAAGGTCTTCTTAATTCGAGCACACTTTTCGTTGATAGAGTTAAGTGTCGGATTCGTAACATCTTCGATGCTCTGCAGTGTTCTTTCGGTTAGTCCCCAAGGCCTAACCTTGTCATATAGGAAAGTCAGTTCCCTCCTGTAGTCAGGCAGATTTTTGAAGATAATGCCTTCCGGATGATTCAAGAAAAGAAGATACACAGCCTTAACCAATGGTTCCATGCAAACCTCAGTACGTTTCTCACCAAGGAAAATCCTATAGTTCTTGCTAACAGTCAGTTGAAGCAAAGGCTGCTCTGAACGTAAGAGAGAAGCAATATCCTTCTCACTCAGTCCATACTCCTTCAGTTTGTGAACCTTGTGCTTGACTTCCTCTATCAGATCGTTGTAGAGGTCCTGTGTTTCGATGTGTCGGTTTGGTTTTTTCATAGTAGCTTAGTTTTGGGTTGTTATCCTGGTCGTTTTATTTTCTGGGGTAGTGGGCTAGGCTTCGAACACCTGCTTCCTGATGAGTCGAAGCAGGTATTCTACTGCCTTTGGCGCTTTCTCACGTGCTGTCACCAACTTCTGAGAGAACTCCTCCTCTGGCATGTCCGAGTTGAAGTCGTCCACCAGCTCTCGAGGTTCGTCCGATGTCTTCACCAGCACCAGCCCTTTCCGCTTCATCAGGTAGCGAAGCGACAGGATGCCTTTATTGTACTTGGGCCGTGCCTTGATCAGTTCCTGCATCAGGTTCAGACCTGGGTCTCCGATATGCAGCTCGTTGAGCATTGCTATCGAATAGAGTACCTTGGCATCTGGTGTTGACATGTCGAACACGTCACCCATCAGCACGTTCACGGCATCTGCCTCCTGATAACGCTCCATCTTAGCCAGACAGCGCGACTTTACGTACAGCGCCTCTTGGCATTGATGCTGTGCCAACACGCTATCCGCACACTCCAATGCCTGCTCGTATTCGCCAGCATAGAGGCTTAGTAAGGCGACGAGGAACTTCGGAGCCCAGTGGTCAGCCTTTATCAGCGAAGCAGGAACCTCATCAATGCATCCGAACAGCTCATCATCGCAGATGACGGTATCCAAGAACCGTTTGGTCTGTTGCATGGCTTCCTTGATGTCACCAGCTTGCGCCTTCTTCTGCACCAATAGCAGATACTGCTTGGCAGCTTCATCGTAGTCGTGATGGTGCAGCAACTGGTACACTGCCTTGCCGCTCTCTATCTCGCTGTTGATGACCTGCTCGTCGTTGTAGCCACTGGCGTACGCCAAGATCTCACGATTGGTATGAGCATACTGCGGTATGATAGGACGCGACAGAAACAGGCCATCAAGCGAACGCACACGGCTCAGTGCCACGTATAGCTGACCTGCTGCAAACATACCTCTGCTGAGGTCAAGGTAGAGCTTGTCGAACGTCATACCCTGGCTCTTATGAACGGTGATAGCCCAGGCCAGTCGAAGCGGATATTGGGTAAAGGTACCCGTCTGTTCCTTCTTCATCTTCCGTGCCTCCTTGTCGTACTCGTAACTAAACGACTCCCACGAGCAGTTGGGTACCACGTATGTGGGTCCTCCGTCCGTAGTCACCTGTATCTCGTCTTTGCTCAGCTTGGTAACCGTACCGATGGTACCATTCGCCCAACGCTTCTGCTGATCGTTACGGGTGAACATCACCTGTGCACCCACCTTCAGCTTCAAGGTCAAGTCCACAGGGAAGCGTTTCTCCTCGAACTTTCCTGTTACCGTTCCTTCGTAGGTATATTCCTCAGCTTGAATCTCGGCAAGTCGCTTCTGATTGATGCTGTCTGCAGTCCTGTTGAGTGAAGCTAAGGTTATTACCATACCATCCTCCTTTGTAGGATGACAGACACGCTCGTTCAGGTGCATCAGGTTCTCTGGTGTCGTCTTGTTCAGACGCACGTTCTCCAGGATGCGCAGGAAATCCTGATCCTCCTGACGGTACACCTTCTGGAACTCAATCTTCACCAGTCGCATACGCTTGATGACGTCCGCCTTGTAGAAGAAGCAGTCGTCCGTATGGTAGAGGTCGTTCATCAGTTCGCCCTCTGCACCACGCTTCAGCACGGGTGGCAACTGGAACATGTCACCCACGAAGATGACCTGCTTGCCGCCAAAGGGCAACGACGAACGCAGCGTCTTGCGCATCGTGTAGTCTATGGCATCAATGATGTCACAGCGTACCATCGACACCTCATCGATGATAATGGTGTCCGTATGGATCAGCGTCAAGATGCGTGCCTCACTCATCTTGCCCATCGTGCCTGGCGTGCATACATCCATAGGCAGTCCGAAGAACGAGTGGATGGTATCACCACCTGCTAAGATAGCTGCCACACCCGTCGGTGCCAGTGTGATGAACTGCTTGTCCACCATCTTCTGCATGTTGCGCAAAAAGGTTGTCTTACCTGTTCCTGCCCTACCAGTAAGGAAGAAACTACTGTTGGTGTTGGCAATCAGCTCGAAAGCCATCACCTGCTGCTTGTTCTGTGTGTCGATCATGTTCTCCATAGTCTTATCGCTGTTCAAGTCTTGGGAGTATCTGGGTTAAACGTGTGTTGAAGTCAGGGTCAAGGAAGCTCTTGTAGCATCCTGAGATCAGTGTCTGTGCCTGCTCTGCAATCTGCTCTGCCGGGGTGCAGATGCGCTGCGTCTTCATAACACCAGTCAGGAACTCCTTCACCATCAGTTCTGACTCCTGACGAATGAATGCCTCGTTGCGAAACACCTTGTCGTAGTCGCGCTTCTGGATCAGTTCCATCTTCTGCCCGTTGAAGGCATACAGCTCGATGCTGTCGATGTAGGTCCAGCTGTGGTACAAGCCCACCTTCTCAACGATGACGATACGGTCGCAGAAACGTATGCCAAGGTAGTAGCGGTGTCCGTTACTGCTCTCGTACTCATCGCAGATGAACATCTTCTGACTATTGTCCCATGTAGGGATATGTACGCGAGGGCTGCCGTATGTAGGCAGAATGCTGTCAAACAGACTCTTGTTGATTGCTTTGGTCAGTGTAGCCATAGTCTTGTCGGTTTTTGTGGTTTAACTTCTTGTTATCCTTGTCGCAGGCAGTCGCCCTTAGGCTAACTGCTTGCGCTGTGTCTCTTCTACCATGCCCCTTGCGAAGCTTGCCAGTTCTTGGTCGCTGACGTGAGCTCCCTGCAACTTCAGTTGCCCTTCCAGGAAGCCTTTCAGCATCAAGATGCTCTGTTCCTTGGCGAAGTACTCAGAGAAGTCGCGCCAGTCGCTGCCGCCCCAGTACTTCTGAGCTATGAGCTGTGCCTTCTGACCGTCCCAACAGAACAGCTTGATGCCGTTCAGGAAGGTGCGGGCATATCCCTGACCGATGTCGTAGTACACGGCCAGACGGTTAGAGAACCGTACTGCCTGGTAGTACATGTTACCTGCTGCGCTGGTGTAGCCCAGTGTCAGGTACACGTTCTTGGCGGCATTGTAGGTTAATGACTCGCCCGAGAGGGCCGGAAGTGCCTTTGCTGCGATGAGCTGAAGTACTGTGTTTGTCATAGCATTGTTCAGGTTAAGGTCTCCACCACTAAGTTTTGCAGCGTCAACTCTGGGGTGGTTTCAGAGATTGACGCTGCAAAGATACGGCAACTTATCGATATTTACAAAAAAACAAGCCTTGCGAATGGTTCCGTTCTACTTAGAACCATTATTCAAAACTTATTCACTTTCAGAAATTCTGGAATCCATGCCATAACTGATAAAACTCCAGCAACTAAACAAGGAATATAATAAGGATTACCAGTACGACTTAGATATTCCATAATTGGGGTACTTTTATGATTAAGTGATTGAGAATAAAGGGCTGTCATACATGCAATCTTTCCCATATAATCTTGCCCGACATATTGACATAAGTTTTTGTTCTCAAATTTAAATGCAGTACCATTAAAATAGAAACTCCCATCTGGCTTATACTCTCTTTTAAAACAACCACATTCTTCAAATAATTGGAATATGAACCCCTCAAATAAGGAACGGATACATTTTGCTACATTGTCTATATCATCCTTATTCTTTATAAGTTTTATAAGGATTTGTTCACTTTCAAAGATTCTTGCATCGCCAAATATTTCTTTCACTTTAGGAATTGTAAAGACAGTGAAGGCCAAAGCATTCTGTTGTTTTGCTTTCACATTTGGCAAATCTTTAACCGCCTCTTTAATATAACTTAGGACAGCCATTTCATCCTTTCCTTTTTCGAAAACTTTCGCATTACCAATAGCATTAATAAATTCCTCATTGCTGATTGTTAGTGCCTCACCGCTAAAGATAGCAAAAGGTATTTGCCTGGTTTCTAATAACCTTCTAACCTCATGCATTCCTCCTGTACCGGCTTGTTCTGAAGATGAGGTACGATACCCTCTAGCATCAAGAATAGCAGCGTCAATTTGCTCTGGATGCAAATCAATCATGTTTTTTGCATCCTCCGCTGTTTCTTCTAAGATCAAATTAACTTCTTGTTGCTTTGCCAAATTAAAGAAATCTCGAAGAGTTGCAGCGTTGTCTTCGAGCCATAATACGTTAATCATTTTCTATTTTAAGTTTAATTTCAATAATAAATGGATACTTCTTGTCTTTATTTAATTGCAGATGTACAATACCATCTTGAGCATTGATGGTATCTCGAATAATACTCCCTCCAAAGCCATTATGACCTGTTTTTCCTACATGCAAACCTCTTGTAAAATATCCCTCTTCTGTCAGAGTAGAATCTGGTGGGTTTCCATTGTTGGCAAACGATATAATAACCATATCATTTTCACGATATGCATTTATGCGTAACTCATAATCACAACGATTGAAATCTGTAAACGCATGACGCTCCGCATTCGAAAGGTAACTATTCAGCGATTATCCCATTCTGCTCATTAGTTAGTATTCTCACCTCGCAAACAGATTACAATCCCGTATAGGGGTACGATCATTCTCATTCATC
>ODAJ011717227.1_pt1 | contig 11218 bp, 22 predicted proteins | sample 1539241 | NCBI WGS metagenome assembly ODAJ01 (sample SAMN02144231, study PRJEB22623) | gut metagenome | biome: sheep rumen | host: Ovis aries | place: New Zealand | reverse complement strand
ACAAAATTACAAAATAATATTGAAACTACCAAATTTTTTATTAAATATTTGCGTATTTCAGAAAATATTTATATCTTTGCGCCAAAATACTAAATAATACGGAAATATTTATATAATTAAATAAGGTAATAATATATGAGAAGAAACCTCCCTATATTGACACCAGGTACATTATTCCCGACTACCCCTTTTGGATTATATAGTACCGAGATCTATTCACACATAAGATGTACACCCAAGATTATATTGTCTCCATCAGTTTACCATTATGTTGTTCTCGGAGATCCAAATTTTCCCGAATATTTATCCAGTCTTATAGAAAAATATCATCCAACGCCCAATATAAACAAAGAAATGTTAAGCTATTATTCCCCGGCACACAAGTTAATGAGGAGTATTTTCCATAAAAGAAATACACCCCTTATATGCCTTAAATAAATATATAAGGTACACGCGCACAGTATATATAATATAATAACAATATAATATGGATAAGTTAAACTACACTTCAAAGAGCAAGCAGCCGTATAAGCATATCTCCACCTTCCTCACCCCAGAAGGATCATTTTATGTATCAACATTATCTCCCTATTGGTTTATATTTCCCGTTATGTATATCACCGTCCGGGAAGACCCGAAGGGATTCCTTCATACCATACCAGTATGGGAAGAAGAGATTAACACAGCCGAGAGTGAATTAGAAGGGGAAATGCAGGTTTTCGTTGAAAACCGTATCAACGAGAACAGAAGTCTGGAGCGTTGCTTAACGTGCAAGCGTTTTCTCGAACTCTGCAAAGACTACAGCTCAGAGGAGATATGTGGTCATATGGAGGAGATAGCCGACTATGTTTTCACTGGAGAGGTCAAGACCACCCCAGAACTACGTAACTATTTTAAGGACGGAGAATGGGGAAACCTAAAAACGATGGAGAATGACGGTTCTCTTTACACTGGTTGGGAAGAGACGTTAAATAAGGAAGGTTCACTAAAAACAGATAAGAAGAAATGAAAAAGGAAGAATTAGCTCAGCAGTATGCTGACCAGAAAGTTTTGGAAAAGAACGAATATCCCTTGTATGACCTTCACAAGCGCAAGAAGCTGACCCGCTTTGACGGCTTTGAGATTGAGCAGGCTTTTGAAGACGGGTTTATCAAGGCCATCTCTTCAAGTGCATGTCTGAAAGATGCCCAAGGTGATGATCTTCCTGAGATTGACCGTGAAATCATCGCTCTTGTCTCTTCCAATCAGCAAGGCTATATTGTTGTTTTTGCCCACCGTCCGAATCCGAAGGGATGGGATGGAAAGAGTCTAACTACGGGTAAGGTAGAGCATTATACGCCCAAGACCTACGACCAAGGAGGCTGGAATCAGCCCAACGTTAAGTATTGGATAGATGTCGCCATACCTGGCATAAAATAATGTAAAGCTTATGATAGACTATAAGAAAGGATTCATGCAAGGAAACATGTCTAATAAATAATAAATTATTATGGCAAAGCTCGACAAGGAAATATTTGACCGTCTGCAGTACCAGCCTGGTATTGCGGAGCATGTACCTGTACCGGCGAAGGTGGCTGCTATTTTAAAGCGAAAGCATGGTACCGAGGTACTTGTTTGCTATCTCCTTAAGAAAGATAACTATAAAGATATAAAGAAAGACACTATGATGATGGTGTATTTTGATTATAAAGGATATGGTGATCCACACAAGACTCACGGATATGCGTCTGACTCTATGGATTGGGAATCATTAGCCAGAGAAGTCGCTGACTCTTGGCCACAATATAAAGTAAAACATCGGGAGGGTTGAAATATGAAATGTCCCGTCAAGAAAAGTCACCGTACTGTGGTGGCATCACCATTAAGAAATACGGTGATGATTATCTGGAGGTAGAGTCAACAGAAATAGCCCTTAAAGGAGAATAACATTAAAATAACAGCACATGAAAAAATTCCTTTTGACATCAAGTATCGCTCACAGATTGAGTGAGGTCTGGAAGGTAACGAGAGACAAAAGAATATAAGCAGAATATAATCAAATAACCCTAAAAAATATTATATTATGACAGAAGAACTATCCAAGAAGTTAGAGATCGATGCTGCCAACATCGAAAAGACCCTCCCCAACACCCCTATAAGTATAGCTTATATGTGTGGTGTAGATTTTTTCCGTAATAATGTCTGGCACCAGGCTGCTGAAGAGCCAGCACCCGGAAGGGAAATTATTCTCAGAACATCGAAGGGTATGAAGGTTCATCCGAATACCACCAAGAGTCTGATGGCGTGGAGTTATTTCATTCGTATCACCCGAGCTGAAAGCTGGGCCTATTCGGAAGATTTTCTTCCTGATCCTGTTGTTTCCACAGAATCCAAAGATCAATAATTATGGTTTCAAAATGCACAGTACGCTCTTCTGTTTGTTCCATGGTAAAAAGGTTTCACCACGAAAGGAGCCATTTACCTTCTCGTCAGCGTAAAGGCGAACGATGGTTTAAGTGGAATAACCTGACCGAAGGAGAAAAGAGTGATTTTCTTTATATCATATCACACAGAAAGTAACATCTAATTATAATTCATTATGAAACAGACAAGAATTATTTCCTTTGCCAACCACAAGGGTGGTGTAGGCAAAACGACTACCACAGCCAGTGTAGGCAGTATTCTCGCCCATCAGGGTAATAAAGTTATGATGATCGATTTGGATGCCCAAGCTAATCTGACCGCCAGCTTAACAAAGGATCAGCCAGAAGAGACAGTTTATCACGCTCTGACTGGTCGTCTCCCCGTGTTGTCTATTATTCACCTGACAGATAATTTAGACCTTGTACCAGCCTCCGAAATGCTGGCCATGGTAGATATAGAGTTATCTGGAGCCATCAGCCGCGAGAAGATTTTATCTGGGCTGTTAGAGGATGTCAAGGAGTTGTATGATTACATACTTCTGGACTGTCCTCCTTCCCTTGGACTCATCACCCTCAATGCCATCACAGCATCCACCGATGTCATTGTTCCGCTTGTTGCCGAGGTTTTACCATTCAAGGGATTGAAGATGATTAACAACTTCGTAAACCTGGTACATACCAGACTCAACAAAGCAGTTCATATCACCGGCATTCTCATTACCCGTTGGGAGAGCACCAACCTAAGTAAGTCCATTGAGCAAGAGCTTCGCAAGGCTGTTGGAGATTTGGTATTCCAGACAAAGATCCGCAAGAACGTCAGTGTTGCTGAAGCACCTTTCGAGCACCATAACATTGTAGAGTATGCACCAAAGAGCAATGGAGCTGCCGATTATCTGTGTTTTGCCACCGAATTATTGAAAAAAATTGGTGTATAAACTTCTATTTTAAGAGAAAAACGTTGAATTTTTAATAAAGATTTTCGTATTTCAGAAAATATTGATATCTTTGCACCAAAATTTAATTATATAGAGTTATGCCTAAGAAGACATTTGACACATCAGATCTCGTCAGTGGTCTCACTGGAGCTTCTGATAACACCGAGAACCAGAAGCCAGCAGTTCCCGTTAGCCCATCTTCCGGAGGTGCCCGCCGTGGTCGTAAGCCGATGGGTGCCGAGGAAGAGCGTATATCTTCCATCGTGAAGTGTGAGCTGTACAGTAAGTGTAAGGCTATTGCCGCTACTGAGAACATTCCCATCAAGGATGTTATCAACAAGGCCCTGGAACTTGTTGTAGGCGCTTATGAAGAGAAGCACGGTCCCGTCAAGATCAAGCGCAACCGCAAGCCTGGCGACATCAATGATATATTCTAATATTGCGTAGATGGTTGACGAACATTGTGGATATCACTATGAAGGCAATTGTCTGAAAGGCCTGCCCGGTACTTACTGTGAGTTAGTAGGCTGTGTGGTACATACCACAGAGATTTTACTTAATAAAACAATAAGCCCCTGCCAGCATTGACAGGGGTCTATTGTGTTTATACCTCGTATTGGAACAGTTGTTCGGGGTCTTTAAAGTTTTTCAGAAGATAAGGAGAAACGTAGTATTTTCCTATCTTATAGTCTGCATATTTGACCGTTTTCTTTTGGAAATACACCTTAGTGTTCGGGTCTGTCACAGGTGTAAGCCACCAGTAATAGATATCAAGATCATCCGTTGGAAGGTTGCCGAATTTTGATACCAGTTTCGGTATAATCTGGTCACCTTCAAATTCAACGTAGTCGCCTCTCTCCCCATGAACGATGCGATTATAGCCTTTTGCGAACAGCGTACCGTTCTTCAGGTATATTTCCTGTTCTATCACGAGTCTATCAGTCCTTTAAGTTTAATTTCCCAATCTGATGAACAACTATCGTATTGGACATAGCCTATACAGTGTCTATACTGGTTTGTTATCAGTTCAAATTCAACATCCTTGGTGTTACCATCATACTGTGAGCAGATAACACACCGAGGGATGACACCCGCAGGCAGTTCCAACAGCTCTTCCAGGATATTCCTTGCCATATCCGGCTGAATATCATAAGGCCTGTCCTCATAATAAGGAAGACTGTTGTCAAGAATAATAACGTCATAACCACCCTTATAGGCTTTTCTCAGTCCAGAGCTATAAGCTGCTGCTGTCTCAATGGTAGAGTCCGGATAGTTTTCTTGCAGGAAGCGTTCTATATCCTTACGCTTGATTTCGCTGTCTTCAATAATCAGAAACTTCATATCATTACTTTTTAAGGATTTTGTATCATCAGTTCTGCGTTCTCATGGATGTTGCCTGCCACGACGTATTTTGCCTCGTTCTGGCGCATCCATTCAAAGGCATAGCCAGAGAAGTTGTCTTCCTCACCTTCCATTTTGGCATTATAGTCCACTTCATCCATAATCCCGAAGAATCCCCGTTTCGGGTTCCAGCCTACCAGGTCATAGCTGCTGCTGTTGTCCTTGAAGAGTGTGTGAAGGATGTCCCCTTCAAAGATTGGTTTTGGTTCCGTGCTACAGTCATAGAAGCCGGTAAACATCCCCAATGTTTTTGGGTCAATTTCCCATATCATTTCCCCTGAGCGAATGAAGTGTTTTATTTCTCCTTCGCACAGATCCTGGTAATAGAATCCCTGAACCCATCCGTTTTCAGGGTTTGTCATTGGGCCGTGGTGTACAACCTTTGCCCGGAGCCAGTAGCGTTCATTGATTTTATCCATAGTGAAAATACAATATTTTTAAGAATTTATATGTTCAAAAATACAACTTTAAGAGGAAATTATATAGTGTAGTTGATCACCCTTACGCATAGTCCTTTTGTTCTGGCAATGTTTATCATGCTTTTTGTGCCGTGACTCTTCCCGTCCCAGAAGGCTATCAGTGCATCTGCGCTGTTTGCCATCTGAGCGTTCCGGATAGGTCCGGCAGCCTTTCCGTGTGTGTTCCAGTCAGCAGGATATTTCTCGATGGTGTAGGAATGTTCCTGAGCATATTTTTCTCCCAGGCTGTCTGCACCTCTGGCCGCTCCAGATACTATGATGATATGGTGTGTAGTCGTTTTCTCAGCCAGGATGTTGTCGCATTTGGCTTTCAGAAGAGCGTAGTCGTTAAAGTCTCGCCCTCCGGCTATAATCACTCTAAAATCTTCCATAAAGAATATTTTTTTATTAGTTATAAGTTGGACGGTGATTAACCGGCTCACCGTCCAAAAGCCCCGGAAACATCTACTACAAGTGGATACTCAGATTAGAATGGCAGGTCATCCGTGCCTTCCGTTGCTGGAGCCTCGAATGGCATAGAAGGTGTAGCCTGACGGTCTGCTTCAGACACAGGAGCAGGTTGTGCATTTTGAGTTACTTCCTGTCCGTCCTTTTTCTTCCCAGTGTTGACAAACTCGACACGGAAAGCATTCACAATCATCTGGTATTGTGGTTTCCCCTGACTATCTTCATAGATATTGATGTTTGCAAGTTCACCAACAACCTCCAGCTGCCGTCCTTTCGTCCAGTACTGAGCCATTTTCAAAGCGCGGGGTGTGCTGCACCTCACCCTTATCCATCTGGTTTTTGTTTCGCCTTTGGAATAATAGTTTTCGGCAAGATCCATAGAAACAAATTCGGTGCCATTTACACCTTTTACCACCTCTGCATCTTTACCAACACGTCCGATAAAATTTCCTGTAAACATGATTATATTTTTTTAAATTTTATTTTCTGCGAAGTTACCTATTATATATCACGCGCGGAAAAATATTCAAAACTTTGTCTTGATTTAACACATTTACGACGTTTTTTTAGTGGTTTTGAAATTTTTCAGATACACATTTTTGATGAAGGTATTGAAGCCGAAGCAGTAAGTGGCGATCGATGCGCCAACAAGGATAAGTTCGAAATCAGTCAGATGTCCCATAGTTTTAAGTTTTAAAGATTGAGAAATATTATTTTTGCCTTTAGTGCTGCTGCCAGTTCCGTTGACAGTAGGATTTCTGAGTTTTCATAGGCATTCCATATTGCCGTATAGGTTTTATAGTCCTCCAGGAGTACCTTTTCGAGATCTGCATCAGCCTTTGTGATGCCATATCTTTTTCTTCCCAAGCGAAAGAAACAGTCATGTGACTCTTTTCTTCCCCTTCTTCTAAACGGTTGTGGATTGCCTGTAGCCATCCATTTAATGTTCTTGTTGATTGGAATTTTATTAAGCTGTTTCATATTCTTCGAATTATAGTTATCACCTAATATCAATGTAGATACTGTCCCCTTCGCCTTCGTATCTCCCTTAGTTCCAATCCCTGAATAATTCGCCCGTCAGATTCTACAATAGCCACCGGCCATGACAGTCCATATCTCGGACAAATCTCGATGCTGTGACCATTGACATATTTCTTAGCATCTTCAATAGCTTCATGCAGTTCTTCAGCATAGTGCATACGTCTGCTGTTACTATTGTCAATATAGTAATACTTGAAACTCATCTTGGGATTGCTTATCATTGTCGTTGTCATAACTCGTTTTATTAGTGGGGAGGTTGGTTAGACCTCCCGTTACCTTGATAATTTATGCCACTTTTCTAAAGACATGTACTGCAGAGTAGCAGTCGCTACCATCCTCCTCCGTTATTTTTTCGTCGGTTTGGATAAAGCCTTTCTGTTCCATGAGGTAGCGGAGATACGCATGTTCATGTTTCCAGTCGCCCCATTCGATATGTACTTCGACCTGATTACCGCAAGTACTTATATCTCCAAAAAGTTCACCCTCTTTAAGGATTTCTTCCACCTCTGTATAAAGATCCTCTTTATTTTCCTTTGAAGAAAAGGTGATCTTTTTCCATCCGTATCGGTCACAGAAATAATATTTGTCATCCATACAGACGACATCAGATATGCTTACACTATGACCTTTATAGTTCTCGGGTTTAACAACCTGGAACATAGAATAGATCCGATCGAGCTGCTGGTTTGTCTCACCATCTTCAATTTCCCCACTATAGACCTCCTTATAGATGTCGAGAGTTAGTTTGTCGCGCAGTCCAAATTTCTCCAGGTCTTCAAGTCCAGAGAATTTGATGCCATGAGCCACCTGTGGGTCATTCTTGATTTGTAAAATCTTGTACTTTTTCATTGCTGTTATGTTTTATAATATTGCTATGTTTATTATCAGAAGCAAAGGCCGATATTCTGGATGTCGAACATACATTTCTCAGCCTTGTTTAACAGTGTCTCAGTTCCGAAGCCCTTATAGTAGAGCTTGTAGATACGCTCCAGTTGAGCTGCTATCTGGTTAAATGACTTTTTCATATTCAATTCTCCTATTCTTTTGTTGCGCTGTTGTTACTGAACTTATCGGGTATCGAGAGCTGAAAGTCCTTATTTTCTTTTTTTGGAATTTTTCATCTGTCACCACCCTTTCAAAGAACTCATCGGTACATCGTTTCACTGTTTTAGCCTTTTTTCTTGCCGGTATATCAGGGAGAGGTTCTAAAGGCTATAAGCCAAGGAATTTCTCTTGAAATTTTCTGGAATACCCAGATTGTGCCAGCAATCTGCGGAAGGCTGCAGGAACAATTTCATGATAAACTTTAGCCTGTTCATTGGTTCTTGACCTGCCTCTCCATACCTTTGCACAGAAAAATGGCGTAAAGAAACAGTAAACGCCGATGGGATTCCTATAGGGATGGTAAGTAAGGAAATCCGTAAGGAAAAGGTTTTGCTAAAAAGCTGTATTCTTACATATAATAACTATATGTTATGTTTTAATGGCTATTTTATGCTAAAATAACGCTGCAAAGATTGTTTTTTCAGATTATATTTATTATCTTTGCAGAAAAATAAAAAGGCTTATGGTTATTGATGGAAAACAGATTACTAAAGTTGTGCATGTTCATTTCATACATGGTCATGCCAACTATTATTTCGGCAGCGTCCATGCTGTTTTCAAGAAATTCAGCTTTGATGATATAGGCTGTAGTGAAGGTCACCTTCGAGCCTGTCTTTCAGAAGATGGAAAAAAATACCTCAATGACAAGGTTCTTATTGTCCGTTCCCATCTGTTACGTTGAGAACGGTATTTCCAGTTCTTGGCATTGACGGGGTTCCTGATAGCCTATATGCGAAGCGAGGAACGCCGCTTGCAGCCTGTCAGCGATTTCTTTTCGCTCTTTTTCGCTGACATGGTATTTGTCAGATTCACTGTTTATCTCCAAGGCTTTCTTCAGGGAGCCGTTTATTTTCTTGTCATCAAGGAAAATAAAGTAGGATGTAAACATCCTGTTATAGCTGGCAGCGTCTGAGGCCTCCTGTTCTGTCTGGTATCGCTCCGTTACTATATTCATCAGTTTCCGGAGTGTTTTACCAGACCTGGTTCCTTCGCTGCCAGCTCCTTGTTCATTCTCGAAGGCAACCTGTATGGCTACCCTTTTCTGGATCTTGTTGATTTTAGAGAAGCCATAATAAACCTTCAGGCGCGACATCTTTCCTCTCTCTTGCTTTGGATGTTGCGCCTCCAACATCTTCAGGCGTTGCATTGTCATCTCGTTCATAGCGGGTAGTCTTTGAGGTTTTTCATTGCTTTTTGAATTTGCTGCTGATATGGCTGTAGCACAGGGAATAACGATGGTTTATCATCGGTATGTTCAAAACGCGTACAATAGGTTGTACTTTGCATCAGAATCCTTTGTAAACGGGATTTTCTGATGCACACGTTCATTTTCTTGCAGTGCCGGCAGAGCACCGATAGATGCTCTGATGGCTTTTTTGCTTTATGTGCTGTCATTCTCTTATTTTTTTGTTTTTACAAGTACACCATTAACCGTTTTAGGTTCAATGGTGGTTGGTTGTCCTCGATAATTGAAAATACCCTCTTTGAAGCTTTCTCGGCGCAAAATGCTCGTCAGGATATCCATATCTGATGAGCTTGTGTTTTCAAAGGGTTTAGGTGCGATAACGGGATAGACTTTCTTTCCATCCCAGTAGAGCAACCCCCATTTCTCCGGAAGCTCTTCTTTTTTGATGACACCTTCGGGGCAGAGATACCACCGCAAGCGTCCAGCTTGGCGGTTCAGCATTTCTGCCATTTCACTTCTGCACCATTTCTTTTTGTCGTTCAGGAAGTCAGAATGAGACACTTTCACTTCTATGACCACGCTGTCGTTGAAGTTACCGAGTCCCCAGACATCGGTGTTCTCACTGTTCCAGGTGCAAAGCTCCACCGCTACATAGCGGTATTTCTTGCACTCACCGCAAGCTTCCGTGCGATAGCACGGTTTTTTCTGACATCGCTCATAGTTCCATTTCTGGCGACGGAGCCATTTGGCTCCCTCAATGCACAGTTCATAGTGTAGTGATTTTGTTGCGCTCATTGTGTAACAGGGTTTAAAGATCTCACCATTCAGTGATTTCTGCATGGTCTTTGACCTGGGAAGATATCTTATCGTCAAGACGGGGGAATAAGGTATAACCCGTTACTCTTTCCACCTGACGGATGGTATTTACATAATAATCTTTTTTTCTGTCGCCTTTGGTGTTTCTACAGACAAATGCAATTCCTTTAGGTTCTCCCTCCAGACAAAGAACAGCTTTAAAGAAAGCCTCTGGAACCATCACCCTATTAGGTCCGATGATCTGATGTTCCCCACGCAGGAATATCGGGCCACAGACAATATACAGTATACCGTATTTCTTAGCCCAATACCGGCATTGCATTTCTATCTGGTTCCACAGCCCACTGTTAAGCTGTTGGTTCTGAGGGCATATGTTTGTCATCAAGAAAGACTCATACATTGCATTCTCATCCCATTTATTATCCCCGGCAGGGCACATATGTCCTCTGTCATATTCGCTACCGCGATAATCAACAAGTTCTGCTCTTGGTGACGGGACTTCCATATCTTCATGGAAGGCATAGTCTGGCCGCTTTACGTTACCATCGGCTTTCTCCCTTGTAAGTTCCCATAGTACCCAGTTAGGACATTTTGTGTCACGGTTATAAGATACCACATAACTCTTTCGTAACAGAATCTGTTCCTTACGATTTATATTGTCTACTGGAAAGAACTCCTTTAAAAGTTCTGTTTTGTGTGGTTCTGTGTTTTTAACTATGACCCCTGTTTTCTTGCTGCCAAATCCCTTTAAGGACGGCAGATACTGATGCCCCTTTACGACTGCAGTACACAACCCGACGATTATTGCTACGATTTTAATGTAGCGTCCCATTTTTCTTATGCTCATGACAATAACAATATTATATATTTACAATTCTATCTCCTTATTTACACCCACCAATCTCATAGCATCCTGTAATTGATGAACGAAACTGATGTTGAGTCTAATTTGTGGAGTTACCTCACTATTACTGATTATTAACTCCGTTTTATCTTTGTTCCAGTATAAGACGCAAGCGTCATGTTCACCGTCATGCCAATAAGCAGCACCACCTTCACGTCTAAAGCCAAATTTTTTTAGAACATCATCAGTTAAAGGTAACGGGAAGCATCCATCCCGAAATGCCCATACGACATTTGCCGGGGTTATCTTGGTAGGTTTACCTCTTACCAGATACCAGTTTCCAATAGTGATATTAGTTATTACTTTATTCATATTCGGTTTCCTTTATTTCTAATTTGGATTCGATACTCATCATCAATTTTACTCTTTCGGTCATGTCTATACGAAATTTTTTGTCTTCCACTTTACCATCTTTATTAAAACGCATTAGCGTTTCTTCTTCCAGTTTAATGTCCTTTCCGAGGCTTAATGCCGCCTTGGCTCCCATAATAGCGAGTCTCTTA
>ODAJ012126837.1_pt1 | contig 11219 bp, 9 predicted proteins | sample 1539241 | NCBI WGS metagenome assembly ODAJ01 (sample SAMN02144231, study PRJEB22623) | gut metagenome | biome: sheep rumen | host: Ovis aries | place: New Zealand | reverse complement strand
AAATTTTTATCTGCGTGTCCTCGGCGGCGTAAAGGAGCGTCTCTGTCTGGTTGAACTCGTCAAGCAACGGGAACGCCGCGCCGCCCGCCTCAAGCTCAACCAAGAACTGCTGCCGGAACGAACCGTCCGCACGTGTCACGGCGTAGACTTCAAGCTTGCCCGTCTCAATCAATGCTAAGCGTTCGCCGTCTTCCAGTCGAATTCGTTCGCCCGCCATTAAAAATCTTTCAAAGGGGCTCAACTTCTTGGCTCCTCTCCTCAATCAATCTGCGATAAGCTCCGTCATGCTGAATCATTTCGCGATGATTGCCGCGCTCCACGACAACGCCCTTATCCAGAACAATAATTTCGTCGCAGTCACGAATCGTCGACAAGCGGTGCGCCACGATTAAACACGAACAGCCGCGCCGCCGAATATTTTCCAGAACAGTTTGCTCGGTCATCGGGTCAAGGGCACTGGTCGCCTCGTCGAGAATCAAAAGCGACGGATTGTTAGCTAAGGCGCGGGCGATTTCTAAACGCTGACGTTGCCCGCCGCTGAAATTCAAGCCGCCCTCCGAAACTTGCGAATCGTAGCCGTTTTCTAGTTGCAAAATGTCTTCGTGAATGCAAGCGTCCTTCGCCGCCTGAATGACATCACTGCGCCGAACCGAATCATCAAACAGCGTCAAGTTCTGCGTAATCGTCCCTGTAATTTGGAAAACATCTTGGTCAACGGCGGAGATTGAATTCACGATGACTGAACGGGGCAATTCGCGACGCTTAACACCGTCAAAACGAACCTCGCCGCTCCATTCCTCGTAAATTCCCGTTACGACCTTTGCGACAGTCGACTTGCCCGAACCACTCGCGCCGACGACCGCCACCCAATGCCCTGGCTCTATGTGCAAGGAAAATTTATTCAGCAACGGTTTCTCAAGCGGGCTGTAACCAAAGTCAATGTCCTTGAGTTCAAGCTCACCATTTAGCCTCGCGACCGGCTCATTAGAAACTTTTTCCTCGCGGCAGTTCAAATCGTCAATCTCGTACTTGCGCACGTCGTTTAGGCGTTGCATTTGCATTTCAGTCGTTTGGAGAGTGGAACCTAAGCTGAGCAACGAACCCACTGGAGCTTGAAAGCTACCCATCAGCGATTGAAACGCCGTAAACATACCAGCAGTCAACACGCCGTCCATAATCGAGAAGCCGCCGATTGTCATAATCAACGCGCCGTTTATGCCGCCCAGCAACGTCGGGATAATCGTTGCGGTCATCTGCCAAAGTGCCACGTCTTGCCCAGCCTTTAGAACCTTCGCACGATAGCCCGCCCACTTTGTGAAGAAGTCCGCCTCGTTGCCGTTGGCTTTAATAGTCTCAATCATCATCAAGCCGTTCATGGTCGTGCCGTATTCCTTGCCGGCGTCCTGCTGAATTTTCATGTTCATATCGGTTAGGTGTCTCCTCAGCGCGAAGAACACGATTATGCCAATGCTAGAGAAGAACACGCCGATTAGCGTCAAAACTACGTGATACTGCAGGAGGAGGAGCAAATAAAAAATCGCGACGAGGAAATTTAGAATCGCCAACGCCGCCGGACCCGATAAAACGCCCGCGATTGATTCGTTGAAGCTGACACGCGACGCCACCTCGCCAGCGAACCGCTGATTAAAGAACGACATAGGCAGGCGGAGCAAATGCCAGAAGAAGCTTGACGAATCGGCTAGCGTTAATTTCTTCTGCCAGCGCGTAAGGATTACGGCTTGTAGCCACGTCATCACGCCGCAAACTACGAAAGATACTGTCATTGCTAAGCAGAAGTTGAACATCCAATCGGTATGTTTCTTCGCTAAGATGTCGTCGAGGAAAATTTGACTGAACACGGGCGACGCTAGCCCTGGAATTATCATGCCGAGATTTAGTAGCAAAACAAAAAGCACAGCCCATTTATCACGCGAAAGCTTTATGGCAACGTCTTTGAAGATATTGTAGCGTTCGCCTTCGGGCTTGAAATTTTCGTTAGGAACGACGCTCAAGGCTACGCCGGTATAAGAGGTGCGGAACTCGTCCCATTTAACAGTTCGCCGCCCCATTGCCGGATCGTTCAAATAAACCTTGTCGCCCTTGATGCCTTCCAAAACTACAAAGTGATTGAACTCCCAGTGAATGATAAGCGGATACGCGCCGACTTCCCTAAGCCTGTCCGCGTTCCAACGATAACCATTGGCATTACAACCGCGATTGCGTGCCGCCCGAATGACGCAACTTGCCTTGGAGCCGTCGCGATTGACGCCGCACTCCTGCCTTAGCTTTTCAAGCGGCAACCACAATTCATAATGCGCAAGTATCATCGACAAGGACGCCGCCCCGCACTCGGTCGCCTCCATTTGCAAAACCGTGGGCACCTTTACTCGCGTCGTCTGTATGCCGAAAAATTCTTTTATCTTGTCAAGTAAATCCATTACCTACTCCTGAGCCATTGACTTAGCTTGTAGAAGACTTTTTCAATAGGCGGCTTGCGCTCAATGATAATAGAGCCAGTGCAAAAGGAGCCAGCCGTTATCATTTTGTGTTCGCCGACGTGTGAAGTCCAAAGATAGCCCGACTTGTCCGCAGGGTCTTTAACCAGGTCGAAGACGACTTCCATAACTGACGAATTTTGAGCTTGAACAATCCACTGCGCGAACTGCGCGTTGCCGAGGTGCTGTTGAATGCCTTGGATAGTCATCGGGTACTGAGAGACGCTCCGCACGACACCGATTAGACTTCCCGTTTGCGAAACATCCGCACCATTTGGCGCAAGCTGAATCGTCATGCCCGCTTCGACACGTTTGCCTTTGTCGAGTGGAATGTACAAAAGCCCCGTCAAGTCTTCGCGGTTCTGCGTCATGCGCACGGAGCAAATCGGAGTTCCCGCGCTAATCATTGAGCCGACATCGACCATAACTTCATCAATAATGCCGTCGTAGTCGCTGTAAATGTCTTCCGCCACGTCCTGTTGATAGCGTTTGGCGTCGAACTGATAAGCACGCCCCATAGCGTCGCGGTCTGAAGAGGCTAAGCCCATACCGTATTGCGCCATGCGAGTATCGGCGGACTGTTCGGCTTGCTCCATGTGTGCAATCAAGTCGCCTTTCTTAATCATCATGCCGGGTCGAACGTAGAGTTGAGCAATTTTTCCGTTGGCTGTGTGGGTGACGTTCATTAAGCCCGCCGAGTCCATGATTAGCCCCATGCCCTCTGCCTTGACTGTGAACGCGCCGTAGATTGACCAGAGCACCACCGCGAACAACAGAACGAGTATTGCGATTAACGCCATCCAACTTACCGGCGTCGTTATCGGCAACATAGTGTCGAGCTTTTCCGGCGAGCGCAACTTATCGAGGGCTTCTTGACTAAAAATTTGACTGTTCTGCTGTCTCATTTGCCCGCCTCCTCCATTAAAGTAACGGTAACTTTCATTCCGTCTTCGAGACCTTCAGCCGCCGACGTTACGACCATTTCGCCTTCGCTGAGTCCAGAGATAATTTCAATGTAGTTGCCGTCGTCTGCGCCTGTCCTAACTTTGCGGCGTTCGAGTTTGTCTTCCGCGTTTATGACGAAAACCGAACTTTGCTTTGAATCAGTCATTGCGGCGAGCGGCACCGTCAAAAGTCTTCGCGTCCGTGCAGAGGTCAGAATAGCTCCCGTGTAAGCTTGTTGCTCCAAAAGCCTGACGCGATTATCGACCTCAAAAACGACCTTCCTTAAGCTCGCAGGTTCATTCAAGCTAGGCATGATTTCATTGACGTAGACGGGAAAAACTTCAGCGTCGCCACGATTGCCCGCCGCATAATCCGTATCGTAAACTTTGCGGAGAATTTGACTGCTCGTAAAGCTCAGCTCCGCTCTGTCGCCGATTGAAAGCCTTTGAGCGTCCTTGTCCTCGACTGGCAACGAGAAGAAGAGCCGCGAGAAGTTTCCGACCAGGGCCAGCGGCGTTCCTGCCTGAACATACGCGCCTTGCTGTTTATAGAGGATTAAAATTTCGCCATCAATCGGAGCCGTCACATCTTGCCTAGAGGATTGAACTAATAATTGCTGTTTGACGGTTTGGGCTTCCTTCAACGCCGCCTCTGATGCAAAGTAAGACGCCTCTGCCTCGTCGAATTTTTCTATGGAGGTCGCGTCGCGTTCCCTTAGCCGTGTGTATCGTGCGTAATTGTTCTTTGCGTTGGCTAGCTGTGCTTCCGCCTTGGCAATGGAGCTGTCCGCCTGCTGAATCTTAAGTGCTATCTCCTCGTTGACAAGAGTGAAGATGACTTGCCCGCGTGCTACGTTTGAATTCTTTGATACGTATATTTGCTCAATGCGTCCGTCAATTAGCGCGACCGCGTCCGCCATGTCCTCTGAATAAAGATTAATCGTTTCCAAAAATAATTTCGGGTGCATGTCGCGCACTTGCGCCTTGGCTCCTTGCAGTGGAATTGTTCGGCTTTCCATGCGTTCGGCGATTTGATTCTCGCCGCTTTTATTGAGCCACGCCCCATAAGCGACCATAACCACCGCGAACAATAATATCAGCACGAGTCCGACCATATAAAGTTTCTTCATCAGCCGACCTCCTTTCGTTGCCAGTATAAAACATGCCAAATTCCCTGTCAAACTTCGTCTTAAAGCAGACGATTGCCCGTATCAAAATCGTAAAGCGACTCCGCCTCGTCGATAATTTCTTCAAGTTCGGCGCGGGCGGAGTATTTTTTTATATTACGCCAGAAGTTTTCTCTATGCACGACGACCGAACGAATAAACGCCGCCGCGTAGTCTGTGAAGAGTCCTTGCTCGTCGAAGAGCCGCCAAAAACTTTTAACGCTGTTTTCGGTCGCCACGTCGTATTCAATGCGGTGGAGGAGGCGCGATAACTCGGCGCGGATTTCGGGCGTGAACATGGACTTAAGCAAGGCGAGTTCGGGCATTGACCGCGACGCACGAACTAACCAAAATTCCGCCTGCAAGTCGTCGTCGAAATTATCAAAGCCGCAATCAATCAGCCGCTCCAACAGTTCGGGCGGCGATTTCTTTTTCAGCGGGAGCATTTGCACTTCCTTGTAAAACGACGCGTAGAGGAGCCGCTCAAATTCCGTGCGCGTGTACAGCCTCGAAACTATTCCGCCGAACGCGCCACGCATTAGCCGTTCCAAAACTTTCCAGTGGCGAATATTCCTAAAGCTCGTCAGCCAACAGCCCGTCTGCTTTATGTAAGTCGAAAAGCCCGCCGCAATATCTTGAGGGTTCGTCACGACCTCCAAAGTTAAGTCGCCAATAATCGCGTCGAAGAATTCTTCTGGGAAGGGCAAACGTTCTTCGCGATAGTCAAGCTGATAAGTATTCGGATAATCTAATTCCTCGTTCGTCGTGACAAAAAAAATTTCAGCCGCCGGAAAACGTTCGCGCAACTCCTCAAGGTAAGCCGCGCTCTCGACGACCAAAATTCTCTGAAAAAAATCTTCGCCCGTTATGAACTTCATCAAGCTCGGTTTAATGTCTTCCACGTCACACCTCCGGATTGAGTTCGTCGCCATACTCGCGCAAGAAAATTTTTTGGTAGCGGCGATAGCGCGGGTCAAGCGGCTTTTCTTTCGGGCAGTGTATGCACCAAAAATCCTGCGACTGATTCGGAATCACGACCCGATAACCGGCGCGGCTCATTTCCTTGCAAAGCGACGTATCGTATAAGTGCCAGCCGTCAAACAAATCCTCGCGCCACGGTAAATCGTACTGCGTCGCTAAAAACAATCCGTCAACCGACTCGACCTCTTGATAATCGCCGTCAGGCTCGTTGCACTCTGAATCAACCACGCTTTCCGGTTCGCAGGCGTGAAGAACTCGACCATAAGTCCTCATGCCGTCCCACCAAACGCCAGTCTCCGGCAAATTCACGCAACCAATCATCCCGACAACGCCAATCGTCTCATCCGCGAAAATCTTCAGCAGGTCAGCAATCAGATTCTTATTCACAACGAAGGTATCTTGGTGCAGATAAATCTTGTACTTAGCGTCCGAAGACTTCATCGCCCGATTGTAGCCCGCCGTCATGCTCGCGGCGTCCCGAATGTCGATAAACTCCGCCTTCATGCCGTCGGGAATGGTCAAGTGCTCAAGATAAAGTCGGCACTCGTCGTACCACCAATCGCTATTGACGCACGTTATAAACGCAACTTTTTTATCGTCAAGCATCAAAATCATCTCCTAAAACGCGGCGGACTTCATTGAGCGTCGTAAGCCCTGCGCGGACTTTTTCTAAGGCATCATCGGCTAAAGTCTTCAAGCCCGACTCAAGGGCGCAAGCTTTAATTTCGTCGAGGTCGCGGCTGTTTAGAATCAGATTGCGCAAATCCTTATCGACGCGCAAAATTTCATGCAAGGCAACTCGTCCGCTGTAGCCCGTGCCTCGGCAATGTTCGCAACCGCTCGCCTGGCAATGCGAACAAACTCTCCTAACCAATCGCTGAGCCACGACACCATTAAGCGTCGCCGCCAATAGATACGGTTCAACGCCCATCTCTAGCATACGGAAGAGCGCACTGCATGAATCGTTAGCGTGTAGTGTCGTGAAGATTAAATGCCCTGTGAGAGCCGCCCGCACCGCGATTTTAGAAGTCTCTGCGTCGCGAGCCTCCCCGACCATTAGAACGTTGCAATCCATGCGCAACATCGCCCTAAGCCCCGCCGCGAACGTCAAGCCCGTTTTCTCGTTGACTTGCACTTGGCTGACGCCTTCGACGTGCTGTTCAATCGGGTCTTCAAGCGTCATGATTGAGCGCGTCGGCTGATTGAGTTCGCGAAGTGCCGCGTAAAGCGTCGTCGATTTGCCAGAGTTCATCGGTCCCGTTAGGATTACCATTCCTGACGCCGCGTCTATCATCTGCCGGAAGATTTTTTCGTTCGCCGCAGTGAAGCCGAGGTCTTTTAAGCTGTGCAGTTCCAATGACGAATCAAGCAAACGTATCGTCAAACTTTCCGCGCCGAACGACGGCATAGACGCCACGCGCATTTCTACGTTGCCGAACTTGATTGCCCCGTCTAGCGGCAGGAAGGCGGCGGTTGTATCCATACGTGCCAAGATTTTTATCCGCGAGGTCAAGGCGTCTGCTAAGCTAAGCGGCAACGGCTGATGAAACTCCTGCAGTTGCCCGTCGACGCGATAACGCACCCGCAACGCCTTATCAAACGGCTCAATGTGCATGTCGCTCGCCCGAATCTTTATCGCGAAGTCGAAGAGCAGATTAACCAACTCGACAATCGCCCGCGACGACGACCCCGCGAAGTTGTGCCGCTCCCGCAGAATCAGTTTCCTTAATTGCTCGTCGAAGTCGTTCATATGAAGTCAATCCGTTCTAAAATTTCTAGCGGGTGGTCAATGATGATTTGTGCGCCGCTGTCGACGAGTTCCGAACGCGGACGAAATCCCCACGTCACACCGACGGCAAGAAAGCCCGCATTAAGTGCCGTTTGCATGTCAACAGCCGTATCGCCGAAGTAAGCAACGTCCTCCGCCGCCACGGAAAATTTTTCAGCACAGGCAAGGGCGCGGGTCGGATTTGGCTTGCGGGGCTGATTAGGTTCGTCGCCGCTGACGTAAGGAAACTTTATCGGCGCAAGGATTTTATCGGCAATCGCGACCGCCGCGAAGTGTTGCTTGTTCGTGCAAATGCCCAGCGGAATTCCTTTAGCCTCAAGCGTCGTCAGCAAGTCCATAATCCCGGCGTAAGGCTTAACCTTCTTCAGACAGTTGCGGGCGTAGCAGTCGTTGTAAAAGCTCAAAGCCTCGTCTAGGAAGTCGCAATCGGCAGGCAGGCTCCGAATCATAAGTTGCCTTGCGCCGTTGCCGACGAACTGCCGAACCTCATCAAGCGTGCGGAGCGGCAGGTTGTAATGGGCGAGCATTTCATTGACGCTATCGTACAAATCTGCCAGCGTGTCGACGAGCGTCCCGTCCATGTCAAAGATTGCTAACTTGTAAGTTTTCATGTTATCGCCTCCATGTCGTCGAGCCGCCGCAAAAATCTTTCTAGCCGTGCAAGCTCCGCCGCGCCCGTCACTCGTCGTCCTGAATAAAAAAATTCTATCGTGCCGCGTCCGTCCGTCGTTAGGTTCGTTCGCCTGATGAGCTCGTTGACTGTGCCCGCGTTGCCGTCGAGTATCCTAACATGCGGCGGCAAAATTTTTCGTAGCGTGTCTTTGAAGTAATTAAAGTGCGTGCAACCCAACACCAGCGAAGAAAACTTTTCCCAGTCGTAGCTTGCCAACTCTCCGCGCAGATACTTTTCGACAGCCGCCGACGTGAACTCTTGCCGCTCCGCGAACTCGACCAGCCGCGGCAACGCCCTAAGCTCGGCTAAGTCTTTGGCGTGCAGTCGTTCAATCAGCCGCCGAATTTTTTTCCCCGTAATTGTTATCGCCGTAGCCGTCACCAAAACTTTTCGGGCGGGGAACGTGTCCAAAGCCAACTTCAACGCCGGCTCCATTCCGATTATCGGCAGGGAATATTTTTCCCGCATGACTTTGACTGCCACTGAAGTTGCCGTATTGCACGCCACGACGATTGCCCCGACGCCTTGCCCGATTAGAAATTTGAACGCCGTGTCGACGCAGGTCAGAACTTCTGCGGGCGACTTGATGCCATAGGGTACGTTGTCTTCGTCAGCATAGAAGATAAATTCCTCGTGCGGCAAAATCTTCCTCGCGTGGTGCAAGACACTAAGTCCGCCCATGCCCGAATCAAAAAAGGCTATCATACGCTCAACCCCGCCGCCTTGATTAGTATAAATATCGCAAGCCCGACTACCGACCCGACGATTGACCCGTTAAGCCGAATCCAGATGAAGTCTTGCTCCGCCTTATCGTAAACCAGATTGTTAAGCTGTTCTTCGGTCAGGCGTTCGAGTGCGTCCTTGGCGACGACCCCGACTAGCGGTTGAGCACGCAGGGCAGCTCGCGCCGTCAGCTCGTCTACGAACTTTTCAAAGGCGACCTTAGCGGCGGAGTCTTCGCGAAGGAGCTTTAATAGTCTGCTGTACTCCTCGTCGAAGAGTTTCATTAAAAGCCCGCCGAGATTTTTTGAGTCGGGCGCACGCAACTGATTTTCCAAATGAATCAGCGCAAGTTCAATCGCCTCCTCCAACGGCAAAACGGTCGCGGCGTCGATTTGGATTCGTTCGACTAAATCTTTGAATTCGGGCGTGTCACTAAGCTCGGAAATCTTTAGGCGGCATTCGTTTAGGGTGCGGCGGTGCAGTTGCGTATCGGCGGCGAGTTCGTCTAGGAGCTTTAACAGTTGCACTTGCATAATTCGCGCCGCCTCCTCGAAGTTCACTAGGTCGAGCATTTGCGCCAGCCCCGCCATTAGAATTGAAAAGCCGCCCATGTTCTTAGTCTTCTGGTTAGCGTACTCTTCTAGGATTGCTTGGAGCTTATCGCACGTCTCAGGCTTAGCCGCCGTCCGCCGCATTGCCTTGACGATTCCGATAAAAATTTCGCGGTCTTTGTTATTGCGTTTGAAATGCGAGCCGAAATCATCAATCAAACTTTGCGCGGGAATGTCACGGAGGATTCGGCGCAGTTCATTGGCAATCGCCTTGGAGCGGGTCTCCTTGTCCTGCTTAGCAACGTATTTCTTCACGACGTTAAAAAGTTCATCGGCAATCATCTTGCGGGTCTCGTCGCGGGCGAGGTAATCGACGATACGCGGCATTAGTTTAAAGTCGCCGAGCTTTTTAAAAATCGTCCGCCGCGAGAAGAATTCTTGTTGAACCATGACGACCGAGGCTTTGACGAAATCTTTTCTCCTGCGCGGAAGGATAGCCGTATGGAAGGGGAAGCCCAGCGGCTTTTTAAAAAGAGCCGTCACCGCGAACCAGTCCGCTATCCCGCCGACAAGAGCCGCCTCCGTCACGAAAAGAAATCCTTCGGCTAGGACGTTGCCGGGGAAAACTATCTTAAAGCCAACCGCCATCAGAAAGAAAAGTGCCGCGCAGAGTAAAGTTGTATCTGCTGTGTTCCACCTGTTCAAAGCGTCAACCTCCCTGTGCAATACGTTCGATAATCTGCGAAACGATAAAAAGGAATATGCCGACTAGCCCGCCGCAAACAGAGCCGTTGATACGAATCATCTGCAAATCGTCCGCCACGTGACTTTCAACAAACTCCGTCAACTCATCGTCGCTGAACTTGTCTAGCCGCTCACGAATCATTTTGGGTATCTGCCCGCGATACTCCTCAAGCAAGTTCTCGATGAAATCTTTGATGAGCTTGTCGAACTTCTCCTGCAAAGCCTCGTCCTTGATGAACTCATCAATTTTGGCGTCGACTAGGTAATCAACTGCCTCTCTCCAAATGACGGGCTTGCGTTCAACTTCGACAATGCGTGTTACTTTCGGATTGGCAGTCTGTTGCCGCTGAAGTTTTTCTAAAATCTTCGGGTCGGTCTCGCCTTTGATGTTCACGTCCAGCCACGTCTTGATAAATCCTTCCGTGTCGAACTTCTGCAGGAACAGCTTCATCAGGTCGTTGAGGAATTTTTTAGTGTTGAGATTTCCCGCCGCCGATTGAACGAACCCGCCGAACATTTTAATCATCTCGTCCGCCGCGTTCGCCGTCTCGCTATCGACAAGTGCGCCCGTCGTGCCGAGGACTTTTTCCGCGTCGCTGATTTTCTTTTCGACCGTCTCATTAAGGATGCTTAAAATTTTCTCGTCGGTCAAATCCATTGAGCTAAGCACCAATGCCCGCCCCGCCGAGTCGCCCTCGTAAGCCTCGCGCAGTTCGGTTATCTTCTTTAGGATTTCTTCTTGCATGTGCGGGCTACGCAAGATTTTATGTCCCGTGTCGAAAAGCGCGATTAGAATCCGGCGGCTGTGTTTGTCACTCGTGACGACCTTTATCACGGCGTCGAAGAGTTTTTCTGCGTCGAGGTTCCTAATCTCGTTCTCCAGAATCGGTGCCACGCCCTTAGCAATGCCCTGCGTGTCGAGCCCGCTGACGAGTTCGCCTAAGACCTCGCGCACAAGGGCTTTAGTTTTCTCGCGTCCTTTATTCTGCTCGAAGTAGTCGATTAAAAGTTGCGCGGTGTTTTCGTCCTTGACGGTCTCCATAATATTTTTCGTGCTGAGTAAGTCCGTGCCGACGAATTCAACGATTGCATCCATGATTCGTTCGCGATTACGCCTTAGTATCTCCGTATGGAATCCGATACCTAGCGGCTT
>ODAJ014767471.1_pt1 | contig 11221 bp, 12 predicted proteins | sample 1539241 | NCBI WGS metagenome assembly ODAJ01 (sample SAMN02144231, study PRJEB22623) | gut metagenome | biome: sheep rumen | host: Ovis aries | place: New Zealand | reverse complement strand
CGTAAGAAGGGCGAGGAGTGGATAAGGCTCCACACGGATCCGCTCCCCATGCAGTTCGGTTTTGATGAGCGAGAGGAGGCGAGGCGTGTACTGGATAACATCGACTTCGTATACCACGACGGTGCAAGGATTATCCTCAATCAGGTGTACCACCTGATAGGCTTCGATGAGATAAAGGACAGCATACTCGATGCCGCTAACTATTTCTGCGACAGCTATGGCATTGTCGTTGACAATAGTTTGGAGGTACAGCACATCGTTTTGAGAGCATACGGTGCAGAACGGTATTATCTGCGTGACCTTCCGATTCACCATTCCCAAAGGGTCATCAACACTACAGATGAATATACCGATTTCGAAATGAAGCTTCGTCCTACAGCAGACTTTAAGGCCCATTTGCTTTCTCGTGGTCAGTGGGTGGAGATTTTGGAACCTCGATCTTTAGCCGATGAAATCATAGAATGGCATCAAAAAGCCATCGACAGATATAAAAAAGAAATTGATTTTTTTTATGTAAATAGAGAATAATCCAAAATTTTTGTTTATATTTGCATCGTGTTTGATAGAAACAAATCAAGTCATATTTGTAATAAAATTAAAATTAAAACAAGAAACAGACATTATTGACTGAATACAACGGGATGCAGACTATATGGAATCGAACTTTATTATTTTCAATTCAAGAGACCAGTTGCTTCGGATAGACCTGAATGAGATTGTCTATTTTGAAGGTGACGGTAATCTAACCTACATATTCACTTCAAACAAGTTGAAGGGTGTTGTAAACATGAACCTTGGTAAGATGGAAGATTATCTGGCTACCGAATATGGAATGAAAGCGGTTTTTTTCTTGCGAGTAGGCAAGAAATTCATCATCAACATGAACTACATATATCTTATAAATGTGGCCAAACAGAACTTGGTACTATCAGACTATCGTAACTTTGCTTTTCAGATTCCCGTTTCGAAGGAGGCCTTGAAGAAAGTAAAAGATTTGGTGTTAATTGCAAAACGTTAAAAGAATCATTATTATATGGAAATTATTATTGGTCGTGACAAACAGACTTCTAAACTACGTATGTCTGTCGGTCAACAAGCCAAGTTGTTTGGCGCAAATGGGAGTGTTCCTTTGTCCGTAAGTCGTGAGCATCTTAGTCTGACAATCAATCCAGACTGCACTTATAATGCGAAAAATCTCAATGCTCAGAATTCGACATTTGTGAATGGCGTTTCAATAGAAAAATTGAGTGTTACAGAAAAAGATTCCGTTGAAATGGGAGCCGACCATTACCCTCTTGACTGGAGTTACGTCAGAGAGTTACAACCTAAAATTGCTGACATCAGACATCTTCAGGAAGTTTGGGATGAATACAATAAGAACGAGTTAGACCTAACGGTAAAGGAGCGAAGGGCCAATGCACTACGTTCCGGTACGGGTTTGCTGACTATGGGTGCCATTGCTGTTGGCTTTATTTTGGGGAAAGAGCAAGCAGGTGCAATCTATATGGTACTTTATGGAGTTGCTATTTTGATATCTGCCCTCTTTTTTATAAAGTCCTTGGTTGATGCAGGAAAGATTCCTCAACAGCGTCAAAAGCAGAAGGAAAAATTTCAGCACGACTATACTTGTCCTAACTGTGGGAGGTTCCTTAGTCAACCTTACGACCAAATTAGGCTGATGGATAATTGTCCCTATTGCAAGGTGATGTTCAGAAAATAGCAATTAACTGGCATTTCGTAACGAAAACCCGCCATTTTGTTGTAAACAGGTGCCATTTACTTGACATAGGCTTTGTTTTTTAGTAAATTTGCATCAGAAAGAGAACTCAATTTTACTAATTTAAATATTCAAAGCGTATGAAACCAAACGATGAGACCATTTTCAATGGCATGGAAGCAGAGAACGAGGAAAATCCTCAGGTAGTTAACGAAAGCAAAAAGAAGGATGCTTGGAAACTGGTAGGCCTTGGTGGTGTGACGGGCATTCTGATGGGTGCGGGATCCATCTATGCAGCTAATGCTGTGGCCGCAGAGGATAATGAGATTACCTCGGAGGGTGAATCTGCAGAAGTTGCAAATAGTGGAAGTGATACAGAAGTAAAAGTATCGAAAGTGATTCCTGGAAAGTCTTTCTCACAGGCTTTCGCTGAAGCACGTGCAGAAGTGGGACCTGGCGGAGTGTTTCATTGGCATGGAGGTATCTACAACACTTATACTAAGGAAGAATGGGATGCAATGAGTGCAGAAGAAAAGCATGAATTTGCTCAGAATGTTCGTCCAGAGTATAGTGTTGATAAAGTTGATGCGGCAAACATCAGCGAAGAGCACCCGCAAGTTCATGTTGTAGATAACAGTGACCAAGACGTTGCTGATGTTCAGACTGATAATGTTAATGAAGAAGAAGTAAACATTCAAGCCAATGAAGCTTCTGATGATGATGTACACATTGTAGGATATCGAGGCTCTTATGATGCTAATATTGCAGGAAAAGAGGCAACCGTTCATTTTGGACAAGTCGATGGTCATGAAGCTTACGTCGTAGATTTCAATGATGATGACTCACACGATATAGGCATCATTGATAAGAATGATAATGCTGAGTTGGATGATGGTGAGGCTATAGACCTGACAACGGGTGATGTTCTTGATGCTGACCTTAATCCTACGCAAGCCTCCCTCGACAGTTCAGACATGGGAACGGATCCATCAATGGGAGTATAAGGTGTTATGAATAAAATTGTGACATGCAATTCTTGCGGTGCAGTGTTGGATGTTCCCCAAAGGAACGGCGAACCGTACAGAATAATACGATGCCCCAACTGTAGTCATCAACTGAGAGCCGACTTTTCGGCTCCTCAGTCTGATGATGCAGGAGAGACTGTTTATGGAGGTGTGCAGAACAAATTTCACTCGCAGACAGAATCTACCGATGAGGCAAAAACCGTTCTTGCACAAAAAGCCACTGGTAAGCAAGGTGCCCTTCGCTGTGATGGACAGAAATACTTGCTAAAGAATGGTAGGAATATAGTAGGCAGGAAAGCGGCAAATTCCGATGCTGATATCCAGATAGCAACTGCTGACAAACACATGAGTAGGCAACATGCTGTTATTAAGATGACAAAAATAGCAGACGGAAGTCTAAAAGCTCTTATCAGTTGTTGCAAAGACAGACTAACTACTATAGTTGGCGGCCGGACGTTGAAGATGGGTGATGAAATTATATTGACAAACGGCATTTCCCTTACATTAGGTGAAACCTCTTTTGTTTACATTGAAGAATAAGAAACAATGAGAATCAAGTTATATCCACCACAGGCAATTTGTGAATTGGGAAAACGCTCTAATCAGGAGGACTGTATTTTCCCGTTACTTGGAAAAGCCTCTGTCGATGACCGTTTATTTATTCTATGTGACGGTATGGGAGGCCATGAACGAGGAGAGGTTGCAAGCGGTGCCATTTGTAACGGATTGGCAGAGTATTTCCAGAAAAACATCAAGAGAGGGGAGCCTTTTACTGATGACCTCCTCAAAGCTGCATTGGAATATGCCTACCAACAGTTGGATGCGAAAGACAATGGTGCCTTCCGAAAGGCTGGCACCACTCTGACATTGGTTTATTTCCATAAAGGTGGATGTACTGCTGCTCATATCGGCGATAGTCGTATTTATCATGTACGTCCAGATTCGTGTACCATATTATATAAGTCCCGCGATCACTCTTTGGTGTTTGAACTTTACCAGATGGGGGAAATATCTTACGATGAGATGAAAACCCATCCGCGAAAGAACCAAATCAGTCGCGCCATGATACCCGGTTTGGATAATCGTCAAGAAGCTGACATCGTGCATATCGCTGATATCAAGCCAAATGATTATTTCCTCATTTGCTCAGATGGCATTTTGGAACGTATGGATGATGAAGACATCCTCAACTTGTTGGCTTTAGACAATAGTGATGAAGCGAAACGGAACATGTTGGTGGACATGACGAATGAGAATGACGATAACCATTCTGCATATCTCATCCATGTGAGTGATGTAGAAACAGAAGCAAGCGATAAAGACTTGTTAAATGATGAACAGACAGTTTGTTTTAACGCTATAAATATTCATCCTGCTCTGCAAAAGGAGAGTGACAATGATGTGACTGTTATATCAAAAACTACTCCAGCTAATTTTTCTGCAAAAAAAGACAATAACCAGCGTAACTCTCCTGTAACCCGTTCCTCCCGTAATTACTGGTTGCCGATCGTCGCCCTATTACTATTCTTTGCTATTGTGATTTTAGGCTATTTTGTTTTCAACAAGTAAGAACCAGAAAATAACTGTCAAACGATATAACTATGAGTAATGACAATATAACAGCAGACAATACAAAGCTCCGTTTGGGTACTACCCTTCAGATGGGAAAGTATCGCATTGTAAAATATTTGGCTTCAGGAGGGTTTGGAAACACCTATTTGGCCATCAACAATTTTGATGAGGAAGTGGCTGTTAAGGAGTTCTTCATGAAGGATATCAATCTGCGCGTGGGTGATACCACGGAGGTCAGCCTCGGTAATGTCACACAACTGCCCGTGTTTAAGGAACAGATGGAGAAGTTCCAGAAGGAAGCCAAACGAATGCGCAAGCTACGCAACAAGCACATCGTAGCCGTCAACGATTTGTTCGACGAGAATGGTACTACCTACTATGTGATGGATTTTATCGACGGTCCATCGTTGCGTGATATGGTGAAAGAGCGAGGGAAACTTGTTGAGCAGGAAGTAATGGGCTATCTCGAACAAACGCTCGATGCGTTAGAAGTAGTTCATGGAAAGGGTATTTTTCATCTCGATCTGAAACCAGCGAACCTGATGGTCGATAAGACAGGATTGCTTCGTGTTATCGACTTCGGTGCCAGCAAGCAACAGAAATCAGACGGTGGTGCAACATCTCGCAGTGCCATTTGTTATTCTCCAGGATATGCTCCTATCGAGCAGAAAGATCAGGAAATTGAGAATTTTGGTCCTTGGACAGACTTATATGCTCTTGGGGCAACACTCTATAATGTGTTGACGGGCAACACACCCCCATCGACAACGAAAATAGCAGACTACCGCATGCGTGCTTTCGACTTTGGCGATGGTATTAGTGAGAAGATGCGCGAACTGATAGTCTGGATGATGCAGGGCCGCCGTTCCGATCGTCCACAGTCTGTGGCAGACGTTCGTTACTTTTTGCAGGAAGGCGTAAAACCGAAAGTGGAGGATGAAGAATCTGAGTATGGAGATGAAACAATCTTGAATGACTTAGAGCCGAAGCCCACTCCTAAACCGAAGCCTGAGCTGAGGCCGAAAACGGAATCAAATCCGAAACCGAAACCAGAGCCCAAGCCATCTCCCCAATCGAAGTCTAATCCGGAAAAGGATAATCGAGGAATGATGAAATGGATTGTTGCTGCTTTGGTTGCAGTGGGAATCATTGTAGGAGTCATCATGTTGCTTCCAAGCAAAGATCAGCCTGCTGCCAACCCTGTGGCCGACAATGTTGAAGCCCTTAAAAAACTTGTTCCAGATTCAGTCACGAACAAAGCATATAAGAATGACGTCTTAGGTGAGTATCTCTATACAGGCCCAGTTGACAAGGACGGAATGCCCAATGGTGTAGGCAAGGCTGTTTTTATAAAAAACGGTCAGCCTAATGGTAACACATATAAAGGACCGTTTGTTAATGGCATCTTCTCGGGTGATAATGCCTCATATTACATCAAGGACAAAGATGGTGACAACCTTTTCGAAGGCTCATTTAAAGACAACCTATATGAGAGAGGTAAGCTGACCCTTGGTTCTGATGGCAGTTATTTCGTTGGGACGTTCCAAAAAGGTCAACCATTCAATGGTTCTTGGTACGATAAGAAGGGAAAAGAACTTCAAAAAGTAAATAATGGTAAATAATCATTAAAGAAGTGTCATGAAGAAGAATGTTATCATATCAACCCTTGCTCTTTGCATATTAGCCATAATTCCTGGCTGGGGGCAAACAAGCGTAATTAAACGTGGAAATTCCCAGCAGTCTGTGAGCAAGAAGCCTGCCGTAAGGTGGGCAGACAAAGCATATTCTTATTTTGAAGGACTTTGCTGGGTCAAGGATAAAAACGGCAAGTATGGCTATATTGATGAAAAAGGAAAACAGGTGATACCTTGTAAATGGAAAAATGGAGGGAACTTCTCAGAAGGATTGGCTCATGTTGAAGATGATAACGACCGATGGGGCTTTATTGATAAGACTGGGAACGTTGTGATAGAATTTAAATGGGGAGCTGCTGGCCGTTTCCATCAAGGGCTTGCAGCCGTAAAAGACGATAATGGTAAATGGGGATTCATAGACAGAACGGGAAAATTGCCTATTCCATGTAAATGGGATGCTCCTTCAGGTTATATACCAGAATTTAGAAATGATGGCCTTGCACGTGTAAATGGTCAATATGAAATAAACAAATTGGGTGAGATTGTAAAAGTAGTAAGCTTTACAATATATTGGGGGCGCGATTCTGTTCTTTCAGAGGGACTTGTTGAAGTGAAAGGACCTGACGGGAGATATGGTTATGTTGACAAAGATAAAACAGTGGTCATCCCTTTCAAATACCACTCTGCATTTCCTTTCCACGAAGGTATGGCTATTGTTAAAAATGAAACCAACAAATTTGGATTTATTGACAAGACTGGCAAGGAGATTGTTCCGTGCAAATATTGGCATGCAGAAAATTTCAGTGAAGGCATGGCATTAGTAAAAATGGAACAGCACAAATGTGGTTTTATAGATAAAAAAGGTAATGAGATAGTTCCATGCACTCTATACTCTGCGAATGGATTTAGAGAGGGACTGGCTCGTGTAAGTGGAACAGGTTTTTCTGGTTTTATTAACAAGAGTGGTGAATTAGTTATCAAAAAACAAGGCTGGGAGTATAGCGCTGGTTATTTTAGCGAAGGGTTGGCAAAGGTTGCAGTAAAACACCTAAAATCTTATGGTTATATAGACAAGCAAGGAAAAATGGTTATCCCAGGCAAATGGAATATTGCTTCGGATTTCCACGACGGATTAGCAAAAGTGTATGATGAGAAGGGCAAATATTTCATTGACAAGACAGGCAATATCGTAATTGAAGTTAATAAGTGGGTAGAAACGGGAGATTTTTATGAAGGTTTATGCTATGTTCGGGATAAAAACGGAAAATATGGCTTTATCAATCAATCCGGAGAGATTGTTATTCCATGTCAATACCAGTGGTGGGGGAATTTCAAAAATGGCAAGGCTCGAGTAACTGATGAGAATGGCAAGGAAATATATATCGACAAGAATGGCAACGTCATTCATTAGTTGTTACACGCAAAAAAAGGATTATGAACTATCGACACATTATCATAGCAATTGCTTGCTCACTTTTAGTTACTATGCCAGTATACGGGCAAACAAGCGTAATCAAACGTAATACTGCTCAACAGACAGTAAGCAAGAAGCCTGCCGTAAGGTGGGCAGACAAAGCATCTTCTTATTCAGAAGGACTTTGCTGGGTCAAGGACAAGAATGGCAAATACGGTTATATTGATGAAAAAGGCAAACTGGTGATTCCCTGCAAATGGGTAGATGTTCGCGATTTTTGCGAGGGCTTGGCCAGGGTACGGGATGATAGCCATAAGTTAGGTTTTATCGACAATACGGGAAAAACGGTCATTCCATGCAAGTGGAAGGGTGCAAGCTCTTTCCAAGAAGGATACGCTTGGGTTAAGGCTGATGATGACAAATATGGATTCATCGACAAAACAGGAGCCTTGGTAAGTTCGTGTCAATGGGAAAAAGTTGAAGAATTTTCAGAAGGTTTAGCCTGTGTCAAAGATGAAAACAAAAAGTTTGGGTTCGTTGATAAGATGGGGAAATTAGTAATTCCATGTAAGTGGGAACATGCAACTTCATTTAAAGATGGATTAGCTGAAATTAATTATAGTGGGTGTTATATTGACCGTACTGGCAAGATTGTAAAAGTGGCAATAAGAAAGAATCAAGAATATTATGATGGGCTTTATTGTTGGTATGATGACACTGGTAAGTTTGGATATATCGATTCAACAGGAACTGTTGTTATACCATTCCAGTGGAAAAGAGCCACAGAATTTAATGATGGTTTTGCAATAGTGTGGGACGATGAAGAGAAATACAAAGGCATCATCGACAAGCAAGGGAAGATGATTACACCATGTAAGTGGAAATACATACATGGAGATTCTTATTATTTGGGGTATAGGGATAAAATCTTCTCTGAGGGTTTAGCAGGGGTTGGAAATGATAACCACAAATATGGCTTCATTGATAAAACTGGAAAGTTAGTGATTCCGTGTCAGTGGAAATGGGTTGGACCGTTTTCAGAAGGTCTGTGCTGGGTCAAGGATAAAAACGGCAAGTATGGCTTTATTGACAAGTCTGGAAACATTGTCATTCCCTGCAAGTGGTCGAATGCAGAAAACTTCTCAAATGGCAAGGCCAGGGTTCAGGATGTAAATGGTGTAAGGCTATATATCAACAAGCAAGGTGAGATAATCAGGTAAGATAAAAGTTGAAATTATGATACAGAGAATTTTTATTTCAGCAATAGCACTCTCCCTGCTGGCTATGATACCAGCATGGGGACAAACAACGGTCATCAAGCGTTCTTCTGTCGGGCAGCATACAACAAATAAAAAGGTTGCGACAGCATGGGAACACAGAGATCTTTCTTTCTATTCAGGTCTGTGCTGGGTCAAGGATAAAAACGGCAAGTATGGCTATATTGATACAGATTTCAAACTTGTCATTCCGTGTAAGTGGAAAGATGCAAAAAGATTCTACGAAGAGTTGGCTATGGTCCAAAACGATAACGATAAGTGGGGCTTTATTGACAAAACAGGATCTTTGGTAATTCCATGTATCTGGAAAAGAGCTTATCCATTTTCAGAAGGGTTGGCCAAGATTCAAAACGACAACGACAAATATGGCTTCATTGACGAGACCGGTTCTGTAGTAATCCCATGTGAATGGAATGAAGCTCAAAACTTTTCAAATGGCTTTGCCCGTGTTAAAGGTAATAACGACCAGTATGTTTGTATTGACAAGAAAGGAACTCTCAGCAAGTGGTTTTGGGTCAGTTATCGTGAAAATGAAGGATTGATTCTGGCCAGAGATAAATACGGCCAATATGGCTTTATCGACAAGTCTGGCAAAGAGGTGATTCCTGTCCATTGGACGTATGCCGATGATTTTCATGAGGGACTTGCTTTAGTAAAAGAAAACGGGAAGTATGGGTATATCGACAAGTCGGGTAACGTAGTGATTCCATGTAAGTGGGGATATGCATTTAATTTTCATGAAGGGCTTGCCTTAGTACAAGATAACAAGGGGAAGTATGGCTATATTGACAAGTCGGGTAACGTAGTGATTCCATGTAAGTGGGCAATGGCAGCAGTGTATTTCTATAGTGGACTTGCCTATGTACAAGACAAGGGGAAGTATGGCTATATTGACAAGTCGGGTAATGTGGTGATTCCATGTAAGTGGAATTCTGCTGACAATTTCAGTTATGGCAAGGCCAAGGTCAAGGGTGATGACGGCAAATGGTACCAGATAAACATGCAAGGAGAAATAGTGAAATAAAACATACTGACAAGGTAAAACCTGGTAGAGTTCGTGATATTGAAATAGAAGCGGAATCCATTTGGGGCTGTGAATTTTTTTAATATAAACTAATAAAATAAAAGAGATGAACAATAAGAATGAGAAACTGGAAAGTCTGTCAAAGATGATGGACGAAATGGAGAAAGAGAATGAAGAGAAGTTCTTCAAGGAGGGTGATCAGCAGGCAGGGCAGCGATTGGCAGACCTTACAGGATTTCGTCAAATAATGGAATCGAGCTGCAAGCACAACTGGGAGAGCGATGGTACAGGCCACTACTACTGCACTAAATGTGGTGCAGATGGCGGTAGTGCTTGGGACTGCTAACATCAATATAGCAATCATTGCCTAATCATAAAACGACATTGTAATGGTTTCCGATATGAACAATACTATATATAAGATGGAAGAAAATCTTACTCTGGAATTAGGCACTCCCGATGCTGTTACTTCGATGAGCAAATTGTTTTTAAAGGAGAAGTGCCTGGTTACCCATAACCTTATTTGTGCTGGCTATGGGAGTACACGTCCTCGAAATGGGAAAAAGTATGAAATAGTCAGAATTAATCTTGACGATATTGTACGGGTTGAAGACAAGGATGGATTTGCAGAAAGTGTGTGTACCCGAACGTTTTATGCAGATTCTTGTAAAATAGAGAGCGACTATGATGACTTAGATATTGGAAGTACACAACACGATTACTATGATTGTGTGGATATAGAACCTTCATTCTTGATATATACAAAGACTGGACGATATAAGATAGATTGTGATATAGAAAAGGAAGCAGAAACCATTTGGGGCTGGATTGTGGATTATTTTGAAAATAAGAAAAATGGAAGGTTGTCAACAGATATGTCATTATGAATAATATGTTCGTTGGTGAGGACCACCTCTGTATTCAGCAACACACTTCGCTCAATACATCACTGGTTACTTTCAGTGAAGAAATACTGAAACAGGCAGGGTATAGCCTATATAACGAAGACGGCCAAAGGAAAACATTCAGGTGTGAACTTCCCGTATTCGGTTCTTGCACTGTCACAGTCCACGACTCTGGTATTAGCGGAAAAGACCTGGTTGGACTGGTGGTTGTGAAGACCATGTGGAAAATCAATGAGGCCAAAATGCTGAAGATGCTCGAATATATGAAGCAGACCATAGGCACAGACCCGCATTTCGATGACCACGGATATGGCGTGAGTCCGAGACCTCACGAAATTGACCTTCGATGGGATTTGCCGCAAGGTCGGATTGACATGACATGGGACGGTTTCAACTATACGTACGGCACAGAGTCAAATTCTCCTAGGGGTGATGGAACAGATTGCGTCTTTATCACACTTAGAGACCGAGCTTTTCTCCAAGCCGTAGAGGCCAAAGATAGTTATGGCTATAGCCACTACGAGGATATAGATTGAGAAGTATTAGTATAATATTCAGACGCTTATTTCCTGACTTCGTGAAAATTTTGTCTCATATTTTCTTGTTGCTGTAAATCAGTAAGTTGCAAATCGGCATTGTTTCAAATGGGTGCC